>Ga0315907_10007314_pt1 | contig 11532 bp, 13 predicted proteins | sample LakEriMetagenome_3_FD_203525 | JGI IMG/M metagenome (GOLD analysis project Ga0315907, IMG submission 203525) | Freshwater fungal communities from buoy surface, Lake Erie, Ohio, United States - Buoy 12 MA123 | ecosystem: Environmental > Aquatic > Freshwater > Lake > Lake biofilm | place: USA...
TTGGTAAATTCAGTTGGGGACTTAATCAAGTCCCCAACTTTTTGCATTTGATTGCTCCATGATTTTCTAAAATAAAGGTATGTACTGTAGTAAGTTAGCTCTTTTGAATTTTGAAATGCGAGACGTTATTTTAGTAAGCTTTTGGTTTCTCAATTCGCTGGTTGATGTCTGATTCATTTACACTACGTCTCCAACAGGTTTTGCCTATTCCATTGGTTGGAAGAGGAGCCAATTCGATATGGCATCAAAATATTTCGCTTACCTGTGGAAGAAATTATCAAATACTTGCTCCTTCAGGGACAGGAAAGTCAACCCTTATTGGAATTTTAAATGGAATTCGTAAGGATTATACAGGTGAAGTTTTTCTAGGAGACGAAAATTTAAACAAGGCCTCCCTAGATCGTTGGGTAGAGATCCGTAGGAAATTCATCAGTACTGTTTATCAAGACTTGAGGTTATTTGACCAACTTACTGCAGCGGAAAATATATCACTTAGTGGAGGATTTGAAGATCCTGCTTTTTCCAAAGAAGAAGTCCTAGAATGGTGCGTAAGTTTGCAAATTGAAGGAAAGTTGAATGAGAAAGTTGGAAAACTTTCCTATGGTCAAAAGCAACGAGTAGCTATCCTGCGTGCGCTAAACCGTAAATACAGATGGTTGCTTATGGATGAGCCATTCAGTCACTTGGATCTAGACAACATGCGTACCGCCTTTGACCTAATAAAAGAGCAATGTAAGGTGCAGCAAGCCGGGTTAATCATTACAGGCCTAGACCATCGATTTAATCAAGATGAATTTGAAACCTTGGAAATCTGATGGGACCTCGCAAATCAATAACTTTTTTACTTAGGAAAACACAAAGTCCCCTTCAACTTATTGCTGGGATTTTTGGGTCTTTTGTTGGGATCTTTATTGTAGGTCTAGCAGTGCAATTGTATGCAGAATATACCCACTTGATTTCAAATCAAGGAAATGTCGCAGGATATCAATTTATCATTATAAATAAAAAGGTGTCTGCTTTAAACACGTTAAAACGAGACATTAGTCAATTTTCTTCTGAGGACCTTGATAGAATCAGGGATCTGGGTGTGGTGGAGGATATTGGGGTCTTCAAATCAAATCAATTTTCTGTAGAGGGGATTTTACAGATTCCTGGTCAAAATGGAGGATTCGGTTCGGAGATGTTTCTAGAATCTGTGGAGGACCAGTTTATCGACCAAACTCCCGAAGATTGGAACTGGAAGATTGGTGATGAAACAGTTCCACTTATTTTACCGACCGATTTTCTTAATTTATATAATTTTAATTTTGCACCAAGCCGGGGCCTCCCCGTACTCTCCCAGAAGACTACCAAACTAGCTCGATTTTCAATTTCTATAAGCGGAGAAAAAGGTCAGGAAACCTTCGTTGGAAGAATTGCAGGGTATTCTAGTCGAATAAATTCCATTTTGGTACCCCTGTCTTTCATGGAATTTGCAAATGAAAAGTTTACTGCAAATACCCCTCAGAAGTCAGGCAAGATTATCGTTTCCATCAAAGATGATAAAATAGCTACCCTATACAAATTAATAAAGGAGCTGGATTGGGAGACCAATGAGGACAAATTGCGCTCCGGTAAATTCGCTGCTATTTTGGAGTTGTTGATTTCAATCATGGTCCTTGTTGGGCTTTTGATTGTAGCCGTGTCTTTTTCTTCTACCATTTTGTATGTTATTCTTGCCATTAATAAATCCCGGTATGAAATCGATACCTTAATGCTTATAGGAGTGCCTAGGACCTTTATAGTTCGATGGTATATAGGCAATTTAGGGACGATAAATGCCTTTATTGGCATAGGAGCGGGGATAGCATTAATTCTTTTTAAAAATAAACTAGATGAATTTGCTGCTGGATATAGCTATCAGCTTTTAGAAAAATTACACTTCACAACGTACCTCATTATTTGCTCGACTTTGCTTTTTATCACCTTAATTCAATACCTACGAATTCGGAAATTGGATAGGTAGATTTTTTATTGAATTTTTTCTTTTTTGAATTGAATGACAGATCAATCCTATGATTGAGTTAGGTGAATTTTTTCTTCTGATGAGCAGTGAATTTTCACCATTCTTAGTTGTAATAATGGGTTAGAAAGGAAAAATTTTAAAACATTGAATCCTGATGGAAATAATTCTTTGTTAGAATAAATTAGGAAAAGAGTAAGTGTTCGAATAAAAATAATCTGAATTTTCTTCAGTTTATTTACAAATTTTGTATACTTGATAAACAAAACGCAGACTTTCCTGCAGAAAAAAAGGGCGGAACCGAAAAGCCAAAAGAGTAGGATAACCACACAACCGAAAAAAAAATGGACGCACAAAAAGTCGACATGTTTATTATGTCAAATGGAAAATTTTTTGAACCGCATCATATTGCTCAGATAAGAGAAAGGTTACTCCTGATGGATGACAACAAATGGGGTATGATTCAAGCTGCACCTATGAAAGACCCACAAACGGCACTCATTATTTCCATATTTCTTGGAGCTTATGGTATCGATAGATTTTATATTGGAGATACAGGATTGGGTGTTGGCAAACTTCTAACCTGTGGAGGTTTTGCAATTTGGACGATTATTGATTGGTTTGGAATTCAAAAAGCCACAAGAGAAAAGAATTTTGAGAAACTTCAACAATTCTTGTATTAATGCACCAAAAAAGGAACAAGCTGTATTTATTACTCTTTACAGCCTGTTTTGCAGGGTATGTTTGGCTTTTTTATAATGTAAGCACAAGCGGAACTGAAAAAAGTTCTATGGAGGTTTGCCTCATAAAAAATGCAACAAATATACCCTGCCCTTCCTGCGGGACGACGCGAGCGGTGGTTTCATTAGTAAATGGTGATTTTTTTGAAGCATTATTCCTCAATCCCTTTGGGTATATTGTAGCGCTGATTATGCTTCTTGCTCCGATTTGGATAGTCTTTGATTTAATTTCAAAAAAAAATTCTCTATTTATTTTCTACCAAAAAATTGAAAAATTTCTTGTTAGACCTAAGCTCGCAATTCTCTTGATTTTTCTTGTGCTTGCCAATTGGATTTGGAATATTTCAAAAGGACTATGACCAATTTTAAGGAATTTAGTTATAAACCAGAAGATCATGAAAGTGAGGGGGCTTCTAATAGCTATTTGATGTCATTGGTTGCAATTATTGTTGGATTGCCTTTACCCATAGTAAATCTTGTAGCCTCACTTATTTTTTATTTATCCAATAGAAAATCTACTTACTTTATTAGATGGCATTGTACTCAGGCATTTCTTGCTCAATTTTTTACATTTTTCATTAATAGTTTTGGATTTTGGTGGACCATATCGGTTGTTTTTACTGAAGAACCTGTTACCACAAACTTTATTGCCTACCTCATTGCAGTTGCGATTTTAAATTTGATTGAATTTATTTTTACCATTTACACAGCCATTCAAACGAGGAAGGGAATTCATGTAGAATGGTGGTTTTATGGCACATTGACTAATTTAATTTGTAAGCCGTAAGTATGAAAAAACTACTTTTTCAAGGTCTAACTATAGTACTTTTTTTTCTTGGTACTTGGTTTATTTTGGCACAGATTAATTGGGTCAAAGTGTTTATGGTTGAAGAGGTAACTAACAAAACTGAACAAGAATTAGGAAGCCTTTTTTTAAAAGTTTACGAGGAATCTGAAAATGAAAATCAAAATCCTGAAGTTGAAGCATTAATCGACAAGATGGTGTCAGAAATTTGCAAAGCAAACCAAATAGATAAAGAAAAAATAAAGGTTCATGTTTTTGATAAAGATGAAATTAATGCTTTTGCTTTACCAGATGGACATTTAATTATTTACAGTGACCTAATTTTAAATTCTGATAATCAGGAAGAATTAGCAGGAGTTATTTGTCATGAGATAGCTCACATCCAATTAAATCATGTCATGAAAAAATTAGTAAAGGAAATTGGGCTTTCTGTTTTAATTTCCATTTCGACGGGAGGTACTGGTGCAGAAATAACCCAACAGGCAGCAAAAACTCTTTCTTCCTCTGCATTTGATAGAAGTTTAGAAAAGGAAGCAGATCTTGCAGCCGTTGATTATTTAGTCAATGCGAAATTGAATCCTAAACCCTTCGCAGATTTCCTCTATAAATTATCTGATAATGAAGATGGTATTCCCTCTTACTTGACCTGGTTGGAAACGCATCCAGACTCTAAAGAAAGAGCCACTTATATTTTAGAATACAGCGAGGATAAATTGTCAGATTTCAAACCCATCTTGTCAATCCAAGACTGGGAAAAATTGAAAGAGTTATTAAGAGAGAATTAAGTAGAGTTTTTTTAAATCCAGATAGAAGAAAAAAAATATCCAAATTTTTTCCTCTGACTTTATTGCTCTTCATTTTATTAGAACTTGTTTGTTTTGATCATTAATTTTTAGAATAATTTTTTTTAAGGTGATAAATTGTAGAGGTGATTAAAAAAAAATACAATAAATGCTAGATTGAATATTATTATTTGATTTTTTAATGATAATTAATTTCATTTTTATAATCGCCTTTTATTTAAATTTAGATTTAAATAAAAATTAAATTTTTCATTTGGTTTTTTTTCAAGATTAAAATTTAAAATCCTTAGTGGGAGTAAAAAATCATGAAAAACACATAAAAAAATAGATTTTTAATTTTCTAAAACAATTTATTTTCATAAATTCATCTAATCAATAAACCAAATAACCTTTAAAAAAAAATGAAGAATCTATTTATTATCGGAACTACTTTAATTTCAATGTTTTTCCTTGCAAGTTGCGGTTCTATTCAAAGTGATGCGAAAAAGCTTGCTGAATATGAATGTAAATTAAAAGAGCTTATGCAAAAATCTATGACTGGTGATCAAGAAGCACAGGAAGAAATGGAGAAACTTGGAAAAGAGATTGCTGAATTTGGAGAAGAATTGGAAGAAAAATACCCAACCGACGCTGAAAAAGAAGAAGTAAGAAAGGCTGTTGCAGAGGAATCGGGAAAATGCGAATAGAATTTACTTAAATTTCCTTTTCAATTTTCTAGTTTAAAATAATTTAAATTCATTTAAATAAACTATTATGGATAATAAATTCTTTACCTTCTTTAAGCCCTACTTTGACTTTATTGATCAAGGGCATCTTTATCGTAAGCCTTTTAGTTGGCTTTATGCGTTTTTCGGCATTATCAATTTGTTAGTGCCAATTTGGATTTTGGCTGAAGCCATTGATAATGATATTTTTGATGCTAAAGCAAAGTTTGTTTTGATATTTTTGCTCATTTGGGCAGGGATAGGATTTGCTTCATGGGTTAGTTTTCAGTTATGGTGGGATAGAAGGTCCAAATTAGAAACTACTTCTCATGTTGATGATGATTTTGTGGCCACTCCAGTATTTTCACATTTAATTCAAACATTTGGAGAATGGATGGGTACCTGGATTGGAATAGTAGGGTTTTTTTCAGCATTGGTTACAACGCTCTTTTTAGGAGATGAGGCTAATTATCTTTTGAGCTCCATAGGCCTAGATTTCCTAAGTGCAGGATTTGTTTACATTGTTTCCATGCCCTTTATTGGATTTTTGATCATTGTTTTCTCTAGGTTTGTCGCTGAACAATTTAGAGCATTGGCCTCAATTGCAAACAATACAAAAAAATCCTAGAGTCTATTTCAAATAAAGCTCGGACTTTTGAGTTAAGGGATTTGTAAAATTTGATTTGAATTGCTAAAGTCAAATTTACAATTGGGTAAAAATAGGTTGCTTAAAACCGTTTTCCATAAAAATCCTAAACGCTCTAAAGTTGGGCTTTATTTGTTTATTCATTTCGTTAGCCAAGCTCTTCAAAAGGGAATGGATGGAATGCCCGAAAGATAAAACCTATAATTAAAAGCGAGGTGAATTCTAAAATTTCTGATGATTAAGTTCAAATTTAAATTTTAAAAAAAAAATGAAAAATTTAGCAATTAAAATAGCAGTAGTGTTATTCATATCAATGGTAACCATTGGATGTACACAAAAACCAGAAGACATAAAGCTTTCCGAATTGGAAACAACATGTGATTATGTGGATGCCATTGAGATATGTGTGGATGCAGCTATTGAAATGATGGGAGATAAAGAGTTTGAAGATTTAAGTGAAGAGGAAAAAGAGTATTTGGAAGTAATAGAAGATAAATTAGAAGATATCGAAAGAGCAGGGTCCAAGAAATTTACAGAAAGTGAAGTTAAGGAATGCCCTAACTTCGAAAGAGTAAAACAAAAGGTCGAAAAAAGTCCATTCTAATTTTGATTTAACAAGCTTACACCCATTTATTGAAAGCGGAAATCCTTACTTTAATTTCATTGAATATTTTACATCGTTTGTTAACTAATGACTTAGGTTATTTTTGAGACTTAAGAAAGGAGAATTTTTTTATTTCGAGGTTTTCTATTGCTTCAGTTAAATTTAGCACACATTATTTTTGTGTCTACTCAAAAACAGTAAACTATGAAATTGGTTAAAATTCTATCTACAATTAAAAATATTAAAATGCTGGCTTCAAAGAAATTAAGAAATAGGTTGACCCTGTTTTTAATGATTTTGTCATTTCCTGTTTTTGCTCAGCAAAATGAAGATGAATTGCCAATATCTTATTTTGGAAATTGGGTAGAAGACCTTTCTGAATGTGAAGGTATAGCCTCTTTGATTATCGCTGATTCAGAGGAAGGTTTATTGGTTTCTGGCCTTGACTGGTATTCGAGTGAAGTTAAGGTTGAAAATAATGGGAGCTTCTACACCTTATTTATTAAAGGATACTCTGAGGAAGGAGATTTTGAGACTGAAATATACATCAAGATGGACGGGGACGGATATTTATTTTTTAGTTTAGATCAAGGTGGTACAGGAACTAAATTGACCAATTGCAGCCCCATTTTTTATGAGGAGTATGTAGAATTGGAAGATGAAGAAATCACAGAGGGAGATGAAGGATTTGAAGTTGAGGAACTTGATATGTCCAATGCTACCGATATGGGTTCTCTAGAATCTGAATTGCCCTCATATTTTTTTGGTAATTGGGTAGAGGATCTTTCTCAATGTGAAGGAGTCCCCCCATTTAGTATTGATTATGCAGACGGAGGTATTCTTGTTTCTGGCCTCGACTGGTATTCGACTGAAGTGGAAGTAGAAAATAATGAGGATTTCTATACTTTATCTATTAAAGGATTATCAGAAGAGGGAGAATTTGAAGCTGAAATTATCATCCTTATGGACGAGGAGGAAAATTTGATAGTTAGCGTTGATGGAGGAGAAACGGGAAGTAAATTAGTAAGATGTGATCTTATTGCTGATGAAGAATTTGTAGAATTGCAAGATGAAGAATTTGAAATGGTAGACTCTTTAGTTGTTGAACCCGTAGCTATTGAATTACTTCAAGGCACTTGGCAATCCCTAGAGGATGAAGATAGCTACATGGTAATTGAAGGTGATCGTATGAAAAATTATTATGGAGGGATGGAGGAAGAATTGGATAATGAAATGATTATGATTTCAGATACCTGTATGAATGAATCTGATTCAGAAAATGGTTTGACTGAAGAAAAAAATAGATACCTATCTAATCCTAATTTGGACATGTGTTGGTACATAGAGTTTTTAGATGAAAACAATCTAACTCTAATCTACATGGCAAGAGGAAATACGCTCAACTTCAGAAGAATAGAATAATTTTTATTCTCTTAAAATTGGAGTGAAACGTTAACCTGATTTTTTATTTCTATTGCTTATTTATACCAATTTAATTTTTTCTTAGACCAAATTATTTCTTTTGATTACTAAATAAATTCTTTTGCTAAGATTCACTTGTAGGACGTGATTAATCTAGATAATCAAAAAATGAATAATTTAAGCTTTATACCTTTATTTTTAATATTCTTACTTACAAGCTCCTTTAATCCAATAGGTAAGTTTTACCTAAGTGAAAATGGAGTTACTTGCATGTGTCCCAACACCGTTCCTGGGGAGAAAGGTACCATCAATGGGGTAGAATTTGAATCTGTAGACAATGACTTATTAAGAAAAAGAAGAGATGAAGGGAAGGATTTAACCAAGGTTTGTACTTCACTGGTGACAGATATGTCAGGTCTCTTCAAAGGTGACTATCCTTATGATTCTGATTCGATTATTTATATCAATCCCTTCAATCAACCCATTGGCAATTGGGATGTTAGTCAGGTCACCGACATGAGTAATATGTTTTTTTCCTCTGCCTTCAATCAACCCATTGGGAACTGGGATGTGAGTAAGGTAACTGACATGAGTGGGATGTTTTGCTATTCTCGATTCAACCAACCTATCGGAAACTGGGATGTAAGTAAGGTGAAGGACATGTCAAACCTTTTTAAGGGAGACTGGATGTGGACGGAAAACATAAATCCTTTTAATCATTCCCTTGAAAACTGGAATGTAAGTAATGTTGAAGATATGAGTTACATGTTCAGTTCTTCACTTTTTAATCAACCTATTGGAAATTGGGATGTTAGTAAGGTTACGAGCATGACTTGGATGTTTTTTTCTTCTGAATTCAATCAACCCATTGGAAATTGGGATGTACGTAATGTGACCAACATGGAAGGGATGTTAGTTTATTCCATCTTCGATCAAGACATCTCCAGGTGGTGTGTGTTACATTTTAAGTCAGAACCAGAAGATTTTTTACTTGATGCGACCCTAGAAAGGTATCCTGAAAAAAAGCCTAAATGGGGAACCTGTACAGAATAAGTTTTCCTTACTATCGGATTGAATTTAATTTTTTTTTGCCGATTAATTGACTTTTGAAATACGTAATGATCCCCGGTTTTTTGTTCAAAGCAAAGAAATCCACATCCCAATTCTATCGTAAAAGTTTAGTCGGCCTATAATTCTGTTCTGAGTAATTTCTTATTTGGTTTTATTGGTCTAGATAAGCTCACCATTCAAATAACTAAAATCTTATCATTCTCATAATTTACTTCATATTAGTTGGCTAGTTCATGGTTCTAGTTTTTATTAGTGAAAAGTTTAAAGGATTATGAGAAAATTTCTTCTGATTATTACGACATTCCTTTTCTGGACTCCTCATTTATTGTCCGCACAAACAAATTCCCCTGATACTGTTTTAGTTGGTGCTTATGTTTCCTCTTTGCATGATTTTGATATCGCAAGTAACTCCATCAATGCGGACATTCACCTTTGGTGTCTTTACGATGAGGAGAATTATTCATTTGAGAATGAACTAGAATGCCTTTATTGCAATGAATTTAACCTTACAGGTACAAGCGTTGAGGTTTTGAATGGAAAGCAATGGTTTTATACCAAGGCAACGATTGATAGTAGACAAAAATATTTAACTTCTAGCTTTCCTTTTGACACCCAGAAAATTGTATTTGGCTTTGAATCTTCTGAATACACAACTGATGATTTCGTGTTTAAATCGGATGTGGCCGGTTCAAAGTTAGACTCTATCGTTCTTAGCCAGTTTGATGAATGGGAGATTGAAAATATTGAATTCCGAAGTTCTGCCACCAATTACAATACTTCTTTTGGGGACATGGAATCAAGCCTTACCACTGTTCCAAAATTTGAAATCATCATCTCCATAAAAAGATTAAGTTCTTGGTTAATCTTATTTAAATTAATTACTGGGATAATTGTGGCTTTTCTTATCTCTTCCTGTGTTTTTTGGATTAAACCGGTCAATACAGATCCGAGGTTTGGATTGTGTGTAGGGGGACTGTTTGCTGCAATAGGTAATAAGTACATTGTTGAAAGTATTGTCCCTTCAACCAATGAACTTACGCTCTTGGATTACTTGCACAACATTACTTTTATCATCATTTTTTTAATCATTATAACCTCTGTTTTTTCTCTCTTTTTGTATGAAAAAGGTGACGAAAAATCCCAGAAGATCTCGGGAATTATTGATAAACTTTCTTTCTTCCTATTTGTATTTGTTTACGTGTTTTCGTTCTCTTACCTCATCAATTCACATTACCAATTCTAGACAATGAGGAATAATTCAGTTGATTTTTTAAGAGGCGTCGCGATATTGATCATGGTTGCTGCAAATTCGTATCCTTACATTTTCCCGGCTCTTCCTTGCCCCATGATGCTAAGGGTGATATTTTCTACTGCAGCACCCATTTTTATTTTTTTAAGTGGTGTTTCCTTGAGGCTTAGCGAAGAGAATGGGAAATCTATATTAAATACAATCCAAAGAATTTTTCAAATCTTGTTTTTTGCAGTCTTGATTGATGTAGCGATTTGGAATATTATGCCATTTTATACCATGGATGTATTGTATTTGATTTCATTTTCTTTATTCACCATGCTGTTTTTAAGGAGGCTGCCAGATTTTTATGCCTTGCTAGTATTCGCTTTTAGTTTTTCATTGACTTTGTTTTTTGCGCAAAACTACAATTTCAAGTTGATCGAAATCCCTGCATTTGAAGCTGATCAAAACTATATCATTTTAGATGCCATTAAGCATATTTTTATAGATGGTTGGTTCCCTGTTTTCCCTTGGCTTGGCATTCCCATACTGGGTTATTATTCAGCTAAGTATCGCATATTACTTAGTAAGTATTTGAATTTCATCCTCATTTGCGGGATTCTGGGTTTGAGCAGCTTTCTTTTTTTTACCTTGGGAGGAACCTTTTCATTCAATTTACCTAGGATCAATTATATGGAGATTTTCTATCCAGTCACCTTACCTTTTTGGATTTATATGATAGGTATTTTTTTAGTGGTAATTTATTTTAAGGTAAAGAACTCTTTTAGTCACAATTACATCGGCTTACTTGGTACCTATTCTTTAGCAGTATACTTTTTTCATGCGCTTTTGCTTCAGTTTTATGTGCCAATTTTTGACTTTGAAAATCACCACTATAGTTTTTTTGGCTATTTTCTCATTATTGCCTCTCTTTTTCTCTTGGTTTTCAGTTACGTCTCCTTACTTTATATACTAGTTAAAAAAACAGGAAAAAAGTTTCCAGTGGTCAAATTTTTACTCGGAATTTAAATGTAGGAGTGGGGGATTATTTTTTCTGAGAGTAAAAATTAGGTTGCCTTTCCGTGTACCTATTATACATTTTATGGTATTCTAATTTTCAAGTCTTTTTCAATAGCTATCACCTACCTTAGATTTATTATGGAAATTAGTCGTGCAGAGATTTTAGTTTGGGATTCTAGTCTCCTTCGAACTTTTTTTTAATCTATTAGTTTCTTGCTTATGAAAACTTTGATTTTGATTGCAGGGACTGTACTTATTCTGGGCGGAGTGATTTCTTTTTTTTCCTTTCGATTTAAAGGTATCGAGACTCCGAACTATAAGGTAATCAAAACCTTGGGTGAGGTAGAAATTAGGGAATATCCTCAAATGATTTTGGCTCAGACCAAATTGGGTGGGAAGCGCTACGATTCCAATGGAAACAATGGATTTGGTGTAGTGGCGAACTACATTTTTGGTGGAAATCAACAACAGCAGAAGATTGCCA
>Ga0315907_10007321_pt1 | contig 11522 bp, 10 predicted proteins | sample LakEriMetagenome_3_FD_203525 | JGI IMG/M metagenome (GOLD analysis project Ga0315907, IMG submission 203525) | Freshwater fungal communities from buoy surface, Lake Erie, Ohio, United States - Buoy 12 MA123 | ecosystem: Environmental > Aquatic > Freshwater > Lake > Lake biofilm | place: USA...
TGGGGAATGAACATGGATTTATTAGCGACGAGAATCAACTGGACTTGCAGTCGAGCTGAGATTTTATAAAGAATCTCCTTAACTAACTTGGGGCAAGCATCACCATCAATCCAAATCGTAGGGCGAATTGATTCATGCATAGTGATTTAACCCATTAAGGATTTGAAGAAACCTTTCACCTTCGCCATTAGTCCAGGTTTAATAGTTTCTTGAATAACTTCCTGCTTGGGAGCTTGAGTTGGTGGAGCCACAACTTTTGGAGTCTGAGGTCTAGCTGACCGTTGATCATGGTGTCTTGGTCTTGCCTCTCTTGGAGGAGCAGGACGATCCTTAGGTGGAGCTTTCACGCCCCTAAGCTTTGAAATGGCCTCAATCGACTTATCATCTTTACCAGGGATAGCAAATGTAGAGGCATGGCCTGTTTGCCCTCTTCTTCCCGTTCGACCAATCCGGTGAATATAATCAGCCGCTTCTTTAGGGACATCATAATTAATAACATGGGCCACATCATCAACATCAATTCCACGTCCCATCACATCTGTCGCAATGATGATACGAAACTTTCCGCTCTTAAATTCAGAGACGGCCAACTCACGGTGCTCTTGCTGAAGATCCGAATGGATGTAAGTTACATCAGTAATACCTTTATTAATAAGCAACCTAGCAATCTGAAAAGTCTTCTCTTTTGTACTTACAAAGACAAAGCAAGTTCCTTTCTCTTGTCTAAGGATTCGCATCAGTTGAGAAAGTTTCCTCTCTTCTGGTATCCAGAAAAGTTCTTGCTCAATTTTAGGAGCAGTCTCAGCAGTTTTTTGAATCACAACTTGCTCAGGATGATTCATCGCCTTTCGCGCAAGTTTTTCAACCGCTGGCGCAAAGGTCGCTGAAAGCATAAGTGTCTGTCGTTCTTTTGGAATCTGTTCTGTAATAAGATCAATTTGCTTGGCAAACCCCATCTCAAGCATGCGATCGGCTTCATCAAAAATAAGACATTGAATGAAATCCAACCAAACATTGCCGCGCTCAAGATGATCACACAGTCTACCAGGGGTTGCGACCAAGATATGGGGAGAAGCGGCCAGCGCTTCTTTTTCTTCATTCATATTCGCCCCACCAATACAAACGGCCACTTTCATCCCAAAGGGCCTAGCAAATTTGGCAAAGACCTCACCGGTTTGCTGAGCGATTTCTCGGGTTGGTGAGAGCGCAAGAATATAAGTGCCATTTTTTTCTTTAAAGCGCTCCACACTTGGAATAACAAAACTGGCTGTTTTTCCACTGCCCGTTTGAGAAGAAACAAGCACATCCTTGCCGGCCAGTGCTAAAGGGATCGTTAAGTGCTGAACGGGTGACGGGTGCTTGTAGCCCTCTTTCTCAATCAGTTCGAGCATTTCCAATGAAAGACCTAATTCTGCCCAGCTCACGTTTGTATTTGTATCCATAAGATTTTGCCTTAAAAAATTTTTCTTATGCCTAAGATACATGAACAAGGACTATTTGTAAGCTTTAAGAGGTCAATCCTCTTACACAGTATTTTCCCCTTAAGCATGATAAATTTGAGGTTACATATCTGCCAATTATCAGTGGAGTGCTCAACTCGGTTTATATTCAGGCGGGCGAGACCGATAGGGTGTTTATGTCACAATCTCTAAAGGCTTCTGAGCTTTTGCTCAAAAACATTTCTCAGATCATCCACGGTAAGGATGAAACTATAAAACTCCTCCTAACGGCCTGGCTTTCCGGGGGACACCTCTTGATTGAGGATAACCCGGGCACCGGAAAAACTCTGCTGGCAAAAACAGTTGCTAAAAGTGTGGGTGCTGAGTTTGGACGGGTCCAGTTTACCCCGGATCTTCTCCCCTCTGATATCACGGGGACCACTATTTATGATGAACAATCCCGGCAGTTTCAGTTCAGTCGGGGCCCTATTTTTTCCACCATCCTACTGGCAGATGAAATCAACCGGGCCACTCCGAGGACCCAAGCCGCTCTTCTCGAGGCCATGGCCGAAGGGCAGGTCACTGTGGATAAGGAATCCTATAAGCTCCATCCAGAGTTTTTTGTGGTGGCAACCCAAAATCCCGTAGAACAGCACGGGACTTTTCCCCTACCGGAGGCCCAGCTTGATCGATTCACGATGAAGATCAGCATGGGTTATCCTTCAAGAGAAAGCGAGATGAATATCCTGCTGGGAAGAATGACCAGTGATCCCTTCCAGAAATTGCAATCCGTGCTAAAAATCGAACATATCACGGAGATAAAAAAAGCGGTCTCGGAAGTTAAGCTCTCTGAAGCGACTCTCAAGTACATCCTGGATGTGGTGGAAAAAACCCGATCTCACCCAGATCTCTCACTTCCCGCATCTCCGCGAGCGAGTTTAAGTCTCATGAAAACAAGTCAGGCCTGGTCGTTTTTATCCGGTGAAGATTTTGTGCGGCCAGGAACTATCTATAAGTTGCTTCAGCCTGTGATTGAACACAGAATCTCACAGACCAAAGAAAGTAAGTTTCAAGGTAAAAAGAAATCAGAAATCCTGAAAGAGATTCTGGACAAGGTTAAGGTTCCGACGAAATGAAAAGGCCTACCATTCATAGGCCACCCCTCACGAAGTTTTTCGCGTTTGAGCGAAAGTACTACAATTTTTCCAATAATCTCGCTTACAACACCCAGATCTTTAATCCCTTCAGCCTCATGACAATCGCGATACTCTTTTGCTGCGTGGCTGGTTTTATGCAAACCATTTTTTGGGCGATTGGTTTCGGGCTGGTATCAATCCTGTTTTATCTCTATTTTAAAACACTTAGAGTCTGCCAGGGATTCATGCTAGAGCGTTTTACAAAAAAATCTGCCCGAGAAAAAGAGACGTTGAAGATTAATTATCGTATCAGCAACACCACCGCCTTCAGCTTCCCGTCTATATATCTGGAAGAAGCTTTTGACGGAGTTGCTGAACAAAGATTTGGAGTGGAAATTAAGGAAGTGAAGCCTGGTTCAATCAGGGAAGTGATCAAAAAAGTCATCCTCAATAATGGAATGGGCATCAAGGAATTTAAACCTATTGAGCTCATCATCAAAGATGATCTTGGCATCTTTGAATTCAAGCTCTCTTTTCCATTGAGTCAGCAAATCGAAGTTCTGCCCTTTATTGAGGATGTTCCTGTGCTTAAGTCCAGTGTCACTCCCTTTTCTATTGAATTTGGCCAATATGATATTCCCCGACGAGGCGATTCAAATCTCCTCATCGGAACTAGACCTTATGTACACGGAGATCCGGTTAAGAAAATTAACTGGAAACTTTCTCGAAAATCCCAGGGACTGATTGTTAATGAGTTTGAAAAAAATACTAATACCTTTGTGACATTTTTACTGGATCTTGATTCCTCCAATCAGCTTGGATCCGGTAGCCTTTCCACTTGGGAAATGGCCAAAGATGTTGCCCTATCTCTAATTGTGAATGAGATCACCCGAAGAAACTCTGTCCAGATCATCTCCAATAATCTCTATATCCCTTTTGGAAATGGGGCTGATCAGCTGGGTATCATTGAAAAACATTTTACCCATCATGAAATGCAAACGACTCAGGAAGAGCGCTACTTGAGTCAACTCTACGATATCCCACCCGAAGGTCAAATTTATTACATATGCCCCATGGTTTCTACCGTGAAGGTACTTAGGACTCTGGATTATCTGAAAAGCCTCAGTGCTCTCAACTTTTCCATTTCAGTTTTCATTTTAAATCCTTACCGAGATCTCCTAAAAGAAATGAAAGGAGATTTTCGACTAGGCCTGATGGAAATGCAGCGACAATCCCTGGCAGAATTTGAAAAAATCCAAAAAGACCTTACTGAGGCCGGCGTATCCGTGGTTGAATTTGAAGTCAAAAAACATCAGTCCATACGAGATGAGCTTCAAACCAAGGCGATGCACATACTGGAAGTGGAATGAAAGATCCAATGAAAATACTTTTTCCATTGACGATCCTGACACTGACTTTAGGGACAGCTCTCTCACTTCCAGATTCCAAATCTCTCATTTTGTATTTTGGCCTTTACGTGCTGAGTTTCTTTTTTCAGCAATCCATGAAGCATGGAAGCCAATTTTATCAGACATTCAATTTCGTCCATAAGAAAAATGCTAAAACAATCTTTGTCATGGGATCAAAAATTGAGAATGATAACCTAAAGGATGATGAGGAAAATCGCTTCCTCAAAATATTCACTCCAGCACTGGTGACAAAAAGAAGGATATTCTCCTGGGCCATCTTCGCCGGTTCTATTTTACTGATAGAAAAAAACCTAGGTATAGGCTGGATGACGATTGCCCCAGTTTTAACTTCTCTAGTCATTGTAAATTCCTTTTATTCGGGCCATCTGCTTGTAGGGCTTTTTTTGAACGCTTTAACTGTAACTTTCGCCATTGAAAATGGTTCTCCTAATGTCTGGCATGTTCTTTACTGTGCCTCATTTTTCATCAATATAGCCGCACTTAAAAAAAATGAATTCACTCGTACCGGCAGCATGTTGATAGTCATTGGTCTTTTTCTGGGTCTTGTTTCGGGAAGTTATTATTTATTCAAAAAATCTGAAGTAGAAACAGAAATTAGCGAGTTTCGAAAGCAAAAACAAAAAAAAGATATCCAGCAGGCCATGACGGGTTTTGAAGATTATCTTAAAAAAATTGAATCCTCACTGGATAATCCATTATTTAAGAACAGCTTACTAAGGCCCCAACTTAAAAACCTTCTAAATCAGGGAAAGAACAGTCTGGAATCCATAAGGCAAGAAATTGAAAACCAGGGCGAATCCCTGCCAAGCTCCAAGGCACAGGTACAAATGGAGCAGTTGCAAGAGATCGCAAAAGAAATGGACCAGAATTATAAGGGAATGATCGAAAACGCTCTGGAGAAAACAAATGCACAAGGTCTATTAAAAAAATCTCCTACTGAAGACTACTCTTTCTCAAATGCTGAGATCAATGAGGCCAGAGAATTCATCACGAAGATGAAAGACCAAGGAGAATACGCCTCACCAGATTTGCAAAAAAGAATCCAGGAAGAATCTGCAAAGGCCGAAAAATTACTGACGGCTTCCAACCTGAAAGAAGGCCAATCTCAAGATCTCGAGCAGAGTATGGCGGGTTTTGAAGATTATCTTAAAAAAACCGAATCCACTCTCAGTCATCCCTTACTTCAAAACAACTTATTAAAAGCACAAATTCAAAACCACCTCAATCAGAGGAAGGTGGATCTCGAAAATATGAGAAAGGAAATCAAACACCAAGGTCAATCCACAACTCGCGCTAAGAATCAAGAGAATATGAAGCGGTTGCAAGAGATGGCGCTAGAGATGGATAAGAAATATCAGCAGATGATTGAAAGTTCTCTGAACAAAAGGGACTCTCCTCTTTCGAATCCTGAAAATATAAAAGCCAGAGAGTTTATCACGAAAATGAAGGAGCAGGGAGAAGATAAGAATACTGCAAAATTGGTGTCAGAGACTTCTTCCCAAAAAGAAAGTCAGGAAAAGATCATAGAATCAATTGATGCGCTCACAAAGCTTAAAAATGAATCTGACTCAGAAATCAAAAGCCTCCATCAAATTGTACCTCCCCAATTGAATATGCCTCAAGATAATGACCAATATGAAAAACTTCAAAGCAAGGCCTTTAACTTCAAAAAAGCTTTTATTACACTCTTATTATTTACCGGCATCTTATACATTTTTGGAAAATTCCGGAAAAAACCTTTGAAGAAATTCACTCCCTATGATGAAAAGGTCCTAGAAGAATTAAGAGATGAATGGCGCAAACTTAGGGCAAAAAAACTCAGTCCCCGAGAGGAGGTTATACAGCACTATAATTTCTTTCAGGATGGCCTTAAGAAGATTCACTATGAAAGCATTGAAACTCCTCCTTCTTGTATTGTCTGTGAGGATCTCAGGGACATAACTCCTCAAATCTCAAACAGCATTTTCAACCTGACCGACATCTTCGCTCACTGCTTTTATGGTGACAAGGAGGTGACGTCGGAGATGCTTTCTAATTTCAGAAAGTCTTTTAAGTCCGTGCTGAAGGTGTATCAAATTTAAATCATAGAGATGGCCTGCCGTGTATGCGATGTGACCTTATTGTAACCCATAAGTATTTTTCATGAAAATGATCGCAAACTGTAACAACATAATCGAAGGTCACTTGTGGAAGCTCATCCCATGCTTTCTAGCTCCAGCAGAGTAAACATTAAATTCCTACCCCCGTACGTTCTTGCCCACTCTTAGGCTATTTATGAGCGACAGGAATTTTCAGTGCAAAGAAAGATGATATTTTTCTTACTCTTTTTGCCGTTTCCTCTATAAAAGCTCGGCAGAAACCAAAATCATCCCATAAGATATTTCATATTTTCCCGTTTTCACAACCTCATCTATAAAGCGGATAATTTCACTTGTTTCAGGATCATGAAGCGGCTTCCCCATCATCCTTGCGTAACAAATAACCTCTTGCTTTAAATAAAGACTGAAATCTTCAATTGAAATATTTTTGTTAGTGAAAGGAAGATGTTCCACTTGAATATTTTTATAATCTAATTTCTCCAGAAGACTTACAACCTTCTGGCCCCCCATGGAGTCCTTAGAGATCTTGGCGCAAAAATCTTTCACAAGTTTTGTCAGCTTTAAAAACCATTCACTTTGAGGAGCGCAGGCAAACTGTGACCAATCAAGATCAATGATCCAAAACCTCGAAGGTCTTTTAGATTTTAATTTAAAGAGTTCTAGGATTTTTTGCGAATGATCCACGTGCAGTAAAAAATATCTCATAAGGATGCCATCAAAGAGGGAGAAATCAAAGGAGTCTTCCCGTGAAAACATATCCACGTGCTGGACCGTAAAATTTTCTCGCAGAACTTTTTGACAACTTTCTACACAATGCCTGCGTTTATCAATACCAACAAACTGAATCAGAGGATGATCCTTGGCCAGACGATAAGCAAAAGTCCCATTGCCACAGCCCACATCAAGCACGTGCGCACAATCATTCAGCCCATGGCGAGCGAGGAAATCATGGTGATCAGAGTAAGAAATTTTCACTTGAAGATTTAAGTGATTTTCGACAAAAGAATCTAGTTTTGAAGATGTCATAATAGATTTTTAGCAAGAGCAATCATATAACGCTCTAATTCAGCTGCAAAATCTCTTTTAAAAAAATGCAATTTCGGGTCCTGTAAAACCTTTTCAACCGTCTTATTGGGATGGGTAAATGGATAGATTCCAGCGATCAAGCTAACTGTATCTTGAAGGAAAATGGCATAGGATTGAGCATTTAATTCTGTCGAGCAAGTTTCTAAAAAGTTCGCTATTTCTCCAAAAAATTCAATGGAGCGATACTTAAATTCTTTAATCGTTGATTCGCTAAGATTCTTTTCTATTACTGAAGGTAAGGATGTGGTGAGATTGCAAAGTAAATCCCTTTTGGCAATTGACATTGCAAGAGTCTTAATTAAATGATCAAACGTTTTTTTATTTTTTGGTACTTTTTGCCACAATCTTTTTAAATCCTTAAATAATTCTTGCCACTCATCCCATATTAAATCGAGAAGCAAAGCTTCACGGGTCTCAAAATAGCGGTAAATATTTGCCTTCGCCATTTTAGCTGAACGGGCAATGAGATTGAGACTTAAAAGATTTAAATCACTTTCAATATTAATCAAAGTACGTGCAACATCCAAAAGATGCTGTCTTCTTTCTTCTTTTTGCTCCGGCTTCCTTGCCCTTAAATATCTATGACCCATATTGGAAGGATAAGACAAAAAGAAACAAGTTGACAAGTAACCACTGGTACCTTATTAAGTAACCATCAGTCACTTAAAAGGATAGTTATGCCACAAACTCTTATTTGTCCTGAGCACCTACTCAAAACAGATCTTAAAAATAAAACCTACATCGTAACAGGTGGTAACTCCGGGATTGGCTACGTAACAGCTAAAGAACTCGCTAAGCGAGGAGCAACTGTAATCATTGGCTGCAGACGAATTTCCGAGGGCAAAAAGGCAAGGTTATCAATACTAGAGGCAATCCCAGCTGCAAAAATTGAAATAATGAATCTTGATCTAAGTGATCTAAGTTCAGTACGTCATTTTGTGAGTGAGTTCCAATCAAGCAAAAGTGAGCTACACGGTCTTGTGAACAATGCAGGTGTCATGTTCACGCCAGCGGGAAAAACAAAAGATGGGTTCGAAACTCAATTTGGCACCAATCACCTAGGACATTTTCTCCTGACTGAATTATTACTACCCACTTTAAAGCAATCGGCCCCCTCAAGAATTGTGATCCTATCCAGTTGCTTTCATGATAAAGCGCAGGGCCGGGAAGGTAAAATTTATTTTGAGGACTTAAACTTCGATAAAAGAAAATACGACGGTTGGGAAGCTTACGCTCAATCAAAGCTTGCAAATCTACTATATGCTAAACAACTTGGTAAAAGACTTTCGGGCTCAGGAGTAACTGCTGTTAGTGTTCATCCTGGTTGGGTAAAAACAAATCTCATTCGTAATTTTATGCCTACATGGGTGCAGAACATTTTACTGAAACCAGTATTTAAATTGGCAGGTATGATAGAACCTTGGGAAGGCGCTCAGACGACACTCTACTCGCTTCTTGCGCCTGAAGTTGAAAAACATAATGGCGCTTACTTTAGTCAAAAGGGTATCTATAGAACTAAAGAAGCCTCTAAAGGTGGCTGGCCTCTCCACTCTCCAAATCCATATGCTCACGATGAAGAAACAGCGAAAAGACTAGATGAAGTAAGCCGAGCTTTGGTTGGACTATGATCAAGGAGAATTCGATGAATTTATGGTTTGTGATAAATGAATATTTTCAGGGTGAAAAGGTTGAGGCCCTGGTTTTTATACTTTCAATTGGATTGTTAAGTCTTGTCTTTGGTTTATGGCTCATCACTGAAGGTGGGAGCTTTGCAAAAGGTGTGGCGATACCAATGCTGGCGTTGGCTTTAATTTCAATCACTGTAGGCAGCGTGGTTGGATTCCGTACACCAAATCAAATCAAAAATCTAGAACATGGTCTTTTAAAAAATAAAGTTGTGACTCTCAAATCAGAAATTGAAAGGATGGAAAAGGTAAACAATGCGTGGCCTAAGTATTTATTCATATGGCTTGCTTTTGGCATTATTGGATTACTCCTTCGATTCTTTACAAATAATGACTTTGCCCAAGGAATAGCAGTCTCACTTGTTTTCTTTTCTGGGGTGACACTTCTTATTGATGGTTTTGCTGAACGAAGAGCTATCAAATATTCATATCATCTAAAGCTAGAGTTAAATAAAGAGAACTAAAAATGTCTTGGTTATAGAAAAGTAATAATTTTTTTTAAATAATTACTAATCAAAAAAAAATTAAAAGATCTTGTTAATAAGCATGTTATGGGGGATGTATGGGTAAGAGATACCCCATTTGGGCCTGTCACAGATTCTTTAAAAATCGCTGAAAAATTTGATATGAGTCATGCCCATGTACTACGGGCAATAAAAAAATGTAATCAAGAACTAGGAACACAATCCAAATTTGGATTGTGTTCAAACTTGATTAAAAGCAGCTACTTAGGTGGTCCAAAGGGACGTGAAACAAAAAGAGTAAAATATGACATTACCGAATTTGGTCTAGCATTATTACTTCTTTATATAAACTCACCGAAGGCCAGATTGATTTCTGCTGAAATTCTCTATCGTTTTTTCATCTTAAAAACATATCTTGCCGACATGACCAGAAATCAAATCGGGGCGATACGAGGTCATTATCAAAAAAAGATAGACTAGAGATTTTTGCATTTGCATGATGGTAGCATGAACTACTACAAGGCCACTCTTCAATACGACGGAACTGAGCGCATGGGCTTCCAGTACCAAGATGACATGCCCACGATTCAGGGTGACCTCAACCTCAGTCTGCAAAAAATTCTCGAAGGTAAAGTTACAACCAGGGCCGCTTCCCGCACTGATAAGGGTGTTCATGCCATCGCTCAAGTGGTCAAGATTTCCGCCGAAGATCCATCTCTCCTTGATGCAAACCGATTGAACTCAAGCCTGCCGTCTCACATGAGATGTCTTAATCTTTCCCCTTGTGCCGGAGACTTCATCCCTTCCGTCGATCAACTCTCCAAAGAGTATCGCTACCTCTTCACCAACACACCTGGAGTCTCTGGACAGAATCAGCGCTATATCGCGCAGACTCCTTATGAGCTTAATTTTGAAAAAATTCAGACTTGTGTGGCAATACTTAAAGGAAGAAACGACTTTCAAAACTTCTGGTCCATTGGGGGCATCGCCAACACCACAATGCGGGATATTCTTGAGTGCGACCTTACCCTCATCAATCCACAAGAACTCTTCAGGGGCACCTTATTCACGGCCGGTGAGGTCACAAGCTGCTGGCAGTTTCGTATTGTAGGCAAAGGTTTCTTGAAGCATATGGTCCGCCATCTCGTGGGAGCTCTGTGGATGGTGGGCAATGGGCGGCTTTCGGTCGAGGACTTTAGAGAGCTTCTGCATGGAGAGCAAAAAGAGCAGCGGCCTTGGAAGAAAGCCGATCCCCGGGGACTCTATCTTCTGAAAGTTAATTACGAACCCGACCCTCTTTAGGTATCCTTTACATATATGAGTCGATTGAATTTTAAACTTGAGGCCACCTCCCCTGGATCCCGCGCGCGAGCGGCGACCTTCACCACTCTTCACGGAGAAGTGCAGACACCGATCTTTATGCCGGTAGGAACTCAAGCGACAGTAAAAAACCAGACCGTCGACTCCCTCAAAGTGGCCGGCTCCAACGTTCTTCTCGCAAACACTTATCATCTGCTTCTTCGCCCTGGAGCAGAAGTGATGCGAAAGTTTGGTGGGATTCATAAGTTCATGAACTGGGATCGTCCTGTTCTCACGGACTCTGGTGGTTTTCAAATTTTCTCTCTCTCCAAGCATCGAGAGATGAATGAGAAAGGGGCGCGCTTTTTAAGTTACGTCGATAATAGTCCCATCCTCCTCACACCTGAGCTCTCCATTGATATGCAAAAGGCCATCAATAGCGACATCATGATGGTGCTCGATCAATGTATTGAATCCAATGCTTCTCACAAAGAAGCTAAGGCCGCGATGGAGCTCACTCACCGTTGGGCCAAGCGCAGTCTTGAGGCACGAGGTGATTCTTTGCAAAGCATGTTTGGCATTGTTCAAGGTGCTTGCCATGAGGATCTCAGAAAGCAAAGTGCCGACGTCCTGATCAATCTTCGATTGAATGGCGAAGGCTTTGATGGACTAGCGATCGGAGGACTCGCTGTGGGTGAAACAAAATCTGAGCGAGAAGACTTCACCGCCATTGCTACCGAGATGCTGCCAGAAAATCTTCCGCGATACCTCATGGGTGTCGGAACTCCGATTGATATCCTCGAGGCAGTTCACCGCGGAGTCGATATGTTCGACTGCATTCTCCCGAACCAATATGGCCAGCGTGGAGTCGCTTTCACGAGTCT
>Ga0315907_10007323_pt1 | contig 11520 bp, 14 predicted proteins | sample LakEriMetagenome_3_FD_203525 | JGI IMG/M metagenome (GOLD analysis project Ga0315907, IMG submission 203525) | Freshwater fungal communities from buoy surface, Lake Erie, Ohio, United States - Buoy 12 MA123 | ecosystem: Environmental > Aquatic > Freshwater > Lake > Lake biofilm | place: USA...
CTGCCGAAACAACTTGAAATCGTTCCGTAATAACACCACTACCTTATGCAAAAAGCCATCATCTGCGTTGACGATGAGCAATCCATATTAATGGCTCTCCAACAACAAATTATGCGCGCATTTTCAGACGTATACGCGCTTGAGTTTGCCGAAAGTGGTGAGGAAGCCATGGAAATAATGGAGAGTTTCATTGCGGATAACACTCAGATAGCCGCCATTATAACGGATGAGATGATGCCGGGCATGAAAGGCCATGAGCTTATTGAAAAGGTTGCAATTCTTTCGCCCGGAACTCCATGTATTCTACTCACCGGTTATGCTCAATCTGAAGTTATGAATCACATCACAGGAAGCAATCTAGCGCATTGTGTCAGTAAACCATGGGATGCAGCGGAGCTAATTGACTTAGTGACAAAGAGTATCCGACAAGTGTAAATAATCGGCTTTTTATTGCTTTCCCATCATTTCAAAACAAGCTTCGGAAACCAAAGCTTATTTTACCATTGCGAACCAGTATGGGGTTATCAAATTGTTTCCCGAGCGCGTAGCTAAATGTGAAGATTCCGGCTTTCGTTTCGAAATTGAATCCAGCACCGGCATTGACGGGATAATCACGCAGATATCCTCCGGCACTTTTATACTCGTACCAGGCCTGATCCACAAACACAAAGACAGCTGAGTTCTCTTCCAAAAGCCATCGATATTCTAAGGTAGCCGCCGCCCAGGCAGAGGCAAATATGCTCTCTTCATTAATACCTCGAATTGTGCGAAGTCCTCCAATTCTATACACTTCATTTTCGTATAAAGAATCGCTCAGCATAACAGCCCCCTTCATAGCTACGAGTAAGGTTTGTCTTTTAAAAAAAGGCACATAAACCTCAGTCTGTGCCTCCACTCTGGTAAGGGGTCGACGAATGTTGGTGTTCGACTCCGAAAGTGCTTCATTCGTGATGCGATAGCCGGTTGCGCCTTCAGCTTGTAACACATAGCCTCGTGTTGGATTCCATCGATAATCGAGCGACTCAAGCTGGGCGCTTAATCCATACAGCGTGTGCTGCGCATTGGCAAGACTGCCGGCCGTATAGAAGTTCGTGAGCCGGTCGGTTCTGTTACGCTCAGCGAAGACACGTATGCGTTGATTTCTCGGCAGGAGTACACCGGCGCCCGCAATTAACTTCACGGAAGTAAAAGATGTATCGCGCTTGTAAATCTGCAATTTTCCGTCGATCGCAAACGCCGATTTAAAAAGATACGGGATCATAGCACGAAGGCTTAAATCCTGTGTTTGCGGTTGTAGTTTGCGCCATACAAAGCCTAATTCCTCCCCTTTGTTTAACGCATTCATAAGGCGCACCTCTGCATCGCCCGTAATAGTTGTCTTACCGGTTCTTTCATCGGGACGCAACCCGGCAACACCATTGAAGTAATTCGCTTTTTTACGTTCAACGAACAGGAATAGGTCAGCCTTCCCGTCACTAAATCGAACTTCAGGTTTTTTTCTCACCTGAAGAAACGGTATTTCACGCAAGCGCTTTTCTGTTTGTTGTATGCGCTGTTCATTATACAATTGGCCGTTTTTGAAATCAATGTAGTTGCTGATATAGTTAAAAGGCAAAGCCTTTGAAGACCGAATGTACAAGCTGTCATTTCGAATTAGTGGTCCCTTGTGCATTGTTGCATAGGCACTAGCCCATGTTTCCTTTTTGCGTTTTGAGGGCACAATTCGCAAACTATCTACTTGAATTGAAGCAAATGGATAACCTTCGTTTTCAGAATCGAGCAATGCCTTGGTAAAGGTCTTATTAAGAGCAGAAATACCCAGGGGATTATTTGCCTTTACAAATTGCTCGGATGAAGCGTCAGAATTAAAAAAAAACAGTTCTCTCATCAGAAACTTCTCGTTTCTGGTTACCGTGAGGAGCACCAGACTATCGGTCACAAGCGTATCACCTTTGGCCATCAGATAACCATCATCCAGCACCCGATAATAATACATCTGAGCGGCACTTAAGGCCTCCGAAAGCGACATGTGCTCAGTTCGAACGGTATCACGCACGGCGCTGTCAGCTATTCTCAGGCTGAATGTTTGAGCATGAATCGAAAGCACACAAATCAATTGCGCCGCAGTCAAAAGTCCACGAAATTGAAAAGTCGAAAGCGGGAATGTAGCCATCAATATTCAGGATGAAACGACCGATAGTATCGGTTATTACCCTCCAAGGTTCAAGAACGTGGACCGTAATTATTTCGCAAATTCAATTTTCACGAGTACCCAGTCGTTATAGACATTACCAGTTGGCACGAGCCCCAAGTCTTCACCTTGATACTCCATTTCCTTCAATTCAGAATACTTCATTCGAATCTTAAACTTTTTTCCATAAAGGCTCTCGTTAAAACTATCCATATCCATGTGCACACTACCGGCACCGGGAGCCCATGCCAATTGAGAGACGTATATCTCCTCACTTCCCGGTTTAGAACTAACGGGCTCAAAAGTTAGAACGGTATTCACATCTCCATATGTAAGGGCCATAAGCGTGACTATTAGTTCCTTTTCTTCGCCAAGCTTTGGGCTTTCGCTCTGCGCATTAGAAAGCAAGCTAAAAAACAATGTTATAGCTAAAAAAAGTGTATTCTTCATTTGAACTGTATTGAAATTAACTATGAATTTGGCACTGACGATTAATAACAATCTAAACTTCGAATAGGTTCTAACCTCTTCTTAAGCCTTTGTAGATAGTTTCTCCTTTGTCATTTTCAACAACGACTTCAAAATCATACCAATCGCCATACTCATTGCCACTTTGAATTTCAAGCCCGGAGTTGTGCATATGATCATAGAAGTCCTCCTCAAGACCTTGATGGTATTCATCAACACTTTCAATTTGTCGCCAGCTAATCTTCAATTCGTAATCCTCCGATGAATAAGACTTCCCTGCGATACCAAGCTCATGGGCGGTTGAGACAAGTGAGTTTTCAGCTCTATAATTGTATTTTTCGACAACAACTGTAATGGAAATTTTATCGGCAGGGCTTGCAATCGCATTGCTCGGATTAGAAGTAGTATTTTGATGTGTTTCTGGGTTTTCTTGTGGCATAATTTCAAAAATTATAGGTGGTTATTCATTTCAGATAAATAGAAATGACGGTTAATTTTCATTTTGGTAGTGCAATGTTATAACAAAACAAAACTACTCGATGAAAAACAAGATGTAAACTTTCAAGTGTGCCCATTCCGTTGATTAGACAACAAAAGGACGTTTAATTACGAGGTTTCTCGAAGATGCTCAAGAAAAAAACATCTACTAGGCGATCCTAAAACGTTTAAACATATCTTTGATTCAAATAGCACAGCGGAAAACTGCCTTTGAAGGAACAATCGCACTATCCAATAAAAAAAAACTATGGCAAATGTTTATTGCAAATGGTGTGAAGCAAGCGAAAAATCGTAATACGAATGTGAGTATTGCGGCAGCAAGTACTCAAGCATTTCAAACATGTGCTCTAGCTCTAAAAGTCCCCACAAGAAACACCACCCGGAATTGTAAAAACTACTACTAAGCGCATATAAATAACCATTTAATTTATCTTTTCCGTATGACATGGAATGACATTGAAAAACTCAACCCGAAGGTTGCCGCATACTGTTCTAATTTTATGAATGAAAAGTCGAAAGATGATTTCACCTTTGTAAGAATATCGAACGACCACATACGAATATCAGCTAATTTTCCAAAAGCCGAAAACTCAACCTCATATCATTTTGATATCACACATACCGATTGCGAGTTCTATTTTATTAGTCGCGAGAAATGGATATATATTGAAATTCTTAACAGTTTTGATGATTTTGAAAATTACTTTATTGAAGAAGAAGAAAACGGAAGCATTATAGCTCGTATTCTTCGCGAAAAGTATCGAGAAACATTTGCGGACTTAATAAATGCAGGAGAAGACACACAAATTGATGAAGATTTCAATCTCTACTTTATCGAGAACTTTGTAAACTACATACTAAACAACGTATATATCGAAGAATAAACCATGTCAAAAAATTTCACCTCACATAGTGACTTTATACAAGTCATCTCCAGTATCTCGAAAGACGGATCCGTTATTCTCGACTTGAAAAATGGCCCTCAACCAATAGCTGCGGAAAAACAATATCCTTATGTTGATGAAGCTGCCAAAATGGATTTGGATTCAGCCATTAAAAACTTGCCGACCGCACTGAGATTTGACCTTATTAAAGAAGGCTATGAATTCTTAATCGAAGAATTGAATTTTAGCGAATTAGATGGTCCGAACGACTACTGGATCGGCAGAATGACCTCCTATATCATAAGAAAATTTCCACAATACGAACCCAAAACAGATTGGTCCAAATTAAAAAACACCTGGCTAGTGCAGGTGCTTTTAGAACAACCACAATTTTTAGAGAAAGTAGATTTTTCAAAAATAGATGTTCGATCGTTTGCAGACCTACTTGCCAAGCGCCCAGATTATTCAGACAAATTTGATTTCAAACAACTTAACTCCGCAGAAAACGCACAATTCTGGTTTCGAATTCTTGAAAAGCAACCTCAATTCGCCGAGCACTGCGATTGGAGCTTAATCAATGACTACCAGAAGAAGAAATTGCTTGAGTTGCATCCATCTCTAAAAATTGATTAGCTAAGAGCGAATTGAACTTCATGAAGTAGTTTGTAGACAATATTGAAATCAACAACCTTCTAATATGAATTATATAGTAATCGCATTTGAAATTCAAGATTACGCCTATAATCAGGCAGCCGATTTCATTCTCGATTATGAACTTATCAATGGAATTAGTGATATCGTTTATGGCTATATCGACAATCCCTCAGAGTTCAGCAAAATTCCATTGTCCAATCTCTCAGGTACTCAAAATTGCAAATTGATATTTTATGCGCCCCTAAATGAGCACTCGCCGAGCGTCGACTCATACCATGAGAATGCAAAGCCCATATTAGAGGATTTAGAAAGGCCATTTGATTTAATGGTTATCGACGAAAGCAACCTGAATGAACTGATGATAGACAATGAATACAACTTTCATTATGATTTATTGATTGAAAAGGCCTGTAATCTAATTCATTTTGAATAACCTTTCAAACTCTCGACAAATAACTAAATCATAATTTTCGCACAAGTCGGAACAAATATTCATTACGAAATGAGCTTTACAGAGTTAATCTCAAAACTTTATTCTAATGTCGAATCAAAAGCAGAGAAGAACTTCAACATTTTCGAGATTCTCAATTTGGAGTATGACGAAGTTCGTCTTCATAGTAGAATTTTAAAGTATTTTATTGAAAAAGACATTGAAGGCTTTAAACAGTCAATAGCGTCTGAATATCCGCAATACAAAAACATACTGGAAGTCAGCACCGATCATGAAGTCCTCATTGAAGTACCCGCTTATTCCGAACACGAAATCCTAGGAGATGGCCGCATTGATCTCTTGATTAGGTTCAATCATTTTTCCATAATAATAGAAAATAAAATATATGCTTCAGATCAGAATCATCAGCTAATAAAATACTTTAAATATGGCAAAACAACAGGCCATGATTTTCTTCTTCTTTATTTGACACCTTCCGGTACAATGCCTCAAAGACAATCCTTTGAAATTGTGGACACTGCAAAAGATTCAGGCATTCACAACCTATCAGTAGAGAAATCCTTTCAATTACTTTCCTATAAAAAAAACATACTGAGCTGGCTATCCCGCTACCAAAAAAACGTAAAAGAATTTTCAGTCGAGCACATTACATTAAGCCAATATATTGAAGTATTAAATAAAATTTGTGGAATTATGGACGATAAACAAAAAGAAAGAATTATCGGATTAATGAGCAACAAAGCAATATCAAGCAAGTTGTTTTCCTTGAAACATGACATTAATACAATAGAAAATAAAATACATGACTTTTGGAAAAAAACAGCTCAACATTCTCATTTGGCAATATCGAACATATCCGAAAACACCGTTTGCTTCAAAGATGGATCAATCATGTTAGACATATTCCAAAAAAGTCGGAATCAGATAAATTTTTATCTTGAATATAAAACAAATTTCCATGAAGACGCTTTCTGTGGGATTTGGTTCAACAGTAGTTATCTCTCCCAATTGCAGCCTATACTTACCAAGTACAAGGTTCAAATTACCGACGGTTTTATCGATAAAAAATTGATCACCTATTCCAAAGAAAACGCTATCCAAAACTTTATTAATGAAAAGTCGGAAAATGACATACAAGACATTGTAAAAGAAATAGAAGCCTACTTTATGCAGAAATCAGAATTAATAAGGGAAATAAAACAAGTAATAAGTTGCGGCAGCACAGAATAAGACAGAACCTAACGTTTAGATTATAAACGGACAAACTAAATATCTCCAAAAAAACAAATAAAACATCCAGAAAAAAACACGTTTTAATATGCAAGTCTCCATAAAGGATAAACCTATCCAAAAACAAGCGGAAGATCAATTAAAAATAAACAAGTATGCAGATGCTCTGGTGCACTTTATACTGAACAGCGATACACCAATCACAATTGGGCTGCAGGGTGAATGGGGAACCGGTAAAACTTCCATGATGAATCTTTTGCGCGAAGCGTTGAGCGAACGCGATGTAGCCACTTCGTGGGTAAATACATGGGAATACAGCATGTTCCGGGGCGTGAAAGAAACAACGCCCGCAGTAATGAACGGGTTGCTCACCACCCTGCAAGAGTCTTGCGGTGAGAATTGGACTATCAAGAATGAGACGGAAAAGAAGATGAAAAAAATCGGGCGGTTTTTCGGCAACCTGGTTAACCAGGTGTCCGTCAATCAGCTCGGCTTAGACATCAAAGAGGCGGCCGACTCTACCAAATCGGATGATGACAGTTTGGATCGCGCTGCTATCGCTCAAATAAAGAGAGACATCGAAGAGGTCATTGATAAGCTTATACTGGACAATCGGAATCCTTATCAACGCGTAGTATTTTTTGTGGATGACCTAGACAGAATTAATCCATCGGATGCCGTCGAAGTGCTTGAATCTCTGAAAAACATCTTCGATTTAAACCATTGCATTTTTGTGTTGGCTATCGATTATGAAGTAGTAGTAAAAGGGCTAGAGTCCAAATTTGGCCCTAAGACGGATGACAATGAAAGAGAATTTAGATCCTTTTTCGATAAAATCATTCAGGTGCCCTTCACCATGCCGGTTGGCTCGTACGACATTGATCGCTTTTTAAAGCAAAAGCTTTCGGGGTTGGGCATGGAATTATCGTCCGAGCATTTCGATCAGTATTTGCAAGTTGTAAAACACTCGGTTGGCTTTAACCCGAGAAGCCTGAAGCGATTTATCAATTCATTCAGTTTATTGAACACCATCCGCAAAGCCGAAATCGATAATGACCCGGACAACCAACGCGATGAGCAGCGAGTGGCACTGATGCTGTTTTCCCTTCTAGGTATTCAGATTACCTACCCATCCATTTTTAGATCTATCAGCATTAACCCTGACTATAAATCCTGGAATCAAGCACAGGCCGCAAAGTGGAATCTAGATATGGCTTTGATTAATGAGAAGGTGGCTCTGTATGGTGAAAACAATCTCGTTGATGAAGAGTGGGAAAAGGTAGCCTGGGGATTGTGCCAAACAGATGCCTTTCTTAAAAGCAGGGCCTTTAGCATTTTGGAATTACTGAATACACTTTCCGAGTTTTTCGAAGACGAATTGACTGACTACATTTCCGAGGCCATGGAATTTGCTTCAATGACAGCAGTAGACGACCATCAAGAGTCTAAGCAGGCGTGGAAAAAAGTAGGAAACAAAACACTTTTCAACGGATTAGAGGCTAAGAAGAAAGCAATGCGTGAATGGGGTATCAGCGAGCAAGCTATACAATCGTATGCATTGATTTGGGATGTGCTGGACACTGAAATCCCAAGCTGTGGCGGTACTATCAATTTTGCGGCTTCTGCAACCACTATCAAGGTCCCAAAAAAGGAAAAGGACTCCGTATATCTCTACTGCAAAAATCCGGCGAAAAAATCACCCGCAATGCGTATTTGGGTTAAGTGGGGCCCTAACACACATACAGACATTAAAGAATTTGAAAAGAACCACAACCTAAACTTTGACGAAGAAGTAGCATTGAACACTGGTGGCGGCATTGTAATAGAAATAAAACTTTTAAATAAAATCGGTGCCGCCGCGTATCAGGACCTAATGAGTTTTATTGCTAAAAAGGTTGTTGAATTTTCGAAGGCTTAATTCTTTCGCTTACCAACCTCCCAAAACAAAAAAAGACCGCACAAAGCGGTCTTTTTAGTTTTATCGATTAGCGATTATTCTTCGCTCTTCTTCTTGCGTGTAGCCTTTGGCTTCTCTTCGCCTTCAGCTTTTGGCTCAGCCTTCTTGCGTGGAGCTTTTGCCTTTGGTGCCTCTGCACCTTCGCCGCCTTCTGCGCCTTCTGCCTTCTTCGCAGAACTGCGACGAGTGCGCTTCTTTGGTGCTGCTTCAGATGCTGCTGCAGTTCCTTTGGTGTAGATAGTGTTGAAGTCAACCAATTCGATCATGGCAGTTTCAGCATTATCACCAGGACGGTAGCCTGTGCGGATGATACGCACATAACCACCCGGACGATCAGCAACCTTAGGAGCAATTTCACGGAACAATTCAGTAACTGCTTCTTTGTTCTTCAAATAGCTGAATACCGTACGACGGCTGTGTGTGCTGTCGGTCTTACTCTTAGTAATGAGTGGTTCAACATAAACACGCAACGCTTTCGCCTTTGCCAATGTGGTGTTGATGCGCTTGTGCTCAATCAGTGAGCAAGCCATGTTCATCAAAAGAGCAGCGCGGTGTTCGCGGGTTCTGCTCAGGTGGTTTACTTTTCTTCCGTGTCTCATAAACGTTTTTGGTAGTGAAGCGTTGGCAATTGGCTAGTGCATTCATTCTTTACGAATCCTTGCATGTGCCACCTTCTTTTACAACTACTTCGGGTTCTTTAAATAATTTCTTTTATTAAGTGCTCTCGCACCAAGTTACCAATTAGTCGCGGTCCAACTTGTACTTGCTAACGTTCATTCCGAACTGCAAGCCTTTGCCTTCCACGAGTTCTTCCAATTCTGTAAGCGACTTTTTGCCGAAGTTACGGAACTTCAACAAGTCGTTTTTGTTGAATGACACCAAATCACCCAAGGTCTCAATATCTGCAGCCTTCAAGCAGTTGAGGGCGCGAACGGAGAGATCCATGTCAACCAATTTGGTCTTCAACAACTGACGCATGTGCATAGAGCTTTCATCAAACTCCTCTGTTTCCTTCTTAGCCTCCTGCTCAAGCGTGATACGCTCATCGCTGAATAGCATAAAGTGATGGATGAGGATTTTTGCAGCCTCTTGCAGTGCATTCTTCGGAGTGATGCTGCCATCGCCCTGAATTTCAACCAACAATTTTTCGTAGTCGGTCTTTTGTTCCACACGGAAGTTTTCTACGCTGAACTTCACGTTACGGATTGGAGTAAAAATGCTATCGATAGCAATCGTGCCCACGGGCGAGCTATTCGATTTGTTTTCCTCAGCCGGACGGTATCCGCGTCCTTTACCAATCGTGATGACCATATTCAACTTCACTTTCGGATCCATGTTACAAACCACCAAGTCCGGGTTCAACACTTGGAATGCCGTTGTGAAGTTACTGATATCGCCAGCCTTAAATTGCTCTTGACCGGAGATGTTGATTGTTACCTTTTCGTAATCGGTTGTCTCAATCTGGCGCTTCAAGCGTACTTGCTTGAGGTTGAGGATGATTTCAGTTACATCTTCTACCACACCTTTGATTGTAGAGAACTCATGATCCACACCTTCAACCTTGATTGAGGTGATTGCAAAACCTTCCAGTGAAGAGAGCAGAATTCTGCGCAGTGCGTTACCGATGGTGATACCGAAGCCGGGTTCCAACGGACGGAATTCGAACGATCCTGAGAAGTCGTTGCTGTCGAGCATAACGACCTTGTCTGGTTTTACGAAATCGATGATTGCCATTTATAGTGTAATTGTTATTTTGGTTCTGGACTATTACTTAGAATACAATTCGACGATGAGCTGTTCCTTGATGTTTTCAGGGATCTGCACACGCTCAGGGAAGTTGAGGAATACACCTTGTTTGTCGGCGTCATTCCAATCGAGCCAATCGAACTTTTTACGGCTGGCCAGTGCCATGGTAATGGTTGGAAGCGACTTTGAACGCTCACGAACACCTACACGGTCACCCGGACGCAATTGGTAAGAAGCGATGTTCACAACCTGACCATTAACGGTGATGTGGCTATGTCCAACCAACTGACGAGCACCCATGCGGCTTGCAGCCAAACCAAGACGGTACACAGTGTTATCTAAACGAGACTCACATAGAGCAAGCAAGATCTCACCGGTTACACCCGGACGAGCTGAAGCTTTCTTGTAGAGGTTCTCGAACTGACGTTCCAAAATACCATACGTGTATTTTGCCTTCTGCTTCTCGTTGAGCTGCACGGAGTATTCCGACTGCTTTCCACGACGCTTGTTGGGTCCGTGTTGTCCGGGGGGATAATTACGCTTATCCAAATTTTTGTCCGGGCCGAAAATCGGCTCACGGAACTTACGCGCAATCTTTGACTTGGGTCCTGTATATCTGGCCATTGCTGATAGTTTCTTGAGATAGTATTAGATTCTTCTTTTCTTTGGTGGGCGGCAACCGTTGTGAGGAAGTGGAGTGATATCCACGATTTCCAACACTTCGATACCGGTGTTGTGGATGGTACGGATGGCAGATTCACGACCTGCTCCGGGACCTTTAACGAACACCTTTACCTTGCGCAGACCAAGATCCATAGCTTCCTTTGAAGCTTGCTCGGCAGCCAACTGGGCAGCATAAGGGGTATTCTTCTTAGAACCCTTGAAGCCCATTTTACCGGCTGAGGACCATGAAATAACCTGGCCGGTATTGTTGGTAAGGCTGATGATGATGTTGTTGAATGTAGACTGAACGTGAGCTTGACCCACAGACTCCACGAGTACATTCTTTTTCTTTTTCTTTTCGACTTTAGCCATTGTTCGTGTTGTTTGAGTTGAATACTCAGAAAGGATTCAACCGTACGAATTATTACTTAGTTACTTTCTTCTTGTTTGCAACTGTCTTACGCTTTCCTTTACGGGTACGTGAGTTGTTCTTGGTGCTTTGACCACGAACCGGCAGGCCAACACGGTGACGAACTCCGCGGTAGCAACCGATATCCATCAAACGCTTGATGCTCATTTGCACTTCCGAGCGGAGCGCACCTTCCACCTTGAGTTCGTCGGTGATGAAGCCACGGATTTTAGACAAATCATCGTCGTTCCATTCCTGAACTTTCTTGTCATAGCTGACACCTGCAGTTTCTAAAATTCTGCGAGCGGTGCTGCGACCGATTCCGTAGATGTAGGTGAGACCAATTTCACCTCTCTTGTTTCTTGGTAA
>Ga0315907_10007326_pt1 | contig 11518 bp, 6 predicted proteins | sample LakEriMetagenome_3_FD_203525 | JGI IMG/M metagenome (GOLD analysis project Ga0315907, IMG submission 203525) | Freshwater fungal communities from buoy surface, Lake Erie, Ohio, United States - Buoy 12 MA123 | ecosystem: Environmental > Aquatic > Freshwater > Lake > Lake biofilm | place: USA...
GTTGGTGTTTCACTACTTGTTGGTGTATTAGTTGGTGTTTCACTCGGTGTTGCAGTATTTGTTGGTGTAAGGCTTGGTGAAAGTCCTGGAGTTGTTGTATTAGTAGGTGTAGGTGTATTAGTTGGTGTTTCAGTAGGAGTTTCACTTGCAGTTGCTGTTGGAGTTTCAGTAGATGTTGCTGTTGGTGTTTCAGTAGATGTTGCTGTAGGAGTATTCGTAGGAGTTTCACTTGCGGTCGCTGTTGGTGTTTCTGTAGATGTTGCGGTTGGTGTTTGTGTTGTAGTTGTTGAAGGTGTATTAGTTGGTGTTTCTGTGGCGGTTTCCGTAGCGGTTGGAGTTGGTGTTTCAGTAGATGTTGTAGTAGGTGTATTAGTTGGTGTTTCCGTAGCTGTTTCAGTTGCCGTTGGTGTTGGTGTTTCTGTAGCGGTAGGTGTGGATGTTGCGGTTGGTGTTGGTGTTTCTGTAGCGGTAGGTGTGGATGTTGCGGTTGGTGTTGGTGTTTCCGTAGCTGTTTCAGTTGCCGTAGGAGTTGGTGTTGGTGTTTCCGTAGCTGTTTCAGTTGCCGTAGGAGTTGGTGTTGGTGTTTCCGTGGCTGTTGGTGTAGCTGTTGCTGTTGGTGTTGGGGTAGGGGTTGGACATATGTTCGTTGAGATACAATCTTGACAATCAGTATACGCAGTGAATGAAGCAGACGCACCTTCATATATTGTTTCTGTTCTTTCGTATGTAATCACTTGAGCACAACCACTGAATCCAGGAACTTCGATATAATTTACATCACCCACATTCAAGGAAATTATCAAACTATCTATATTGAATATGTCACCATGACAACATGCACTGAATCTATAAACTTGTGGATTTAATTCAGTTGGTGTAGGTGTCACTGTTGATGTTGCAGTTGGGGTTGGTGTTTCTGTAGCAGTTTCAGTTGCAGTAGTTGTTGGTGTTGGTGTTTCAGTTGACGTAGCAGTTGGGGTTGGTGTAGGAGTTTCCGTAGCTGTTTCAGTTGCTGTTGGTGTAGGAGTTTCAGTTGATGTAGATGTTGGTGTTTCCGTAGCGGTTTCAGTTGCTGTTGGTGTTGGTGTTTCCGTAGCGGTTCCAGTTGCTGTTGGTGTTGGTGTTTCCGTAGCGGTTTCAGTTGCTGTTGGTGTAGGAGTTTCCGTAGCGGTTTCAGTTGCTGTTGGTGTAGGAGTTTCAGTTGCTGTAGCTGTTGGTGTTTCTGTTGAAGTTTCAGTTGCGGTTGGTGTTGGAGTTTCGGTTGATGTGGCTGTTGGTGTTTCTGTTGATGTCTCAGTGGCTGTTGGTGTAGGGGTTTCAGTTGCTGTAGCTGTTGGTGTTTCTGTTGATGTCTCAGTTGCGGTTGGTGTGACAGTTGGTGTTTCTGTAACCGTAGGTGTAACAGTTGGAGTTGGGCTATTCGTAGGTGTAGGTGTTGGGCATAAAGTTGGTAAAGTTGAAATTTGACCTGTGAATTGCGACATCTGAAACACCGTCGAACCAGAATAAATTCCTGGTGATAGGTTAGACGGTAATATTGGTTGAACTGAACCACATCCTATTTTTAACCACACTAAGTTTCTTACAAGTACTGCAGGTTGAACTCCTGTTTGAACTTGGTTACGTATATAAACATAAGGTGGAAAGTTTCTTATCTCTGTTGACCTAGTTAGATATGTATTCAAAGCTAAGTCATCATAATTGTAGATTTTTTTACAATTAATTGGTGTTCCGTCATCGTTAACAACATAAGTACAGTTTCCTGAACATGCCTCGTCCAATGTAGTTCCTGTTGAAACTGGAATAGCTTGTCGAGCCGATTGACAATATGTCTCACCCGTACAAGTACTTTGAACACCGAAAGTTCTTATGAGAGTTGGGTATGGTAAAGTTATTGAACCGCTTCTGTAACTACCCGCTTGTTGTATTTGTATGAACCAACCCTGAAACGAGTAATACAATCCAGCAGGTGCTATATCGAATGTGAAATTTGGAGGTTGAAATAATGTACCAGAACAATCTGTATAAAATGTGGGATTAGATGTACAATCAAAAGGAGAAACTAATCCCAATTCTTGGGTCCAAAATTGGAGTTTTTCATCTTCAGTTGTTAATAAGGTTGGTGTGTATAAGTATAAGGTGATTTTATTAGCCAGTGTTTGATTATAAGAACTGTTCGACGCATCATTCATCGTATATCCTGTATACACATCGAATGGTGTACAAGAAAAAGCGTTTGCCGCATAAACCACAGAAACTGTGTTCAAAGAATTAAGTTCAACAAATGTAAAACCCGAAGTACTACCTGAACTGTAGGTGTTTGCGGTCATTGAAAGTTCAACAACACTAGCACCTGATTGTTGAAAAATTTTGACACTATCATACATTTCCTCAGTCACGTTGTTGATTGGAATACCAACGGTGATAGGAAAATTTATAGTTATACCTGTAGATTCGAAACTGAAAGAATCTAAAGTATTTGAAATATAATAATCTGATGTTATGACGTTACCTGTGACTGATGTACCCGAAGATATTGTATCATAAGATTCAGGAAGTACAGCCAAATAACCACCATCTATATTTGGAACCAAAGCACCATTTGAAAATTCGACTGACAAATCTGTTGTTGATTCTGGTAATGCAACATTGTATGAGGTTCCTGATGAAATTGTTCCCTGTAAAACATCTATTGGACTGATAACATATATATAATCAATCCAACTTGACCTACTATTACTACCATCCACCAAAACTTTTGAGATACTCGGGGTTGATGAACCTGTAAAATATAAAAGTCCTGAAGAAGAATTGATGGACAGGTTTTCTCCAATATCAGGTACTTGTGAATAGATGTCGAATAAATCTATATTACCATTATATATTGTAGGTATATCACTTGAAACCTGATTGGCTCTTGCTAAAATATAATTTGTCATAATTGATTATAACATAAATACAATTCCATTCTGAATTATATTTGAAGGAGCCGAAAAAATTATGGTACAACATTACAAGTAGCTGAAGTTGTTGTGCCTCCATTCAGATAAACCTGTGTTGTAGTAGATGTTGGTGAGAAATTGAGGAACTCGAGTGATAATATTGCCTCGTTAGGTGCAAAGTCGGTGACCGTAATATTATTTCCATCAGTTCCCGTTGTAATTGTTATTATCGGTTCTTGATAAGGCGTTGTAGCTCCAGAAATCCTGAAATCTATTGTTAGAGTTGTATCTACATTTACAGGACTATTTCCGAATGAATTCGGTACACTGTCTGCGTAAGCATATATTATCAATTCACCATTATTGTCCGCACTACCAGAAGTACACAAACTTATATATACTTGTTGTAGTTGAGTTGGGGTCATAGTTGGGGATTGTGTTGGTGTTTGTGAACTTGTCTGAGTTTGAGTTTGTGTTGGTGTCGATGTCATTGTATTTGTTGGTGTTTCTGTTGAGGTCGGTGTATTAGTTGAAGTTTCAGTCGCGGTTGGTGTGTTAGTAGGGGTTTCTGTGACTGAAGGAGATGGTGTAGATGTAGGTGTTTCAGTTGCTGTTGGTGTGTTAGTAGGTGTTTCAGTTGCTGTTGGTGTTTCAGTTGATGTAGGTGTGTTAGTTGATGTTTCTGTTGCTGTAGGAGTTTCTGTGGATGTTGGTGTATTAGTTGAAGTTTCAGTTGCAGTTGCAGTAGGAGTTGGTGTTTCAGTTGCAGTTGCAGTAGGAGTTTCTGTGGATGTTGGTGTATTAGTTGCTGTTTCAGTTGGGGTTTCGGTCGCTGTTGATGTTGGAGTTGGTGTGCCACAAGCATTTCCACAAGGCGTAAAATTAGCTATAGTCCATGTAATGCAATCACTAGTTTCACCAAAACCACAATAATAATCCAGTGTATATAGAGAGTTTTCTAATGCACAAGAAATATAAGTTTGAAGTCCGTTACCAACACACGATATTGAGCTTGGTGTTCCATCACAATCTGTGTAGTATACAGTTTTAGATGTTGTATAATAGTTAGTTATTTCATATTGATAACAGTTACAGTAAGGTGTTGATGTTGGTGTAGGGGTTTCGGTTGGGGTTTCTGTTGCCGTAGGAGTTTCTGTTGCTGTAGGAGTTTCTGTTGCCGTTTCGGTAGCGGTTGGAGTTTCAGTTGATGTAGGTGTTTCTGTTGCTGTAGGAGTTTCTGTTGCCGTAGGTGTATTTGTTGGAGTTTCTGTCACAACAAGTGTTCCGGTCTGTGTTGGTGTTTCGGTTGATGTTTCCGTTACTGAAGGGGTTGCTGTTGTTGTAGGTGTTTCTGTAGGTGTTTTGGTTGGTGAAGGTGTGATACATCCAGGTAAAGGTGTCATTGCTGGTGTTCTCGTAGGTGTTGTAATTGGTGTCTTGGTTGGTGTAACAGTTGGTGTAGAGGTTGTGGTTGGTGTTGGGGTATTTGTTGGTGTATTTGTATTTGTACCAGTCTGTGTCGGAGTGTCATATGGTGTTGGGGTGTTTGTTGGTGTTGGCGTTAGGGTGACATAGACCCAATGTAATATTTCACATGAATAACAATCGATAATTTTAACTATAAAATTATCATCAGCATAAGGTGAAGGTACAGTAAATGAATAAGGAAATGTTGATGTTGTTGTAACATACACACAACTAGCACTCATCGAGTCACAATAATAAATTTGTACAGGAGTGTTAGCGGTTACTGATTCTATGGTAACTAATTCTGCTGCCATCAACTTACATTTGTTACACCTGTTATGACACAATTATTGTAGTCGATAGCCTTCATCATATATGATACACCAACGTTATAAGGTTCGGGTATATCAAATACGTAAGGTAGTTCAGCACTCGTTATTGTATCTATATAAAAACAAGATTCACCTGTTGGTTGACATATGTATATGTCAAAAGGGGTTTGTCCTGTTATATTATTTATGGTTGCTTGTATTGCCATTATGGTCCTGTTATCGTTGATGGGGTTATGTTCGTTACACCCACATATTGTGTATATGTTGGAGTACAAACATTGTCAATAGGACAAATTTCCAAATTGGAGCTATTGAAACTATATAATACATATGATGAACCTGTTGGAATGGTGACTGAGGTACTGATAGTTCTTGTACCATCACAATCAGTGTATTCGAATTGTAGTTGAACGGTTACATTTTCAGTTGCTAACACACTTGAATTATCCCCTTGATTTGTGAGCGATACTTGTAAAGTAGTCTCTGTTGCTCCATAGCTTCCACAAGCATCAGGCCTACCACTTGTCCTTCCGTATTCAGTAACATTCAAAACAGTATCAGTTGTGACTATACCGTTTATACATTCACTACAATTTGCAAATATTGTGGATTGACGTGAAGAGAAATAATCACCATCGTAGTTTACACCAATAACATTAACTGGTGGTATATAAGTCGACGCTTGTGAACCTAAATACTGCCAACAAATACCATTTTGGTCTTTGAATGTATTTCCAACAACATCAACACCAGAAGTAGGTTGTGTTTGTATCACTTGTGTGTTTAGGTATGGTATAAGTTGAAGTGGTTGACAACTTTCATATAAGTAAACTCTCGGAGGTAAACTCTGAGTTACTGTTGGTGTTACACTTGTAGTTGGTGTGTTAGTCGGACTCAATGTTGGAGTATTAGATGGTGTTAAATATGGTGTAGGTGTATTAGTTGGGGTTGTTGTGTTTGTTGGAGTGTTTGATGGTGTTAATGTTATTGTACTAGTTACAGATGGTGTAGGTGTATTTGATTGTGTTGGTGTTTGTGTTGGTATTGTAGAACACTGACTATATGAACCGTATATACCATAAATTGCATTTATTGTACTATTCGACGAAACGTTAGAATCGTTTCTAACATATGTTACACACAAGTCAAGACCATTCAACTCTACAGATAAAGTTATTCCAATAACAATAGGTGCCCCTTGGAAGACTAAATCATCGTTAGTGTAGTATTCGATTCCTGTCGATTCATCCAAAAGAACTTTGGTAGAAACGCATTGGAATTGATTTTGTATCACTTCGAAAGTTGCGGAACCTGAGAATGTCACTCTATTTGTAGGTGTCATCGTTGGCGTTAAAGTCGGTGTTGCATTTATACTCGGAGTATATGAACTGAGAGAAAAATCTATACCGATTGAACCACAATATTGTGGGGTAGGTGTTGGAGTTGGGGTTGTTGTAATTCCTGTAACAACAAAATCAACAACATCACAACTAAGTGGAATCACGGGTGTTGGTGCTGGTTCATATTGACAATCAAAATAAGCATTGAAATCTAATATATTACAGTCGACCCCTGGTGTTGGTGGTGGTGCACATGCCCCCACTGTAAACACATTTTCATCTAAATCAGGACAAGGTGAATAACAAGGAGACGCTCCTCTGAGTAAACATTCTCCACCTAATCCTGTACTCAAACACCAATAAGAACCTGTAAAATATATGATGCCATAATCAACGTTACCACCTTCATAGTAAGGATAACAATTATAGTAACCTCCATACCAATTATAAGTTCCGGTTAAGGTAGAAAATTCTTCTAATGTTGTATCGAAACAGAAAGTTGGTTCTGAACAAATGATTACTTCAGGAATGGTAGGTGTCTGTGATGGTGTTACCGGTGGTGTTGGTGATGGTATACAAGTATCACAACTATTTGATACAGGACCTCCGAGATAAGGACCGCCAGGTCCTGAAAATTCAACAAAACTATAACAAATTCCATCATAGATGTAAGTTGCACCAACAAAAGCTGTGTCTTCGTCTATCAGGGCATAAAATATTGTACCTACATAACATCTAGCAAGTAATGCAGCTCTTTTATTAGTTCTGGGACATAATTCGTCATCACATCCTGTAATTTCAGTAAATGTTACCCCGTCAGCACTATATAATGGACCTGAATAAGTATACGCCGTAACAACCGCACAACCTTCGAAATCTGTACCTCCAGTAATCAAATATGTACTTCCTTCCGTGAGAGAACCTACAATACCACCAAATCTGAACAAACTTCCGGTATCACAATCTATAAATTGAAAGGATATTCCTTGTGTTTCTGCGGGTGTTTGTGTTGGAGTTTCAGTTGCTGTTGCTGTAGGTGTTTGTGTCTCTGTAGATGTAGGTGTTTGTGTTGAAGTTGATGTAGGTGTTTCAGTTGCTGTTGGAGTTTCAGTTGAAGTTGCGGTAGGCGTTGGTGTTTCAGTTGCCGTTGGAGTTTCAGTTGAAGTTGTGGTAGGCGTTGGTGTTTCAGTTGAAGTTGAAGTAGGTGTTGCTGTTGGTGTTTCAGTTGAAGTTGAAGTAGGTGTTGCTGTTGGTGTTTCAGTTGAAGTTGAAGTTGCGGTAGGCGTTGGTGTTTCAGTTGCTGTTGGAGTTTCAGTTGCTGTTGGAGTAGGTGTTGGAGTAAGAGTTGATGTTTCAGTTTGTGTGACGGAAGGGGTTTCAGTTTCTGTTGGTGTTGGGGTTGCGGTTGGCGTATCTGTTGGAGTTGGTGTTGGACAACAATCTGTCAGTGTATTAGTAGCGGTAGACCCGTTAGGCGGTACTTGTTTATTGTCGTTTACATAGATGTAAGTTTGAGCAAGTGAGGTTCCTGTTACACAAATATCACTAGGGTAACTTCCTGCAATTGAATATAATGCACTAACAAATGTTCCAGAACATCCAGTGTATTCAACATACACCGTATTGTCAGAATATATGGTATTTCCCGTGGCAGAATCTAAATCTGCTTGGACAATTAATATGTCATAATATGTACAGCTACAAGCCATCTAAGTTATATCTCAATAAATAACAAGAGATTTAGTTTTATACGTTTTAATTTTAACTAAAATTCCTAAATAATGAACCTATTTTATGATAGGATTCTCACGAATATAAATCTATGAGTAAAAAAGGTTAGGTGGGTGGGTTTTCGTCAGGTGTCTGTGTAGGTGTTGGTGTTGCGTCAGGTGTTGGTGGTATACATCCTCCGCAAGGTGTATTTGCCGCATTCCATGTAACACAATCTGTTGAACTATTATCACAAATTACTGCACCAGTAGTCAAAGAACCTTCTCTAGCACAATCTATGTAAGTTTGTAAACCATTTCCAGCGGCAGTAATCTGTTGAGGAGTTCCGTCACAATCAACATAGAACACAATCTTACTTGTAGTATAGTAGTTAGTGATTTCATATTGATAACAACATGTCGGAGTAGATGTAGGTGTTGGTGGTGGAGTTGATGATTGTGTTGGTGGTGGAGGTGTTGGTGTTAAAGTAGGTGTTACCGAAGGGGTTGGTGTGAGTGTGCTAGTGGCTGTTAGTGTTGGTGTCGGTGGTATACATCCTCCACAAGGAGTATTTGCTTGTTGTACTGAGATACAATCCGTACTGGAATTGTCACATAGAACTCCGAAGAATGTTATACTTCCCTCTATAGCACAATCAATATATGTTTGGAATCCATTTCCAACAGCATTAACTTGTTGTGGGTCTCCATTACAATCTGTATAGTAAATTGTTTTTGTTGTTGTATAGTAGTTTGTTATTTCATATTGATAACAACAAATTGGAGTTGATGTAGGTGTTGAAGTAGAAGTTGGTGTTGGGGTAGGAGGTGTTGATGTTTGTGTTTGGGTTGGAGTCGGGGTTGGTGGTAAATAACATGTTCCTATTGTAGTTCCTCCATCAACATAAACTTGTGTAGAACTATTTGTTGGAGTTATATTAAGAATCTGAAGTGACAGTATATTTTCGGTTGGAGCAAAATCTGTAACAACTATATTTCCATTATTGTTCCCTATTGTAATTGTAATAATCGGGTCTTGGTACGGTGTCGTATCACCAGATACTCTGAAATCTATTGTAAGATTTGTGTCAATATTAACAGGATTATTTCCATAAGAATTTGGTACAGAATCCGCATATCCATACACAGCCAAATTCCCACTCCCATCTGCGGCAGTTGCAGTACATAAACTTATATACAAAATTTGTGGTGGTGTTGGTGTTACTGTTGGTGTTGGGGTTAAGGTTGGTCTTTTACACCACGAATTCACTGATTTGGGTGGTCTTCCTGACATAAATTAATAAGAAAAGAATGGTGATGGATTATCCCATAAAGTTGATGAGGATATTGAACTAGCACCAATTGCCTTTTGGGTTGTCAGGTTATCAGGTTGATTTGGACTAGAGATTATAGGTGAATCGAAACCTAACATGTAAATGTACATATCCGTGGTTACAGCATAAATTGCCGATTCATGAACAAAAATACCTTTCATATTCGAGGAATCCGTATAAGTGACGGACGAGAATTGACTTATGTTGATAGTACTAATTGTTCCTCCTGTTGAATCGAATATTGAAGCATACTTCGTACCATTATTAATATTTTTATATAGAACCACATATTGTTCCAAATCAGAATTGTATGCCAAATCTCCATCAACCCAACAGTTTACACAGGTTGAGCTCAATGAGAATACTTGTTCTGAAGTTGAAGCAGAAAGATTAATTCTATGAACACTGCTATTTCCTATCAATAATGTATTGTTATTTACCGCTGTCATTCCTGAACCTATCAAACTTGGGAAGTTATAACTTGTATCATATGTAACCGAGAAAGGACTTTGTACATAATCATATGAGTATATATTACCTAATGTATCGTTAATAAAGATTTTGTTTTCCGTAATACCGATATCCAAAGAGGTTCCGCTGGTACTTGCACTGAATAGATAGGTTAGTAAATTAGTACCTGAATCATATTTGTATATTGAATTGTTAGTGGAATCCAAAATCATCGAATTCCCACTATAGAATACAAGATTGTTTGTTGGTGTTGGTGTAGGTGTTGGTGTGCTTGTTTCCGTTGGGGTTACTGTTTGTGTTGGTGTAACAGTAGGTGTCAATGTTGGTGTAATCGATGGAGTTGGTGTAGGGGTTGGTATAACTACAGAAAATCTTGAAGCTTTGGAGGAAAAATCAGAATAAATTTGTGATAAACTCAAAGCATAATCATATATTGCAACATTAGAAATCAGACCATCAAAATATTCTGTATTATTTGTTGTTCCAATCTTCATGTTGGATGAAGAACCTACATTTGGTACCGATGGACTATCTTGTCCTATTTGAACAGCATTCAAATACATGGTTCTGTATGTTCCATCATATGTCACACATAGATTATACCACTCACCCGTATTATAAGCATAATTGACCGATAAATCATTTGTCCACCAATAGTTAATAAATCCTGTACTACTCAATCTCAATGCGTTGGTTTGGTCAGCTACCCCCCAATTACCCCAGCCTACTAAACCTTTATCTCCAGTAGAATTAGCATTGAACCAAACACTAATTGTGTAATTCTGATTGGATACAGGAATTCCTGTCGTTGAGGAAAAAGAAATATAAGACGTTGATGCAGATGAGAAAGATAAAGACCCGCTAACAGATGAATTATATGTTACATTATTTAGTAAACCATTATTTTCATTACCTGACAAATCATACCACTTACTATTAACTAATGGATAAGAAAGTGTGAAACCCGCATCCAAATAAGCCGTTAATCCGCTTGTATTTATGTTTTCACAATATATGTTTTGTATACCATAAACACCTTCATTTTCTAACCAACCAATTGCATCCTCTATAGTTGTGAATTCTGTCTGCTGGTATCTTGCCGGTAAACCATTTATCAAACTAATCAATTCTCCATCCGTTTGTCCTGAGGTTCCCCAAAAAATAGGGTAAGAGTTTGCCTCTGTTGTTACTCCTTGTGAATAACTGTCAGATACAATTATGTAACCATAAATTGGAGTATATGCATACCACTTTGTTTGGGATGTTGGTCCATAATTAACATCTTCCACTCCATAGGACATTTGATTTTTCTTGAGAGAAAAATTAAGAGTGGTGCCGCTATTATAACGAACGGGATTATTATTAGGCATTATTTTTCAATCTTTTTTTGGTCTTCTTTTTTATATAGTTTCAATAGTTTCAGTGAATCAATATAACGTTTTTCTAATTTGTCCAACTCTTCGATTGGAAGACCCATTTCACAGGCACGATTATATTGTTCCTCTGACTCCTGTATAATATTTTTTATAGTTTTAAGGAGCTTCATACCATATAAATATAAAATGAAAGGTAAATTAGTTTGGGTTAACTAATTTTATTTAACATACAAATTCCAGATTCGGAATGTTTCACGAATGAGTTCTCAGTGGTCCATATTTCAATCAATACTCTGTCATCATCACTCAAATTATAATCCTCAAAAATTATAAAGTTTGGTATATGTTCTTTTTTTAGTGAAACCAATAACTTAACATCCAAACCTTCAACATCAAGATGTATCCAATCTAACTTTTGTCCAAAGACAGTAAAATGATTTTCAATTAATGAATTGAATGAAGTGGAACTCCTTTTTGTTGAATTTATTTCTTCTGTTTCCCAATGTCTGATAACTCTTTCCACGACACTATTTGTATAACCTTTACC
>Ga0315907_10007327_pt1 | contig 11518 bp, 15 predicted proteins | sample LakEriMetagenome_3_FD_203525 | JGI IMG/M metagenome (GOLD analysis project Ga0315907, IMG submission 203525) | Freshwater fungal communities from buoy surface, Lake Erie, Ohio, United States - Buoy 12 MA123 | ecosystem: Environmental > Aquatic > Freshwater > Lake > Lake biofilm | place: USA...
TTCAACCGAACACCGTAAGGGGCTCCCATGTTTCTACGGGCTAAGTGAAACGACTCTTTGGAAAAATAATCAATAAACCACAAAAAAAACTTATTGCAAACTTTATGCATTTGCATATAATACGCACATGGCTGCAAAACCAAAACAAAAAACAGCGGAGCCGGTCAAAGGTGATGTGAAACCAACTTTTGAATTGAACCGAGAAGCACAGGAGGTCTTTGAAAGATTGTGCGGACTGATGGAAAAGATGGGGACGCTATCGCCAAGCTATGCGGATCTCATAACCACCACGGCAAGCGCCATCGGTCGCATGATTTTGGCCGAGCAGGATTTGAACGAGCGCGGCCACATTTCGCATAGCGAGCGAGGCGAGGTAAAAAATCAAAGCTTCACGGTTTACTCTTCGTCATTGTCGCTGGCTCAAAAGGGGCTGGGTATGCTCGGCCTAACTCCATCCACGCTGGGGAAAATGGTTGTGCCGACTAAGGTAGAAGAAAATCCGTTCGCAATGTTCAACCGTAAAAAGCCATGATCGAAAAAAGAGAATTGAGTAAACGACAACTTGAAAAAGTTGTTAAAATGCACAAATCAAAAATCACAGGCAAAAGAACCATTGAAAAGATGATTGCGTCACTTGAACGGGACGGCATAAATTGGCGCGAATACAAAGAAATTTGCCAATGTCTTTTTTGCTTTGCGGATTTCGACCCTTTGAAAAACTGCGAAAAAGCAGGAAGGAAATCACGGTATTGCTCTGCCGAATGCAGAGAAATGCACAGAATTTCAAAACAAAAAAAACAAAAAACATGCAGTTGCCAAATATGCGAATCACAATTCATACCAGCGAATACACAATGCAAAAGCATTAAGTATTGCAGCCATAAATGCAAATCTATCGCAAGAGAGAGATTCAGAAATGATCCATTGAAAGCAGAGCATCGCAGGATCAAGGCTAAGGAAAAGACCGCATCAAAAATCAAGCACTGCAAAAATTGCAGCATTATTTTCTCAGGGAGGTCATTGCAGTTCTGCTCGGCTGAATGCAGATCGCAAAAAAGGATACAATTAAAGAGGGCGTCCAATTCTTTATATTGGAGGATTCCAGAGAATCGAGAAAGGAAAAACAATTACAATCGAGAATACAAAAAGAGAGACAGCGTGAGAACCGCAAACAACCAACGCCAGCGCAGCAGAAATAAACGCCGCCGAAAAGAAGACCCCATGTTTCTTTTGAAAGAAAGAATCAGGTGCAGGACGAAAGCGGCATTTATGGGAGGCGGATTCACAAAAGGCAGCAAGACACGCGAAATGCTTGGTTGCTCATGGGAAGTTTTCAAAGCACATATCGAAGCGCAATTTGTCAAAGGCATGAAATGGAGCAATCGTCATCTATGGCATCTGGATCACATCGTGCCGCTTGCATCTGCAAAAAACGAAGACGATCTTGTTAAGCTGTCTCACTTTTCAAATCTTCGCCCGTTATGGGCAGATGAAAACATTCAGAAAAAAGACAAGATCGTTGAATGCCAGCCGGAACTAACAATGATTTTATGAGTAGCCACATCAGCGATATGAATGACTACATCGCAGGCGTTGCAAGCGGCAAAGTCCCCACCTGCAAATGGGTAAAGCTTGCATGCAAGCGGCATGCTCGCGACATTAAAAAATCAAAAAAGAAAATCTACCCGTATAAATTCGACGAAAAAAAAGCTCAATACGCTTGCGCATTCATGGAATTGCTGCCTCACGTAAAGGGCAAATGGGCGGATATAGATCCGAAAACCAAAAAGCCAAATTTAGCCAAGCTTGAGCCATGGCAAAAGTTCATTGTTTGCTCGATTTTTGGCTGGGTTAAAAAATCAAACGGCATGCGCCGATTCAAGAAAGCGCGGATCTACGTTCCTCGCAAAAATGGGAAATCGTTTTTAGCCGCAGGGATTGGGCTTTACATGCTTTGCGCTGATGGGGAAATCGGTGCAGAGGTTTATTCCGGCGCGACCAGCGAAAAACAGGCGTGGGAGGTGTTCAGCCCTGCACGCTTGATGGTGATGCGCAGACCGGAAATGGCGGAAGCATTGGGCATTACGATCAATGCTCAATCACTGGTCATCGAATCCGATAATAGCAAATTCTTGCCAGTAATTGCAAAGCCAGGCGACGGCAGCTCTCCCCATTGCGCGATTACAGACGAATACCACGAACACAAAGTGAGCGACCTGCTCGACACCATGGAAACGGGTATGGGTGCGCGCGAACAACCGCTTTCCTTGGTAATCTCCACAGCCGGCGCGAACACCTCCGGCCCGTGCCGCGACGACTGGCAGCATTGCGAGAAGATCCTGAAAAACATCGATGGATTTCAAGACGACAGCACGTTTTGCATCATCTTCACCATCGATGAGGGCGACGCGTGGGATAGCGAGAACTCGCTGCGCAAAGCAAACCCGAACTGGGGCGTCTCGATCAATCCCGAGACCATCCTCGCGGACATGGCCGCAGCTCAGCAGCGCGCGAGCCGTCAATCAGCATTCCGGACCAAGCACCTGAATCAATGGGTCAGCGTGAAAGAGGCGTATTTCAACCTCACGGAATGGCAGAAACAAGCGCGGCCCGAGATCACGCGCGAGGACTACAAGGAGTTCCCGTGCTACCTCTCCGGCGATTTGGCGAGCAAACACGACCTTGTGGCACTCATGCAGTTGTTTTGCCTGCCGGACAAGCGCTATGCGATTTTCGGGAAATACTACATCCCTCGTAGCACGCTCGATCTTCCTGAGAATCAGCATTACCGGAACTGGCACATCGCCGGATGGTTGGAAGTCGCCGGCGATGAGGTGACTGACCTCGACGTCTTCAAAGAAGACGCGGTGAAATTCTGCCGTGACTACGAAGTGCTCGAAATGCCGAGCGACCCGAACCGCGCCTGGGGAGTTTTCCCTGCGCTCGAGAAAGAGGGCGTGCCAATCGTCGAATACCGGAACACGGTCCTGATGATGAGCGAGCCGATGAAAGAACTCGATGCGCTGATCCGTGCGGGGAAGATCATTCACAACGGGGATCCGGTGCTGACCTGGGCGATCGGCAACGTCACCGCCCGACTGGACAAAAAAGACAATGTCTTCCCGAACAAAGAGCGAAACGAGAACAAGATCGACCCAGTGGTCGCTGCGATCATGGCAATCGGCCGCGCAATGACACGCGATCCGGAAGCAGAAAACACCCCACATTTCGTGTTTTAACTGCAAAAAACATACAATTGCACATTTATTGCACTTTTTTCTTGATAATCGCACAAAATTTGCGATTGTGAGTGCGTGCTGAAGGTGTTGTCCAAGTTCATAGGCAACCAGCGCACGGCGGCATCAAGTGATTCCGTCGTGCGCTTGGAGGCACCGCGACGCGCAAAAATCCCTGAAAAACGGTCGATTTCAGACGATTGCGGCAACCTAACAGGTCGCCTGAATCAGATCCTGATCTCGCCCTCTTCCTCCGGCGTGGCGATCAACGAAAATTCTGCCATGAGCGTGGCCGCGGTCACCGCATGCGTGACATTGCTGGCTGACATGGTGGCAAAACTGCCGATCTATCTTTATCGCAGATCAAAAGACGGACCGGTCGAGGTGAAGAATCACCCAGCGATCAACCTGATGGCCGGCATCCCCAGCGACTTGCACAGCAGCTTCGAGCTGCGGCAGCTCATGGAGACCGGAAAAGGATTCGGCGGAAATGGCTTCGCTCGCGTTTTCCGCGATTCCGGCTTTGATCCGGTCGCGATCGAGTGGCTCGCCCCGTGTGATGTGGATCCGCAATTGATCCGCATGTCAAACGGACGGCATTTCGTCTCGTATCGCGTGCGCGGGGAAGCCGAAGTGCTGAGCCGCACCGACGTGCTGCACATTCGCGGATTTTCCCGCGATGGCTACACTGGCATTTCTCCGATCACGATCTTGCGCGAAAGCATCGGCACCGCGATCTCCCAAACCAAGGCCGCGGGCTCGCTGATGAAAAACGGCGCACGCTTCCCCGGGTTCCTGGTCTCGGCCACGCAACTCAAAAAGGAGGCGCTGGAAGACGCACGCGACGAGTTCAATGCCACATACAGCGGATTCAACAACGCAGGCAAGGTGCCGATCCTGAACGGCAGCTTTGACTTCAAGCAAACGAACGGCATGAGCATGGCCGATGCGCAGTTCATCGAATCGCGCCGTTTTGAACTGCAGGAAATCGCCCGAGTCTATCGCATCCCCGCATTCATGATCGGCGACTCGAACGCATCGAACTGGGGAACCGGTATCGAGCAGCAAACGCTCGGCTTCCTGAATTTCTGCTTGGACCCTCACTTGAAAGCCTGGGAAGAATCGATGGCGATGACCCTGCTGCGCACCGATGAGGTGAAAGCGGGCTACTATTTCCAATTCGACCGCGACGAGATCGCGTCCGTCGCCCTCGAGGCCCGCGCGAACTTCTACAAAGCCATGCGCGAGATGCAGGTCCTCAACGCCAACGAAGTGCGCGCCGAGCTCGGCTACGCCAAGACCTCCGACCCGGCATCAGATGCCTACAACAACCCGGCGATTGCGCCACGAACCGAAACGACAACCCTCTGACCTATGGCAAACGAAGCATTTCTCTCGATCCAGCTCAACGCCCGCAAAAACGGCGCGCAGATCAGCAACAGCATGTCGAAACGGTTCGACATGACTGGCAGCGAGTTGACGCAGGCCACGCAAAACATCGGCACCACTGCGGAACTGCTGACATTCGGCAACATCGCCGGCACCCCTCAGGCCGTCATGATCCAGAATCTAGACGCGACAAATTTTGTAGAAATCGGCGGAGATTCGGGTCTGACGGTCTTCAAATTCAAGATTAACCCCGGGCAATCTGCCTACTTCACCCCAACATCCGGCACGGTTTACGCCAAGGCGAACACCGCGGCCGTCAACGTCCTCATCCTTGCAATCGAAGCATGAAAACTGACATTCATCAGAAAGAAATCCGCGTCACCGGCGCCACATTGGAGGTCCGCATGTCCGTGCAGGCAGACACTGAATCGCGCACGATCCGTGGCTACGCGGCCAAGTTCAACACGGTCAGCGAGCCGCTCATGTCGCAGGATCGCCGCTACAAGTTCCGCGAAACGATCGCGGCCACGGCCTTCGAAGGTGCAAGCATGACCGACGTGCGCGCGCTTTTCAACCACGACAACAACATCGTGCTGGCACGCTCGCGCAATGGATCCGGCACCTTGCAACTCGGCGTCGATGAAACGGGCCTCTGGTATGAGTTCGAGGCGCCCAACACCACGCACGGCAATGACCTGCTGGAGAGCGTGAAGCGTGGCGACATCGATCAATCGTCCTTCGCCTTCATCATTGACGATGAAGATGGCGAAGAGTGGACAGAGACCCGCACAAACGCCGAGGATGCTGATGTGATCTACATGCGCACGATCAAAAAAATAAAGCGCATCTACGACGTTTCTCCCGTCACCGAGCCCGCATACTCCGACACATCGGTCGCCGTGCGCTCCCTTGAAACTTTCTGCGAATCGTCGGCGACCCCGCCAGTTGATTCGCCTGATACTTCCCTGAGCCACTGGCAGCGGCGAATGGGCTTGCTTGACTAATGCCAAACCTAACAGAAAACAACATGAAGTTGAAACAACTACAAGAACGCCGGGGCAGCTTGGTCAAAGAAGCTCGCCAAATCCTCGACACTGCCGAATCTCGCGCATTGTCTCCCGAAGAAACCAACAAGCTGAAAGGCATCGAAGGCGAAATCGATGGTCTCGATGAGACGATCCACGCCGAAATGCGCCAGATCGCCCGCGAATCGCAGAACGTGCCGAAATTCACGGAAGGCGAAAAACGCGACATCGCGAAATTCGACCTGTCCACCGTCCTGAACCATCTCCACCGTCAAGCCCGCGGCGCGCACGGCAATGCGCTCGAAGGCATCGAGGCCGAGATGATCCAGGAAGGCGACCGAGAGGCCCGTCAAGCTGGAATCCAGTCCGGTGGCATCTTCCTGCCACGCATGCTGGTGCGTCGCGAGGCACGCGACATGACCGCTTCCGGCACCACCTCCGTGGCCGGTGACCAGGGCGGCATGACCATCGCCACGCAGAAGCGCGGCTTGCTCGATGACTTCTTCAACGCCTCGATCCTGCGTCAAGCTGGTGCGACCGTGCTGGAAGGTCTTCGCGACAATGTGGACATTCCTCGCCTCGTCGCAGGCACCGACCCGACCAAGGAAGCAGAAAACGCCGCCGCCGATGAAGTCAGCCCGCTCACCGCGATGCTGTCCCTCACTCCGCAGCGCCTGCCCGCCTTCATCGACATCAGCGAGCGTCTTCTTGCTCAATCGTCCGTCGCCCTGGAAGCCGTTCTGCGCACGCACCTGACCAATCAGATGCTTGCCATTCAGGAACGCTCTTTCTTCCACGGCAACGGCACGAACGAAGCCGAAGGCATCGCCGGCACCTCTGGCATCGGTAGCGTTGTCGGTGGCACGAACGGTGCAGCTCCCGATTGGGCCGACATCGTCAACCTGCGCAAAGCGGTGCAAATCGCCAACGCGCTGCGCGGAAACGTCGGCTACATCACGAACGGCGACATCGAGGCGAAACTCGCAGTCACCCCGAAGGTGGCCAGCACCGACAGCCAGATGATCCTTAACGAGTTCAACGGTCGTCTGGCCGGATCGAACCTGTGGGTCACCAATGCCGTGAAATCGGACCTCACCAAAGGAAGCGCCACCAGTACCTGCTCGGCGATCTTCTTCGGTAACTTCTCCGACTACTACATCGGCTACTGGGGCGGCATCTCGCTCGAGATGGTGCGCGACAAGACGAACGCGATCAGCGGCCTCTACACCCTGGTGGCGAATGCCTACTATGACGGTGGCGTCGCTCGTCCGAAGTCCTTCGCCGCAATGCTCGACGCACTCGGTGACTGATCCCTGACATGAGCTTGGTCCCTTACATCGATCGACACGCTGGTCAAACAGCATGGATCTTTGGCAAGGGGCCAAGCCTTCAATTTTTTGATTTCTCTTCCGCTGGAAAACTTCGCTTTGCCATCAATGACGTTATTGCTCACATTCCTGACTGCCAATACGGCTTCGCCAATGACGGCGTCGCCCGGTGGCGTGATGCATACCGCCCAGGGCAAACGCTTTTTCAGCCACTCCGCGCCATGCAGGAGTTCGATTCTCGAAATGGTGCGGTCGCTTGTGATGTGGTCACCTACGAAGACACGCACAATCAACACATTCTTTCCTCGCGCGTGGAAGATCACGCGCAATCTCTTTGCATTCGCCCCGGCACGCTGGGAAGCGCTCTCCAGATCCTGCGCATCATGGGGATCCGCACGATTCACCTCGTCGGCTTCGACGGTGGTGGCCATCACGCCGGCGGCTTCGCCTGGCGAACCCGGCTCCGCGCAGATCACGCCCGGGACTACGACCAAATCAAGGCTGCTGCCATCATTTCCGCTCAAATCATGGGCCTGACCTTAACATTTCACAACGAACCAACCATGGACCATTCCGAAACCAAAACCGTCCAATTCACGCGCAGCGTGTTTGCCGAGGGCAATCCCTATTCCGTGGGCGAAATCGCACGATTCAGCACCAAGATCGCGGCCGAACTGATCGTCGCGGGTGCTGCCGTTTACGCGAAGCCCCAACAGCAGCCAGTCGCCGCCACCACGCCCGCACCGGTGCCAACCGCACCAGCACCAGTCGAACCTGTCAAAACCAAGCGCAAGAAATAATGCGACCGCACTACACAATCACGTCGTCTCCCGCAAGCGAGCCAATCACGGCAGAGCAAGCGGCGGATCATGTGCGGATTGATAGCAATGATGACCTTGCGTATGTCCGCGATCTTGTGAGCGTCGCTCGCGAGTATTTCGACAGCATGACGGGCCGCTCGTCGGCTCAAATTTCCTATTTGCTGACCGCTTCGAAGTGGTCGGACCTGTTCGACAACGTGCCGAGCGCAAGCAATCGTTCCACACCCCGCGACCTTTACGCGATCCCGCTTTTCCGCACGCCTCTCATCTCGGTGGAGTCGGTGAAATACTACGCACCGGATGCCGAAGCACTCACCACCATGAGCGCGAGCGACTACCGCGTCGCCACCGCCACGGAGCCGGGCATCGTGCAACTCAAGGAAGCCCCGCCCGAAGTAGCGGACCGAGTAGACGCGATCCAGATCGCCTTCACCTCGGGCAGCGACTGCACGCCCGCCATGAGTAAGCACGCGATCAAGATGCTCGTCGCCCATTTCTACGAGCAGCGCACGCCTGTGGCCTTTACCAGCGTGCAGCAAATCCCCTTCACCCTTCAAGCCATCATCGACAATCAACGAGTCAGAGGACATTTCGCATGAGAATCATCGGGAAAATGGATCGCCGGATCACGATTGAAAAGCGAGCTCTCACGAGTGACGCGGCAGGCGGGATCGTCGAGACATGGACGGATGAGATCAAGCTGTGGGCGGAACGCATTGACCGCTCCGGCAAGGAATCCTTCATCGCCGATTCTGATCGTGCGGAAGCCGGCATTGACTGGCGCATCCGCTTCAATCCCCTACTGCGCGGCCTGAACGGTGCGAGCGGGTATCGCCTCGATTACAACGGGCTCAAATACGACATCCACCACGTCACCGAGGAAGGCCGGCGCGATGGCATGATCCTCAAAACACTAACGACGGAGGGCGTCTCATGAGCATGGCACAATCCAGAATCATCGGGCTCGATGCGATCAAGCGAAAGCTGGAGGCGCTCCCCGAGCAGCTTCGCCGGAAGGCGTATCGCAGCGCGTTGTCGTCCGGCGCTCGCGTGATTGCGAAGGCAGCCAAGCGCAAGGTCGGCAAGGGAGAATCCGGCATGCTGAAAAAATCCATCGGCATCAAATACCTGCCCGCCACCACCCGCTCGCAGGCACTTGGTCTCGTCGGTCCCAAGCGTGGCAATGGTGGGATCTACAACGGCCAACGCCGCAACCCGACCCGCTACGCCCACCTGGTCGAGAAAGGCACGCGGCATTCCGCGGCGAAGCCATTCCTGCGCCCGGCAATGATCGAGACGCAATCCGAAGTATTCATGAAAATGTCAGCCATGATCGACCGCGCCATCGCGCGCGAACTTGCGAAAGGGGGTGCCCGATGAGCTGGCAGGAAGATGTGGTGGCCGCGATCTTGGGCGACCAAACGCTTGCTGGTTTGATCGGCACCCGGGTCTTTGCCGATGTCGCACCAGGCGAAGCGATCGCCCCGCTGATCGTGTATCAGCAAATCAGTGAGGAAGGCGACACGATGTTTGACGGGACGCGTGACGTGATCTTCCCGCTCGTTCAGTTCTCCTGCTGGTCGCCGAGCAAGATCGGAGCCATCGCCCTGGCATCGGCGCTGCGTGACGCCATCGAAGGGAAGAACCTTGACGGGGATTCCTTCGCGTCCCTCGGATTTTCGAATCAAGAATCGACCCGCGACCAACAAACGAAACTTTTCTGCGAACGCATTGACTATCGCGTCAGCTGCAACCGGAACTAACAACAAAAACAAATACGAATATGGCAATCAAAACATTTGGAACTACTGTGACAGTCAACACCATTGCGGTGGGTGGCTTGATGGGCGCTGAGTTTTCCGGCGCAGACGTGAACAATATCGACACCACCACCTGGGATGCGGATGACAACACCCGCACTTTCATCGGCGGTCTCATCGAACCCGGCTCGCTCGAGCTTTCCGGCAACCTGATTCCTGCCGATGCGGGTCAAGTGGAGCTGGAAGCGGAAACGGGCAACGTCGCTGAGGTTGTGGTGACCTACGTTGACGGGACCACCGTTGAATTCGACGCCGTGGTCGGCGCGATCAACATCGGCAGCGATCTTGATTCCAAGCTGGAATTCACCCGCTCGCTGAAAGTCTCCGGCGCTCGCACGATCACTCCACCGACTCCGTAATCCATGCCGCATAAAATCACAATCGCAGGACGAGAAATCACCCTGGAGTGGACGCAGGAAACCGCGAAGCGATTCGCGTTCCGGCTCGCTGGTATCGGCGGCATGCCCACATCGAGACAATTCACGCAACCGCAATCAGCGGCCGCGGCAGTTGTCAAGGTGCTCTGGGCATTGCTGCCGAAATCGGATTTTATGCGCTATGAAACGCCGGAGGATTTATTCGTGGACATCGACGGCGAGGCGGAACACCTCGCGATTGGTCAGGCCGTGACTGCCATCTTTTCGGAGATGGCGCCTACGCCTGAAAAAAAAAGGACTTCGAAGAAATAGCATTCGCCCGCATTGAATTGGGATTGACGGAACAGGAATGGAACGGATCACACCCACAACAATGCGAGGCATACATGGAGGCGTGGACAAACAAGGACAACCGCGAACGGGCAAGGGTGGCACTCTTGCAGCACATCATTGCAGTCAGCGGCGGGGTAAAAATTCAGGGGCGCGCACCACGATTCGAAGATTTCTACGCCGCTCCGAAACGCAAAAGATCACCCGAGGCCGCTGAGAAAATCGCACAATTCCAACTGAACGCACTGAAACGAAAAGCAGAAAAACATGGCAAGAAGTAAATCCATCGGCAGCATGTATGTGGCGCTCGGCCTGAACGACAAGAAGTTCAAGGACGGCATGAACAACGCGAGCAAGAAACTCGCGGAGTTTTCGAAGACCTCTGCAAAATACATCGCCGCCGGTGCGGCCGTCGCCGGGACTGCCATCGCCGCAACCATGACAAAAGCGGTCAGTGCGGCATCTGACCTACAGGAAAGCGTCAGCAAGTCGGAAGCCGTATTCGGCGCCAGTGCGCAGGACGTGCAGGCGTGGGCGAAGACTTCGGCCAATGCGTTCGGCCAATCGAATCAGCAAGCACTCGAAGCCGCGGCGACCATCGGCAACATGATGAAAGCCATGGGCATGGCGGATGCCGAATCTGCGAAGATGTCGAAAACGATTGTCGAGCTCGCGTCGGACTTGGCATCGTTCAACAATACCAGCATTGACGAAGCCATCACCGCGATCAACGCGGCCCTGCGTGGAGAATCGGAACCGATCCGGCGCTACGGCGTCCTGCTCGACGATGCCACGCTGAAGGCGGAAGCATTCGCCAAGGGCATTTTTGACGGCAAGGGGTCACTCGACCCAGCAACGCGCGCGCTCGCGGCCTACGACGTGATTCTGCGCCAAACCAAGACCGCCCAGGGAGACTTCGCGAGAACGTCTGACGGATTGGCGAACTCATCGCGGACCCTGCAAGCGCAGATCGCCAACGCCACCGCAGGACTAGGGCAGGGATTGCTGCCCGCGATCCAAGCGATCACCAGCGCTCTCAAGGGCGTGGACACGCAGGGATTCGGCGAGAAGCTCGGCGGCATGATTGGCGATTTCGCCGCGGAGTGGGTTTCGATTTTCTCCGATGGCACCACATGGGAACTGCTTGTGCTGAACTTTGAACTGGCACTTGCAAAAATGATGCAGTCGCCCG
>Ga0315907_10007329_pt1 | contig 11516 bp, 6 predicted proteins | sample LakEriMetagenome_3_FD_203525 | JGI IMG/M metagenome (GOLD analysis project Ga0315907, IMG submission 203525) | Freshwater fungal communities from buoy surface, Lake Erie, Ohio, United States - Buoy 12 MA123 | ecosystem: Environmental > Aquatic > Freshwater > Lake > Lake biofilm | place: USA...
TTGTTGACGCTGAGCCTGCTGCCCTTTGGCTGGTTTCTGGCCAGCGTGTTTTCCTGCATCAGTGCCGCACGCTACCGGTCTTGAATTCACGGTCTGTGGCTGTATTCACAACCTACTGATGAGGTTGCGTTAAAATCAAACATAACCATCAACTAGGTGTCCTCATGTACGGTTATCGTTTGCTTCTTATTACCAGCGCGACGTTGCTGCTGAGCGCGTGCGGCGGCGGCGGCGGTGGTTCCACAAAACCCGATCCGCAGCCAAGCACCACCTGCTCTCAGAGAATCGGCACCGGTAATTTTGTCACCACGACGGTCAACAATCCTTCGGTCACCGATTCCACCTGCCCGACCAATGCGACGTTGACCACGTCCGGAATTTCCTATACCACCACCACCACGACTTATTCCTGTCCGGACCCGAACAGCAACACCAATCCGGTTGCTGCCACCAGCACTTCGGACCCGATTGTAACCCAGACCAAGGTCTGCACACCGATGCTGACCTGTGCCCAGAAGGACGGCCAGGGGAGCTTTATCGATAGCACCGTCACCGATACTGTGACGGACAGCACGTGCCCGACCGGACAGTATTCGGTACAGAGCGGACTTTCGAATATCACAACCACCACCACCTACAGCTGCGCCGATCCCAACAGCACGGCCGATCCTGTGGTGGCCATCATTACCGGAAGTCCAGTGCTCCAGCGGCCCAAAGTCTGCAATCTGAGTGCACCGATCAATTACAGCACTTACTTCCGTGATAAAACCGGCGTAACCGAGGCCAATGCCGCCGGATTTAATGGAGCAGGTATCAAGATTGCGATTTATGACAACGGGTTTGAAGTCAACAATGCTGCCTTGGCAGGTCGTGTTAGTGCTACTTTCGGCAATCTCACAGATGATTCCGAAGACAAGACTAGCCATGGCACCAGCGTCGCGGCCATAGCCGCAGGTAGGGCCTGGGGCGATTATCCCGGCGGTGTCGCACCGGCCTCCACCTTGGCATTGGCTGATTGGAATGCCAATATTTATTCCATCATTACTTGGGGTGCGAAAGTATTCAATTTTTCGTTCGGCTATGGTTATGACGAAACCGACCCAAGTAAAAGTGCCCCTGATGCTAATGGTGCCAGCCCCAGCGATGTGACGCGCTATGTGGCACCATGGGTAGACGAGATGCGTGCCATCCGCGATGCCGGTGCATTTCTGGTAATTTCTGCCGGCAATGATGGCGAGCAGGCTGATTATGACAGTGCCGGCATTCTGGCGGCGGCACCGGCCTTCTATAAGGATCTGAACAATATCGTGGCAGTGGTGGCGATGAGTCCGTTGAATGGCACCAAGGCCGTGTATTCGAATCCTTGCGGCGCGATTGCGATGGATTTCTGTCTGGCCGCTCCCGGAACCGTCAATCTGCTGTTACCCACGGTAACCCAAACCGACCCGCTCACCGCAGACTCCTACAAATGGTTTGCCGGAACTTCGGCTGCCGCGCCGGTCGTCAGCGGCATTGCAGCTTTGGTTTATCAAGCCTTTCCGGGCTTTAATGGCAATCAAGTTCGGCAAGCCCTGCTAACCACTGCCACCGATCTCGGCGTGCTCGGCGTGGACCCGATTTATGGTTGGGGGTATGTCAACGCCGAAAAGGCGGTACGCGGACCTGCGTTATTGCCGACCTCCTTTTCTGCGGCCGTGCCGGATTCCGTGAACTGGACATTCAGCAATGACATCAGCGGCGACGGTGATCTGATCAAGATCGGCGGCGGCGGGCTGACACTGACCGGCAACAACACCTACAGTGGACCCACCCGGATCGACAGCGGCACACTGAATCTTTCCGGCAGTCTCGGCAGCGATGTATTCATGAATGGCGGTGCATTCAATGCCTATGGCGGCACCGTCAACGGCAACGTGCATGCCGACGCCGGCACGCTCGGTCTGGCCGCCGGAAGTACGCTGCAGATCAATGGCATGCTGGATCTGAACGGTGCCGGCCTGACGCTGCTCGCGCCGTCCGGATATATCAGTCAGTGGCAGGGTACCGTACTGACCGCCGCATCCATCACCGGCAGCACCCAAAGCCGGATGGATTCACCCTGGTTCAGCAGTACTGCCAGCGTGCAGGATGCGCGTATCGACGCCAGCATACAGCGCAGGGCGGTCACTGATGTGCTGGAAAGTTACAGTGCAACGCAGTTGAATTCAGCAACCAATCTCGAGGCGGCATTCGCGCAGCTCGATCGTGGCGCCGGTACCGATGCGCTGAGACAATCCGCGGCGGCCCTGCAGTCCACCGATACCGGACGCGCCGCGGCGGCGATTCTGGCCCTGTCCGGACAGTCACAGACCACCATGAAAGATGTCGTACTTGAAACCGGCGATGCGCTGCAGCCGCTGTTGAACGAGCGCCTGCGCGACATCGAGCGCGTGGATGGCGAACGCGGCGGCGCATGGTTCATGTTCGCCAGCCCGGATTCGCGTAAACGTGAAGCGGGTTTCCTGGATACCGACATCAACAGTACGCTGTGGGCCGCCGGTGCCGACTGGCGTTGGCAGGATGTCAGCATCGGCGCCGCGCTATTTACGGCCGACGACCGGGTTCAATACGGCGGAGTGTCCGATCAGGTCCGCGGCGACCGCACCGGCATTGCCCTTTATGCGCGCCAACAAGGCGAGACGTGGTACTGGCAAGGCTATGCCCTGTATTCGCAATTCGACAGCCGTACCACGCGGACATTGGACACCGGACTCAACGATACGCTGGCGGAAAGCCGCAGTGAAGGCGATTCACGCGGGCTTTCCATCGAAACCGGCCGCAAATTCGGCGAGCATTTCGGATTGGCCTTGCTCGCCAGTGCTGATTGGGCCGAGTTGGATGCCTATGCGGAAACCGGCAGCACCGGTCTGGAGCTTGGTTTTCCGGCTGCAAGCCTGAGCCGGGTGCTGCTCGGTCCGGATCTGCGCTATGGCCGTGCGTTGAAGAACGGTTTTGCCTGGGATGTGCAGGCCGGTTACCGGTTCGTACTCAATGATGTCGGTACCGGGATGCGTGCCTACTACACCGGGCTGCCGGGTACCGGCTTCACCGTGGATGGCATGCCCTATCCGGACGGCTTCCTGAGCTGGGGTCTGGGTCTGGGTTATCGCCGCGGTGAGTCCCACTGGTACCTGCGCGGCAATGGTCAGGACAGCGGCAATGCCGACCGCTTCACGGTCTCGGCGGGTGTTCGCATCGGCTTCTGATCCAATCAGATCAGACCCAGGCTGAGTGCGTACTCCTGCAGTTCCAAGTGCGACCGGGCCTGGGTTTTCTGCATGATGTGGGCACGGTGCGCGTACAGGGTCTTGTCGGTGATGCCCAGTTCGGCCGCGATGGATTTCGGATTCTTGCCCTGCAGCAGGGCGCGCAGCACATCGCGTTCGCGTGGGCTGAGCCGGACCTCAGGGCGCTGCATGCCGCGCGCGACGTCCGATGACAGATAGCGGTTGCCGTTGACCACGGTGCGTATGGCCAGCACCAGTTCGTCGGCGGCGCGTGTCTTGGTGATGTAGGCGTTCACGCCGTAGGAAAGGGCCTTCGAAACGAAGCCCGGGTTTTCATGCATGCTGAGCACGATCACCAGCAATTCCGGATACCCCGGCTGGATGCGTTGCAATAGCGGAAAGCCGCCGCCCTCGGACATGTTCAGGTCGATGATCAAGAGGTCGGGACGGTGCATTTCCAGCAGCGGTTCGAGCTGGCTCGGCCGCTCGCATTCGGCACAGACATGCAGGTCCGCCTCGCTGTTCAGCAGATGCTTGATGCCGTCTCGCAGGATGGCGTGGTCATCGAGGAGGGCAATCTTGATCATGTCCCATTATGCCAAAGAATCCGTATCGGTACGCTAGCCCTCAATGGGCGTCTGCATATCCGCTGGCGATACGTGTTGCGTGTGCATGTCCTGCTGCGCCAGCCCGGTGATGTTAAAGAAAGTCGCTGGGATCGACATCGAACGACCAACGGACTTTCCGTGACGATTTGAGGGCATGTACGTCATCATGGACGGCGGCCAGCAGGCTCTGCAGGCTGCTTCTCTGCATTGCGTTCAGGACCAGTTGCCAGCGGTAACGGCCGGCACGGCGCGGCATGCCGGCCGGCAGGACGCCGGAGCTGTGCACCGCAAGTTTCAGTTCGCGCCGCCGCGCATCGACCAGTGCGGTGACTTCCTCGAGGAAGTGGCGTGCGGCCTCGCTGTGTACCGATTCCGCGCGCAGCAGTGCCATATGGGTAAACGGCGGTAGATCCGCCAGCCGGCGCTCCTCGAGCGCCTTGCGTGCGAATTCCGGATAGCCGCCAGCGAGCAGATCCGCCAGCAGCGGGTGGTCCGGATGATGCGTCTGGATCAGGACTTGTCCCGGCTTGTCGGCACGCCCGGCACGCCCGGCCACCTGGATGAGTAGCTGTGACAGTTTTTCATGGGCGCGGAAATCGGAGGAGAACAGGCTTTCATCGACACCGACCACGCCGACGAAGCGCAGATTGGGAAGGTCATGGCCTTTGGCCAGAATCTGGGTGCCGACCAGAATGCCGGCGCCATCGCCGATTTCCGACAACTGACCGGCCAGTCCGTCGCGCCGACGCGTGGTTCCGCTGTCGACACGGATGCAGGGAAACTCCGGAAATGCCGCAGTCAATGCTTCTTCCAGACGCTCGGTACCGAAGCCCTGCGGCTGCAGTGCCAGCGAACCGCAATCGGGGCAGGCCGGCGGCTTCGGTTTTTGATGGCCGCAGTGATGGCAGTGCAGGCGCCGCTGGCCGGCATGCAGGGTCAGTGCGGTATCGCAGCGCGGGCATTGTGCGGTGAAGCCGCAGTCGTGGCAGAGCAGCGCCGGGGCATAACCTCTGCGGTTCTTGAACACCAGGGCTTGGCCCCCGTCATTGAGGCAGGCCGCAATGCCGTCCAGCATGGATTGACTCAAACCGTGCTGCAGCCGGATCTTGCGGATATCGGTGATGCGCACAGTCGGCGGCTTGGCGGCGCCCGCGCGCTCGGGCAATCGATGACGTTGATACCGGCCGACGTCGGTGTTGTGCCAGGATTCCAGCGACGGTGTCGCGCTGCCGAGCAGCACCGGAACATTGAGGGATTTCGCACGCAGCACGGCCACGTCGCGGGCGTGATAATGGAAGCCATCCTGCTGCTTGTAACTGCTGTCGTGTTCTTCGTCGACGATCACCAGACCCGCTTCCGGCATCGGCGTGAATACCGCCGAACGGGTACCGAGCAGCACGCGCCCGATACCCTCGGCCATGGCGGTCCAGGCCTGGGCACGGTCGCCATCGGACAGATTCGAGTGCAGTACATGCACCGGTGCCGGCAGCCGTGCCCGGAAGCGCGCCAGGGTCTGCGGCGTCAATCCGATTTCCGGTACCAGCACCATGGCCTGCCGGCCGCGTGCCAGACAATCGCGCACGGCCTGGATGTAGATTTCGGTTTTGCCGCTGCCGGTCACGCCTTCAATCAGATGCACGCCGAATCCCGCCGACGCTTTTAGCGCCTGCACGCAGGCCGCCTGGTCGGCATTCAGCGCCGGGCCTTCTTCCTCTGGCTTCGTGCCGGCCATCTCGGAACGGTTCAAGGCGATCCGTTCGACCCATGCCCGCGCCTGCAGACTACGCATGCTGCCGCGCCAGCCCGGTGTGTCTGAATCCAACAGTGCTTCCGGGAGCGCGCCGGTACGCAGGCGCATCGCCAGTGCCTGCGGTTTGCCGGTCCTGCGCAGGCTGTCGATACCGGCTTGGCCTTCAGCAGTCAATTGCCAGGCATAGACGCAGATATCCGGAGGTGCCTTGCCTTCGCGCAACAGAGCGGGCACGGCGGTGCTCAGGACCTCTCCAAGCGGCGCCTGATAGTACTGGGCGGTCCAGCGCAGGGTCTGCAGCAATTCCGCAGTCATGACCGGCGTGCGATCCAAACGTTGCAGGATCGGCTTCAGCGCTTCAGGGAGCGTTTCCGTTACGCCGATCGCGCTGACCCAGCCGACCAATTCGCGGGCACCGAACGGCACACGGACTCGGCAGCCGATCCAGTCTTGGTCAACCGTACTGCCGTCCTCGGGGACATAGTCGAACAGGCCCGGCAGCGGCAGGGGCAGAGCGACTTTCAGGCAGCAGGGTGGTTTCGGCAAGCTGGGCGTCTCGGGAGTGGCCTGAATCGGTGGATAAGCGTGTGGATTCAAGGCTTCTAGAATAGTGCAAATGACCACGCATCGTTGCATGTCGGCATCGCGACCGCTTCAACCGACAATTGTGTCGTCTTTGCAAACAACATGTTAATGAAGTGTGTCCCCCAATGGCGAAGCGCGGGTGGGAAAAACGCGAATCAAATGCTTAGCACAAGGCTGTGTACAAGTATCAGTTGCTTAGCCGTGAGTTGCCTTGCATCAGGGCAATTCAACGCCGCACAGGGTGGATGATGTTCTCATTTGCAGGTGATTATTGAGCGTGTCTTCCAAGACTATGGACTATCTTGTTCATCTATATCAAGAAACCGTATTATCCACACAGATTGTGGATAACAATGTGGATAGGGCTGCGGACAATCGGGGTCAGGCTCTTTGTGACGGTCATTTCAGCAACTTGATTAATTTTTAATCAATTTGAAATAATTTATATAATTCAACTGGTTGAGATGGCTTCGTTGGCTGAAAGTCCCACTTCCACGGTCAATTCCCTGTGCTTGTGGTCAATTTCTCGCCTGTTGAAAAGGTTCCACACGCAAAGCCTTATTCAGACGGCATTCAGTGAAAAATCAGGTAAAAATCCGTCAATTGTTTCACGGACTCAGAGCATCAGCGGACCGATCACAACATTCAGGATGACACCCAGAGCCAGCAAGCTCAGATAGCAGAGTCCGAGCAGGCCAAATTTGAAAAGGGTCATCTTCCAGCTTTGCCGGTAAAGATGTTTCAGTTCGATCAGGAAATACATCGGTGCTGGCCGCATTGCGCGCAATAAATACCGATCACTATTGCCAGGCAGTCGCCGCAGTGTCGTTGCCGCGCATTCGGCATCGTCATGGCGTGGGCTCCGTGATCTGGTTTAAACTGAGTGATTCCCCGAGTGGCCACTATGACGCATTCTTCTTCGTCCTGGCAACGGCTGCGCGCCGAGTCACGGATCACCTTCACGCTCGCATTGCCCATCGCCATCGGTCAGCTGGCGTCCATGGCCATGAGCGTAGTCGACACGCTATTGGCCGGCCGGCACGGCCCGATCACCCTGGCAGCGGTTGCGGTGGGCAGTGCCATCTGGTCGCTGGCGATGTTGATCTGCATCGGGCTGATGATGGCGATTCCACCGACGGTGTCCCAGCTCAACGGTGCCGGGCGCCGTTCGGAAGTCGGCCCGGTCTGGCGGCAAGCACTGTGGCTGGCGCTGGCGGTCGGTTTGTTATTGCAGCTGTTCATGCGCTGGAGCCCGCAGCTGCTGGTATGGATGCAGATCGCGCCTGAAGTGCAGGCACCGGCTACGGCGTTCCTGCATGCCATCAGCTGGGGCGCGCCGGCACTGGCCCTGTTTTTCGCCACCCGTTATCTGAGCGAGGGTCTATCCTGGACCCAGCCGACTCTGGTGTTCGGCATCGCCGCGCTGATTCTACTGATTCCCATCGGAGCCCTCTTGTTGTTCGGCTATGGCCCGATTCCGGAAATGGGCGCGGCCGGCCTGGGCTATGCCACCGCCATCGTGATGTGGCTGGAGTTCATCGCCTTCGCCGTTTATCTGCAGCACTCCTCGCATTTCCGCGACCTCGGTCTGCTCTCGCGCTTTGAATGGCCGAATCTCAAAGTCATCCGCGAGCTGTTGGTGCTGGGGGTGCCGATGGGTATCGCTATTTTCATGGAGGGCAGCCTGTTCGTGGCCACCGCCCTGTTCATCGGGCGCCTGGGCGCAGTGGATGTTGCCGCACATCAGATTGCCCTGAATGTGGCCAGCGCTAGCTTCATGATTCCACTCGGAGTCGCCTTGGCCACTACGGTCCGTGTCGGCCATGCGGTCGGTGCCGGCGATGTGTCTGCGGTGCGCTGGGCCATGCGTGCAGGTCTGCTGTTGGTGCTGGCGACCCAGACCATTTCGGCTCTGATGCTGGTGTTCGGCGGGCATGTCATCAGCGGCTGGTACACCGATGACGCCGCCATAGCCGGGCTGGCCGCCACACTGATGATTTATGCCGCCGTGTTCCAGTATCCGGACGGCATCCAGGCTCTATCCGGCGGCGCTCTGCGCGGCTTGAAAGACACCACGGTGCCGGCCATCATCACCATATTCGCCTATTGGGCCGTCGGGCTCAGCTCCGGTATCTATCTGGGTCTGGTACTCGGCTTACGTGCTCCGGGCTTCTGGATCGGCCTGAGCATCGGCCTGAGCGTAGCCGCAGTGCTGCTGTTTCTGCGCTTCCGGCGTGCGGTCGACAAACTCACGCGGCAATGACGAATGGCATACGAATCCCTCGGCTGAATCGGGTATTCTAGACGCCTGATTCGAGGAGTTACTGCGCCATGAGCGATGCCAAACCAGGTCCGATCCGCACCTTCTTCCAGTTCCTGTGGAATGCGGTCAATTTCACCAATCATCTGGTATTCAATCTGATCATGCTGTTCATTCTGATCGGCATCCTTGCGGTGATTTCCGCAGGCATGTCGGCCAAATCGTTCACGCCGCTGCGCGACAACACCGCGCTGGTGCTTGATCTGGAAGGGGTGTTGGTCGAACAGCGTACGGTTGATTCGATCAGTACTGCCTTGGCCGAAGCACAGGGTGGCGGCGAACGTGAAATCCTGCTGCGCGATGTGCTGCGCATCATCAAGACCGCGAAGAAAGATCCGCACATTACCCATCTGGTGCTGAATACCGATGGCTACAACGCAGCAGGCATGGCCTCCACCCGCGAAATCGCCGCGGCACTGAAGGATTTCAAGACCAGCAAGAAGCCGGTCTATGCCTTCGCCGACAATTACGAGCAGAAGCAATACCTGCTGGCGGCGCAGGCCGACAAAATTTTCATGGATCCCGAAGGTGCGTTCTTTCCGGAAGGCCTCGGCCGCTACCGCCTGTTTTACCGCGAAGCCCTGCAGGACAAGCTCGGGCTGGACGTGCATCTGTTCCGCGTCGGTGAATTCAAATCGGCCGCCGAGCCTTATATCCTCGATGCTGCTTCGGAAGAATCCAAGCAGGCCGATCTGTTTTGGATGAATGACATCTGGCAGCGCTATCTGCAGCAGGTCGGCACCGCCCGTGGCATCGCGCCGGAAGCCATCAGCACCGCAATCAACGAATTGCCGCAGCGTCTGGCTGCGGTCAAAGGCAATCTGGCACAGTTGGCCTTGAATGAAAAATGGGTCGATGGGTTGAAAACCGCTTACGAGATGGAGCAGTATCTGGTCGATCAAGGCGTTGCTTTTGATGACGAAAGTGGCAGCTTCCAACAGATTGACATGATTGATTATCTCGGACACGTCAACAGTAAGGAAATGACCAAGCCGCAGGCGGATGCCGTGGCCGTGGTGGTCGCTCAGGGCGAAATCGTCGACGGTGAACAGCCGCAGGGCATGGTCGGCGGCGTCACCACTTCGGCGCTGATCCGTGCCGCACGCGAAGATGACGAGATCAAGGCCTTGGTGCTTCGGGTCGATTCGCCCGGCGGCACTGTGTTCGCTTCCGAGCAGATCCGCCGCGAAGTGGAATTGACCAAGGCCGCCGGCAAGCCGGTGGTGGTGTCGATGGCGAACGTGGCCGCTTCCGGCGGTTACTGGATTTCAATGAACGCCGACCGCATCTATGCCGATGAATCGACCATCACCGGTTCCATCGGTATCTTCGGTCTGATGATCCGCGCGCCACGGACGCTGGAAAAAATCGGTGTGCGCTCCGACGGCGTCACCACCACACCCTGGGCGGCCGCTTTCGACATGACCCGGCCGATGGACGACCCGACCAAGCAGGTTGTCCAGAGTGTCATCGAACATGGCTATTCACAGTTCATCAGCAAAGCCGCCAAAGCCCGCAAGCAGACGCCTGAGGCGATTGACGCCAACGCCCGCGGTCGTGTCTGGAGCGGCGCGCAGGCCAAAGAGAAAGGCCTGATCGACGCCTTCGGTGGATTGCAGGTTGCCATTGATGATGCCGCCGCACGTGCCAAGCTTGGTAAGAACGATTACCGTGTGGATTACATCGAAGAGCCGATGTCACCCTTTGAGCAGTTCATATCCAATCTTGCCGGCAACAGCGAAACCCAGGGTCTGGTGCGTTGGGCCTCGCCGGCACTGGGCCTGATCCAACAGACCCGCATGGGCCAACAGATCCGTGCCGATCTGCAATGGCTCGACCGCAACACCAGCAAGCCTGTGAACGCCGTCGCGCATTGCTTCTGCACGTTCTGAGGTTATGCATACCCGCTGGCGAATGCATCGCGGTGGATGGCGAATTTCTGCGTTACGGGTTTTTGACTGCAGACAGGTTTCGAGTATGTCATTGTTGGATGAAAAAGGCGGCCATAGCCGCCTTTTTCTTATATAAATAACACGCTTATTTGACGGTTTTCTTAGCCACTTTCTTCACGGCTTTCTTAGTTACCTTGTTCGCCGTTTTTTTGACTGCGGCTTTCTTCTTTGCAGTTTTCTTGGCAGCCTTCTTCGCTGGTGCTTTTTTGGCGGCAGGTGTTTTCTTCGCGACGGCCTTCTTAGTGGCTTTCTTGGCGGCACGGCCGAACTTGCGCACCGGCTTGCCTTCGGCCAGCAGGGCTTCGCATTCGTCCTGCGTCAGCGAGGCCGGTTCGCGGTCTTTCGGAATCTTGGCATTGAACGCGCCGTCGGTGATATACGGACCGAAGCGGCCGTTGAGGATTTGGATGTCGGTACCCTCGAAGGTCTTGATGAAGCGGTTGGCCAGGTATTCGCGGCGGCCGTGAATCAGTTCAACCGCCTTATCCAGCTCGATCTGATACGGGTCAATCTCTTTCGGAATCGACGCGAAGGTGTCGCCATGTTTCACGTACGGACCGAACTGGCCGATGGCGACCATGACCGGCTTGCCTTCCAGTTCGCCGAGTTCTTTCGGCAGCTCGAACAGTTTCAGTGCATCCGGAAGCTGCAGCGTGAAGATGCTCTGTTCCGGACGCAGCGAGGCGAACTTGGGTTTATCTTCGTCGTCCTTGCTGCCGATCTGCGCGAACGCGCCGTATTTGCCCATGCGCACCGATACCGGCTTGCCGGACACCGGATCGATGCCGAGATCGCGCTGGCCGGTGCCTTCCGAGCGGTTGACCTCGTCGGTCTTCTCGTCGAGCGTGGCCTTGAACTCTTTCCAGAATTTTTCCATCAGCACCGTCCACGGCTCCTCGCCGCGGGACACCGAGTCGAGCTCGTCTTCCAGTTTGGCGGTGAAGTCGTAGTCGACGTAATGTTCGAAATGCGAGGTCAAAAAGCGGTTGACCAGACGGCCGACGTCGGTCGGCCGGAACGCGCGGCTTTCCAGCA
>Ga0315907_10007331_pt1 | contig 11515 bp, 9 predicted proteins | sample LakEriMetagenome_3_FD_203525 | JGI IMG/M metagenome (GOLD analysis project Ga0315907, IMG submission 203525) | Freshwater fungal communities from buoy surface, Lake Erie, Ohio, United States - Buoy 12 MA123 | ecosystem: Environmental > Aquatic > Freshwater > Lake > Lake biofilm | place: USA...
GATCCGCCCCACGGGCCTGATCGATCCGCCGGTCGAAATCCGCCCGGTCGAGGATCAGGTGCAGGACTGCATCACCGAATGCAAAGCCACCGCCGCCAAGGGCTACCGCACGCTAGTGACCACGCTGACCAAGCGCATGGCCGAAGACCTCACCGAATTCATGCACGAGGCAGGCGTGCGGGTGCGCTACATGCACTCGGATGTTGAGACATTGGAACGCATCGAGCTGATCCGCGACCTCCGGCTCGGCGTCTATGACGTGCTGATCGGGATCAATCTGCTGCGCGAAGGACTCGATATTCCCGAATGCGGGCTGGTGGCGATCCTCGATGCGGACAAGGAAGGCTTCCTGCGCTCGGAGACCTCGCTGATCCAGACGATCGGCCGCGCCGCGCGCAACGTCGATGGGCGCGTCATCCTCTATGCCGATCGCATCACCGGCAGCATGGAGCGCGCGCTCGCCGAGACCGACCGCCGCCGCTCGAAGCAGGAAGCGTTCAACACCGAACACGGCATCACGCCGCAAACCATCAAGCGCAACATCCACGACATCGTCGCGCACACCGCTTCGCAGGATTCGGTGCTGGTCGACACCGGCGATGACGAGCGCAACAATCGAGCCGAGAATCTTAGGGGCCACAACCTGCGCAGCTACGTCGAAGACCTGGAAAAGCGGATGCGCGATGCCGCTGCCAACCTCGAATTCGAGGAAGCCGGACGGCTGCGCGACGAGATCCGGCGGCTGGAGGCGGATGAACTCGGCATCCCTGATGGCGAGAAGCGCACTCCGATCGTGGGGCGCTCGAACGAAGGCAAGCCGGGCACCCGCAAAACCCGCTACGGCAAGACGCGCTACAAGAAGATGGGCGGAAAGCCGTGACGCGCGCTTGAACCGCGTGCGCAAGCCTGCCACTCTATCGTCGCATGGACGCACGATTCCTCGCCGCGCTGGCCGCTCTCAGCATCTCCGCCATTGCCTTGCCCTCGGCCGCGCAGGAAGCGCCCAAGGCTGAGGCCGCCGCCAAGCCTGCTCCGGCACTGGCCGCGCAGGTCAAGACCCGCGATCTCGCCAGCACCTTCGGGGGGCAGCGTATCGCCTACCGCGCGACGATTGCCGACACGATCCTCAGCAGCGACGACGGCAAGCCCGAAGCTGTGATCGTCACCACCTCCTATGTGAAGACCCCCGCTGACCCGTCGCGTCCGGTGTTCTTCATCTACAACGGCGGGCCGGGCTCGGGTTCCGTGTGGCTCCAGATGGGGGCCTTCGGGCCGAAGCGGGTGGCGATCCCCTCGGACGCGCGCGATGATGGCGCGCCGCCCTATCCGCTGCTCGACAATCCCGACAGCCTGCTCGATGTCGCCGACCTCGTCTTCATCGACCCGCCCGGCACCGGCTTCAGCCACCTGACGCAGGGCACGGATCCCAAGAAATATTATGGCCTCAGGCAGGACGGCCGCGCGGTCGCCGAGGTGATCCGGCGCTGGATCAACCATAATAGCCGCTGGTCCTCCCCCAAATATCTCGGCGGCGAAAGCTACGGCACCAGCCGCACCGCGATTGTGGTCGATGAGCTCGAAGGCAGCACCTACAACGATGTCGGCCTCAACGGGCTGATCCTGATCTCCACGATCCTCGATTTCGCGGGCCGCGAGCCGACGCCGGGCAACGAGATGGCCTATGTCGTGACCCTGCCCAACATGGCGGCGGCGGCCTATTACCACGGCAAGGTGCAGGCGCCTTCGGTGGAAGCCATCGTCGAGGAAGCGCGCCGCTTTGCCATCGGTCCGTTTGCCTCGGCCTTGCTCAAGGGGCAGGATTTGCCCGCCGAGGAACGCGCGAGCGTGCGCAAGGAGCTTTCGCGGCTCACTGGCCTGTCGGAGGAATATCTCGAACAGGCCGATCTGCGCGTCACCGATCAGCGCTTCTACAAGGAGCTGCTGCGCGACCGCGGGCTGACCATCGGGCGGCTGGACGCGCGCTACACCGGCAAGGATTACGACAACGCCGGCGAAACGCCCGACAATGATCCCAGCTTCTACGGCATCGATGCCGGCTACACCGCTGCGATCAACCAGTGGGCGCGCGAGACGCTGGGCTACGAGACCGATCGCGAATACCAGTCGATCGGCTCTGTCGGCGGGCAGTGGGACTGGTCGTTGGGCAGCGGCTGGGGACGGCAGGCCTATCTCAACATCGCCCCGCTGATCGGGCAGGCGATGCGCCAGAACTCGCAGCTGCGCCTGTTCAACGCGCAGGGCTACTACGATTTCGCCACGCCGTTCTTTGGCGCGGAATATTCGCTCAAGCGCACCGGTATCCCGCAGGACCGGATCACATGGAAATATTATGATGCGGGCCACATGATGTATGTGCGAGACGAGGACCGGGCCAAGCTCTCGGCCGATCTGCGCGCTTTCATCCGGGCGCGCTGATGCGGGTGCGGCGCCTCGCCATGCTGGCCGTGCTGACGGTACTGGCGCTGCCGGCCTGCAAGCCACCGCCGACCGACGAGGGCAGCGCCCGCGCGGCAAACCTGCCCGCACCCCGCGGCCCGTCCGAACCGCTCGCCTCGCCGGCTGTCGAAGGCGCGATCTGGGCGATGAGTGCCAAGCCCGGGCGGCTGGTCTACGGCATCCCCGGCAAGCCGGTGCTGGTGGCGCTCGAATGTCTTGATGCCAGCACGCTTGAAGCGCGGCTGCGGATCACCCGCCATGCACCTGCCGATCCCGGTGCAGGCGCGCTGCTGGCGGTAATCGGCAACGGCGCTATCGGGCGCTTCGAGGTCGATGCGACCACGATCGGCCAAGCGCGGCTATGGCAGGGTGAAGCGCCCGCTACAGCGCAGGGATGGAACGCCCTTGATGGCCCGCGCGAGGCGACGGTGACCGTGCCCGGCGCCGGGCTGGTCCTGCTCAATCCGAGCCCCTTGCCGGGCGAGCTGCTCAAGGCGTGCCGCGCGCCTGCGCTGCCAGCAGATCAGGCGTAAGCACCTGCGGCAATCGTTCGGGCGTTGCAGCGCCCGGCGCATACCACAGATAGAGCGGCACGCCCGCCGCGCCCTGCTCGGTCAGGAAGGCTGTGATCTCGGGATCGCGCACCGTCCAATCGCCCACCATCGTCACCACCCCCGCTTGCTCGAAGGCTTCGCGGACATTGTCGCGCTCGATCGAGGTACTCTCATTGACCTTGCAGGTGACGCACCAGTCGGCGGTGAACCACACGAAAACCGGCTTGCCTGAAGCGCGCGCCCTGGCGAGGCTCTCGCGGCTGAAGGCTTGCGGGCTATGGATGCTGACCTTCGCCTCGGCGCCCTTGGCGGCATAGACCGAGGGCAGCGCGATCAAAGCAAAGGCTAGGAACGGCGCGACAATCAGGGCGAAGGCGGGCCACGCCATCTTGCCCGCTTTCTGGAGCCGTCCGACCACGAACAGCGCAATCAGCACGCCCACCACCAGCACCAGCGCGATTCCGCCGAAATTGCGGCCGCCCAATTGCGCGGTGAGCCACACCAGCGCGAGCGCGGTCAGCCCCATCGGGATCGCCATCAGGCGGCGGAAGCGCTCCATCCACGCGCCGGGCTTGGGCAGCATCCGCCGCAATGGGGGCACGAAGCCGAGCAGCAGGAACGGCAGCGCCAACCCGAGCCCGAGCAGCGCGAACAGCAGCAAGGCCTGCGGGGTCGGCAGCAGCAGCGCCGCGCCGAGCGCCGCCGCCATGAATGGCCCCGTGCACGGCGTGGCGACGAAAGCGGCCAGCAGCCCGGTCGCAAAGGCGCCCGCTGGCTCGCCCCCGCGCGTAAACGAGAGCGAGGGCAGTTCGAACAGTCCGGCAAAGTTGGCGGTGATCGCGGCCGCCAGCACCAGTAGCGCCACAACCACGCCCGGCTCCTGCAGCTGGAACGCCCAGCCGACCTCTTCGCCCGCAGCGCGCAAGGCCAGCAGCAAGCCGCCGAGCGCCACGCAGGCGATCACTACGCCTGCCGTATAGGCCAACCCCTCGGCGCGCGCCTTGGCTTCGCTTTCGCTGGCGCGGGTGAGCGCGATGGCCTTCATGCTTAGGATCGGGAAGACGCAAGGCATGATGTTGAGCAGCAAGCCGCCCGCCAGCGCGCCGAGGATCAGCGTCCACAGCGGCGGGATCGGCGCCGACTGCGGCCCCGCCACCACGTCGCCTTCCTTGGGCACCACGCCGAGCACCGCCTCGAACCGCACCCCGCCGCCATTGCCGAAGGCGAGGATGCCGCTCACCGCTTCCGCCTTGCCCTCGCCCAGTTCGTCGAGCGGGATGTCGGCCACCAGCAGATCGCCCACCCGGCGGAAGGTCTGCGGATCGGCGTAGGCGACCAGGCGCTTGTTGGCGATAAACACATGCGGATCGGTCAGCGCGACGCTGGCGGGGAGCGGAATGCCAAGCCGCAGCATTTTGCCCTGGACCGCGAAGCGCGCCTTGGCATCGAGCAGCGGCGCGACCTCAGCCCGCCAGCGCGCAAAATCACCTCCTGCCTTGGCCGAAAGTCGCGCGGCCTGCGGCACGCAGATCTCGTCGGTGCAGGCAAGATAATCGACCGTGCCTTTAACCGGCCCTGCAAAACTCTTGACGCTCGGCCCCGGCACCACCAGCACCAGCACCACATAGGGGCCTTCGTAGATGTGGTTCATCAGCCCGCTGATCAGCAGGCGTCCGGGCACCGGATAGCGCGCCTCGCCCACTTCCCAGTCAGGCGGCAGATCGAGCGCCAGCAGCATCCCCGCGCCTGCGTCCCCCGGGTTCGACCAATAGCCGTGCCATTCGCGTCCCTTGGGGGTGAAGCGCAGCGCCAGCATCCATTCCCTGCCCTCGGCAGGCGCGCCCTCGGCAAAAAGCTCGACCGCGATATTGTCGTCACCGAACCCCAGCGCGGGCGGTACAGGCGGCGCGGCGTTCTGGGCGGAGGCCGGCCAGCCGAGCAGCACACTTGCGACGAGCGCAAGCACCCATGCAGCGAAGTGTCGGATCGGAAGCGGGAAGGTTCTTGCGTGGTGCACGGATAGGCCTCTAGGCTGCTGCAACTTAGTTCGCAATCGGAGCCTATTCGGTGACACAGCCTGCCAATGACACGCGCGATCTGGTGATCCTCGGCGGGGGGCTGGTGGGCATGACGCTGGCGCTGGCGGCGGCGAAGAAGGGCTTTTCCAGCCATGTGATCGACCGCGCCGATCCGGCCGAACTCACCGCCGAGGGCTTCGACGACCGCGCCACCGCGATCTCGACCGCCAGCTGGCACCTGTTCGAGAATATCGGCATCGCCGCCGGGCTCGAACTATTCGCCTGCGATATCGCCAGCATCGCGGTGACCGACCAGAACAAGCCCGGGCGGCTCGATTTCGTCCCCGGCGAGGGGGGCGGCACTTTGGGGCGGATGTTCCCCAACCGCCGCTTGCGGCTTGCGCTGTTCGAGGCTGCCGCCAAGGAACCGCTCATCAACTGGACCAGCCTCGCGACCGTCACCGAGCGGCAGCGCAGCGAATATGGCGTCGCCGCGGTGCTGGCCGACGGGCGCAAGTTCAAAGGCCGGCTGATGATCGCTGCCGAAGGCCGCCAGTCGCCGACCCGCGATTCGGCCGGGATCGCAATCGCCAAGTGGGATTACGAGCACCGCGCAATCATCGCTGGCCTCACCCACGAAAAGCCCCACGGCAATGTCGCTTGGGAAATCTTCTACCCCGCCGGGCCTTTCGCGCTGCTGCCGCTCAACGATGATGCTGACGGCACCCACCGCTCCTCGCTGGTGTGGACCGTCTCCGAGCGTGACGGGGCGGCGGTGATGAAGCTGGGCGACCGCGCCTTCCTCGCCGAAATCGAAAAGCGCGTGGGCGGCGTGCTGGGCAAGGTGCTGACCATCGGCCAACGTTCAAGCTATCCGCTCGGCTTCCACCACACCGCCAAGATCACCGCCGAGCGCCTCGCCCTGATCGGCGATTCGGCGCACGGCATCCACCCGATTGCGGGGCAAGGGTTAAATCTTGGGCTGCGCGATGTCGGCGCGCTGGTCGAGGTGCTGGCCGACGGTGCGCGGCTGGGGCTCGATCCGGGCGATCCGGAGCTGCTCAAGCGTTACGAGACCTGGCGCGGGCTCGACAGCTTCATGGTGGCGCTGGCCACCGATGGCCTCACCCGCCTGTTCGGGGTGCCGGGCAAGACCGCCTCGGCCGTCCGGCGCCTCGGCATGGCCGCGGTGCAACGCACGCCGATGCTCAAGAGCTTCTTTATGGACGAAGCCCGCGGGGTTTCTGGCGACTTGCCCGCGATTTTGCGGGGTTAGGTTAGCGCCGTGACCAGGCGCCGAAAGCTTAAGGCTTTCCTACAGCCCCGCAGGCTCAAATGATCGCCCGCATGACCTGCCGCACGCGCCTTTCGCGTCCCTGCGAAAGGGCCGCGCAAGAGGCGGGTTTTCAATCTCTGGACAATGTCTCATGTGTCTCCAACACGGGAGCGTGTGCCGGGCTAAGGCACCACGATCAGCGGGCTCAGTTGCCGCACCAGATTGCCTGCCCCGTCGCGCAGGCCCCGCTGGTCGAGCACCGCGGCGGTCTCGATCACTTCCATCGCTTCCATCACCTTGCGGTAGCGTTCAGCATCCTTGATCCAGGCTTCGGCCTTGGCGGCTCCGGGCATGCCCTTCACCTCGTCGATCGCGTTCTGATAGCGCCCCTGCTCCAACGCCCAGCGCGCCCGTTCCAAACGGCGCTGCGGCTGCGGCGAGGGGGTGCTTTCGCGGCGGACCACGAAGAGCTGCGACATCTCGCGCTGGAAGGCGGCCCAGGAGGGCCCCTCGCTGCTTTCGCGCAGTTGTGGCCCGAGACCTTCGAGCCGCGCCACCAGCCCGTCAAGCCGCACCGGATTGCGCGAGAATTCGATGATCGTGCTGACTGCATTGGGCCATTGGTCGCCGAAGCGCAGCCGCAGCTGGTCGGAGAGATAGCCCAGCTCGGCCCCGCGTTCGACCGCGCGGCGGGTGGCAAAGGCGATCAGCAGGCTTTCGGCGCGCGCGGCATTGCCCGCGGCTGCTTGGGCTTGCAGATCGAGCCGGGACAGACGCTGTTCGGCGGCTGCGAGGCGCTGGTCGAGCCCGCCCTGCTGCTCGGCCACGCGTTCAACCGCCTGTTCAGCCTTGATCGCAGCCGCGAGCGGCGTCGGCGAAGGCGAGAGCCCGCCGCCGGGCGCTTTGGCGGCCTGCGGACTGACAGCCGTTCCGGTCGTCTCCGATTGCAGCGTGTTCCACATCACCCAGCCTGCCAGCGCGCCGCCAGCCAGAAAGGCGGCCAGCACAGCCAGCAGCAGGTTCCGGCCCGATGAAGGTTTGCGGCGGCTTCCGTTATTCGGTTCCATCGCGATCTTTTGTGCGACCTTGTCTTTGCTCGTCCGCCGACGCCGCGCTTACGGCTTGACCGGAGGAGGAACGGGAATAGAGGGTTTATCTTGGCACAGTTGCGATGCCAATGCCAACAGCGCAGCTTCGTCGGGCCGGGGAGCCGTGTGGACAGCGCGCCAGCCTGTCTCCGCCGCCTCTGCAATTCGCGGGCCGAGCGCGGCGAGCGCTACCGTCTCGCGCGGCAGGCCGAGCCGGTCGCACTCGGCGGCGAAATGGCTGGCGGTGGCGGCCGAATGGAGCAGCACCAGGGCATCGCAGGACGCCAGAACCGGCGCGGCCGGATTAAGCGGCAGCATAACATTGCGATAGGCGATGACGGTATCGAAGGTGACGCCTGCGGGCGGTGTGAGCGGCACATGCTCCTCGCCCGCGATGCGCAGCAGGTGCGAGGGGCCGGGACCAAGCGAAGGGATCGCATCGAGCACGCCCTGCAAACCGCCGCTGCCCACATGCGCGACGCTGAAACCGGCTGCGCGCGCGGCAGCGGCGGTCGCCTCGCCCACGGCATAGACCGGCTTTCTGGTGAGCCGCGCAAGGTTCGCCCCGCCCTGCAGAATCGCATTGGCGCTGCCGATCAGCAGGCCGTCAAAGCGCGCAGGATCGGGGCAGTCCCATAGGACCGCGCAAATCTCCGACAGCGCCAATCCGGTGATCGCCAGCCCCAGCGCATGGGCCTTGTCCAGCGTCGCGGACAGCCCCGGTTCGGGTCTGAGCGCGAGGCAGTGCATCTTAGCTGCCGTGGCGGAACTGGGCCGCGATGGCGGGGCTTGCGCGGGTCAGCAGATCGGCGGCGAGCGCGATGACCGGGCCGTGTTCTCCGCAAGCAAACCGCGCGCTGCCTTCGATCCGCTCGGCCCCGTCGGGACTGAACAGGGCGGCGCGCATGGCGAGTTCGCCCGCCTCGTCGACACACAGCACCGCGACCGGCGAATGGCAGGTGCCGCCCAGCGCCGCGAGCAAGGCGCGTTCGGCCTCAAGTTCCGCGCGGGTGGGCGCGTGGTCGATCGCGGCGAGCAGCGCGGTTGTCTCCGCATCACCGGCGCGGCATTCGATCGCGATCACACCCTGGGCGGCGGCGGGGATCCATTCGTCCTCATCAAGCGGCACGCCGAGCGCACTCTGATCGAGCCGTTCGAGTCCGGCGGCGGCAAGGAAGGTCACATCCGCTTCCCCCGCCTGCAATTTAGCCAGCCGCGTGGCGACATTGCCGCGGAAGGTGACGACCTTGCAGTCGGGCCGCAGGTTCAAGAGCTGCGCCGCACGCCGGGGCGCGCTGGTGCCGATGACCGCGCCTTCGGGAATTGTGGCGATGCTGGCCGCACCAACGAGGCAATCACGCCGGTCGGCGCGCGGGAGGAAGGCGGGGAAGTGGAACACTGCGGGCCGGATCGTCTCGACATCCTTGGCCGAATGCACCGAGAGGTCGATCATCCCCTCGCCCAGCCATTGATCGAGCTCCTTGGTCCACAGCGCCTTGCCGCCGATTTCGGAGAGCGGGCGATCAAGCACCTTGTCGCCGCTGGCCAGCACAGGGACGATTACAATCGCCTCCTCGCTCCAGCCGTGGGCGGCGCACAGGCGCGCGCGTGTCTCGTAGGCCTGCGCCATTGCGAGCGGGGAATTGCGGGTGCCGAGACGCAATCTCGGTGTGCTTTGGGATGCTTCAGTCATGGCTAGCCTTGCCCTAGCCTTCACAAAGACTAGATGGAAGCCGGATGGGATCGGTCACGCACACCTCTGATGCAGCAGTCGTACTCGGTATCGAATCGAGTTGCGACGAGACCGCCGTGGCGCTGGTGCGCGGCGACCGGACGATCATTGCCCAGACGATCGCCAGCCAGGAAGCCGAACATGCGCCCTATGGCGGGGTGGTGCCCGAAATCGCCGCGCGCGCCCATGCCGAGCGCTTGGCGCCGATGATCGAACGGGTGATGCGCGAGGCGGGCCTTGGCCTTGCCGATGTCGACGCGATTGCCGCCACCGCAGGGCCGGGGCTGATCGGCGGGGTGATTGTCGGACTGGTGAGCGCCAAGGCGCTGGCGATGGCGGCAGGCAAGCCTTTGCTGGCGATCAATCACCTCGAAGGCCACACGCTCTCGCCGCGGCTGGCGGATGAATCCCTCGGCTTTCCCTATCTGCTGCTGCTGGTCTCGGGCGGGCATTGCCAGATCCTCGCCGTTGAAGGCGTGGGGCGCTATCGCCGCCTTGCCACCACCATTGACGACGCGCTGGGCGAGGCTTTCGACAAGACCGCCAAGCTGCTGATGCTGGGCTATCCCGGCGGGCCTGCGGTGGAGCGGCTGGCGCTCGAGGGCGATCCCAAGGCCGTCCCCCTGCCGCGCCCATTGAAAGGATCGAGCGAGCCGCATTTCTCCTTCGCCGGGCTGAAAAGCGCGGTGCTGCGCGCGGTAGAAAGCGGAGCGCACCAACCGGCCGATATCGCCGCGAGTTTCCAGCAGGCCGCAGTCGAATGCCTGATCGACCGGCTCGAACTGGCGCTAACGAAGGCTGGCCCCTTCCCGGCGCTCGTGGTTGCAGGCGGCGTGGCCGCCAACCACACGGTGCGCAGCGCGCTGGAAGGTTTCGCCGCGAAACACGCTATGCGCTTCTCCGCCCCGCCGCTGGCGCTGTGCACCGATAATGCCGCGATGATCGCCTGGGCCGGATGCGAGCGTCTGGCGGACGAAGGCTGGGCTGCTGGCAAGGATTTCGCGGGCGACAGCCTCGAATTCGTCGCGCGCCCGCGCTGGCCGCTCGACGCTTCGGCAGAGGCCGTGCGCGGCGCAGGAGTCAAAGGATGACCCTTCGACAGACTCAGGATGATCGGGTGGTGGTCGGCGTGATCGGTGCAGGCGCATGGGGCACGGCGCTTGCGCAGATGCTGGCGAGTGATGGCCGCGAGGTGCTGCTTTGGGCTTTCGAGCCCGAGGTGGTCACCGCGATCAACGCCGACCATCGCAACCCGCTCTACCTGCCGTCTGCCACCCTTGCACCCACCATCCGCGCGACCGTCGATCTGGCCGATTTCGCCGCGATCGGCACCGCGCTGGTGGTCACGCCGGCGCAGGTGCTGGGCAAAGTGCTCGCCGGCCTGCCCACGCCCCCGCGCGATCTGGTGCTGTGCTCCAAGGGGATCGAGGCGGGCACCGGCCGACTGATGAACGACGTCGCGCGCGAGGCCTCGTCCGGCAGCGCTATCGCGGTGCTGTCAGGGCCGACCTTCGCGCATGAAGTCGCCGCCGGATTGCCGACCGCGGTCACGCTCGCGTGCAGCGCCGGCGCAGGCCAGTGGGAACGGCTCGCGCCTGCCATCGCCCGTCCGGCCTTCCGGCCCTATTATTCGGACGACGTCACCGGCGCGGAGATCGGCGGCGCGGTCAAGAATGTGCTCGCGATTGCCTGCGGCGTGGTCGACGGCCTCGCGCTCGGCCAGAACGCCCGCGCGGCGCTGATCGCGCGCGGCTATGCCGAGATGCTGCGCTTTGGCGAAGCGCTTGGCGCAAAAAGCGAAACCCTCGCCGGATTATGCGGCCTCGGCGATCTGGTGCTGACCTGCTCGTCCACCTCCAGCCGGAATTTCTCGTTGGGCAAGGCACTCGGCGAGGGCGCGTCTGCCGCCGACCTGATGGCTGACCGCCGCACCGTGGCCGAAGGCGCGTTCACCGCACCGGTGCTCGCCGAGCTTGCCGAGGCGCGCGGCATCGCCATGCCGATTGTCGCGGCGGTAGATGCGATCCTCAAAGGCGAAAGCGCGCCCAAGGCCGTGGCCCAGCTCCTCGCCCGCCCCCTGAAAGCCGAGCTGGAAGCGCCAAAGGAATGGGGTGCGTGACGACAGCGGCTGACAATACCGACGATCTCGCCCAGCTCGCCAAGGGCGGTCGCACCAACACCATGGGCTTTGTGGTGCGGCTGATCGCGCGCATCCCTTTCCTGATCATCGCCACCCGCCTTTACGGGGCCGAATCGCTGGGGCGCTTCGCCTCGGCGCTGGTGCTGATCGAGATTGTCGCGCTGATCTGTTCGCTCGGCGAAAAGCGCGGTCTGGCGCAGCGCCTGTCTGTGGGCGCGGGCGAGGATCGCTCGGCGGAAGTCAACCTCGT
>Ga0315907_10007332_pt1 | contig 11513 bp, 11 predicted proteins | sample LakEriMetagenome_3_FD_203525 | JGI IMG/M metagenome (GOLD analysis project Ga0315907, IMG submission 203525) | Freshwater fungal communities from buoy surface, Lake Erie, Ohio, United States - Buoy 12 MA123 | ecosystem: Environmental > Aquatic > Freshwater > Lake > Lake biofilm | place: USA...
CTCGGCTCTCTAAGAAAAATGAAGAGGGCTTTAAAGGAAGAATGACGGCAGGTTTTTGCTGGAAATGGCACGAACCTAAAGATGGCGAGAATTTACCGCTGGACGTACGGATTGGAAATTGGCACAAACCATGGAATCTTAAAAGTGATAAAGGAATTGGAGGATTTCTTTCTGGAGAACTGTGGGCAATTGATCCAAAAGGTTTTGAGCAAATTGGATGTATTTACACAGCACAAGGTTTTGAATACGACTGGAACGGCGTCATTTTTGGTGCAGATTTAGTTTGGAGAAACGGAAATTGGGTTAGTCAAAAAAGCGAAACAGCTGATCCAGCTATGCGCGGTGTAGAAGACGGAATATTTCATCAACTCGTGAAAAATACCTATAAGGTACTTTTAACAAGAGGTTTAGTTGGTACGTATTTATACAGTGTCGATAAAGAAACACAAGAATATTTCGAAAGCCTGATTTAGTTAATAAGAAAAAAGTGAGTCAGATGAGACCTTTAATTTTTATATTAGTTCAAAGACTTTAAAATTGAAGGTTGAAAATAAATAATTAAGGTGTGTACTTATTTGACCCGGGCTCGTTGAGGAAAAAGATGGGGCTTTTTTGAAATCCTGTTCCCTCATACATTTTTCTTTTATCGACAATAACTTCATTGCCATTTTCATCTCGGCCTTCGCCATATTGTGATTTCCAGCCTTGTTTTCTCATTTCAGCAATAACGTCACCGAAATAGTTACTAGCAACACACCAATCTTCTCTTCCTGGAGTATTTGATCCTCCTTGAGATATTGGAATTTCTTTGTCTCTTGTTGTAATCGTGTTATCTAAATTCAAATTACCTTCGGTGACAGTTCCCATTATCCAAACAGTGAAACCATCTCGGTCAAGAGTTGTGATTAGTGAGTTACAGAGATCTGTTGCATCAATTAAATTTTGGGCAGAAGCAACCGTATAGTCAGTCTTAACATAAATCCAAGATGAAATCTTCGAATCATCAGTCAATCGACTTTCCTCTATATCAGTTATGTGGTTCCACCAGTCTTTATCTTTATTTTCCTCAAAAGATTTCATAATTAGTGGCCTTAAAAATTCTCTTGGAATTGGAGGTTCTTTTGCTTGCATTTTCTCAACGGGAACCGCAGAAGGCGATGTTTGATTAGTTTCTGTCGAGTTATTGGCAGATTGAACTCCATCCGATGAAGAGAAAATTTGAACCAAAATTCCAAAAACAATGCCCAAGTAAATTGGAAGAATAAAAAATAGTCCAAAGATTTTTCTTACAATGCCGGATTCAGGTTTTCCAAAGATAAATCTGACTTGCTGATTTACAAAATCATTAAAGGAATAGCCTTTTTGTGATTTAGCTTTTTTTGACAATCTAGACTCCAGATTCAGTTATGGAACACGATACTAGAAATTATGAAATGCTATACCTACCGAATCTCAGTCGCAATCTCCTCTTTTTATCAAATAACCGTGAGTGGGACTGATTTTCTGGTTCTAATACTTTAAATCGAACATTTCACCCCATAACCCGATAGTCTCTAACCCATGAAATCAAAATATGTGCCCCTCTTAGCTGGAATCCTCTTAGTTCTAGTGGCCTTGTTTTATGCTTTTTCTTCTCAATCAAATGAGCAAATAGTTGTCACCCATGGGGTGATCAAACCAACTGCCACTGTTGGTGAAGGTTTAGCAACGGTAAGAACATTCATCATTGAAATAACAGCTGATGGAAAATCTGGGGATAACTACTATTTAGTGGGAACCTTAACCACAGTTGGTAAAGTATTAAAAGGCGAAGATGAGATTAGAAGTGCCAATCTCAACTTTGTTTTAGGAGATATTTCAAACCAAGTTGTCTTAGGTGGTGTTTCTCTTTACCCACCAGTAGGAGCAACTATTGCTCCAGGAACAGAAACCATCAGACCAATAATTGGTGGATCAGGTGAATATGAAGGTGCTAGAGGACAAGTGATCTCTAAAAACTTAGGAGATGCTGGTTGGTCTCACATATTGGAACTTGATTAAAAGAGTTATCAACTTGTCAGTGCTTTAAAGTAACGTAATTACTAGGTGGAAGAAATTCTTTTCAACTAGGGGGTAATACATATATGAATGATAAAAAGAAGCAATTCTTCAAAGTCCCTAAAGATATCAACACCATGACAGATGAAGAACTCGATCAGTGGGCAGATGAGATTATTCAGGCTCTATCAAAAGAACACAATAACGATCAAGAAAGCTAACCCCTCTCCAAGTCAAAAGAGTGAGACGAAGTCAAAAAGTTCTAGCCAAATCAACAATAGGTGTGAGAGACTCAACTTTATGAAAATAGAAGTATTTATTCAAAAGTCGTTGAAGAAGTATCAATCAGATAAAAAGATTCCAGGTATCGCTTTAGGGCTTATTAAAGATGGAAAACTAATAAACGTCTTTGGCGTGGGTGAAATTTCTTTAAAGTCCAAAAAAGTTCCTGATGCAAACAGTGTCTTTCGCATAGCTTCCATGACTAAAAGTTTCACCGCTACTGCGATTTTACTTTTAAGAGATAGAGGCTTATTAAGACTTGATGATCCGATAACTAAATATTTACCCTGGACCAAAAACATTGGATTGCCAGAAAACAGTTCAGAAATCTTATTAAGAGATCTATTAACTATGGGTGCTGGTTTTCCAACAGATGATCCTTGGGGAGATCGTCAAGAAGAAATGTCTTATGAAGATTTTGAAAATCTAGTCTCTAAAGGAATAAGTTTTGCCAGACAACCTAAAACTGGTTTTGAGTATTCAAATCTTGGTTACGCCCTGCTGGGTCGAGTAGTAAGTGTGGCAAGTGGAGTTGATTATTTTGATTTCATAAAGAAAGAAATCTTTGATGAACTAGATATGAAAGTAACTACTTTTGATGAAAGAGAACCAAAAAAAGCAAACAAAGTAGATGGCTATGCCAAGTACGACAAAGGATTAACTTTGCAAGCAATCACTCATCCTGGTGCATTTAGCGCCATGGGAGGAATATCTAGTTCAATAAATGATCTAGTTTCTTGGGTTGCTCACTTTCAATCTGCTTGGAAAGTAAAGACAAAATCGGTGCTAAAGATTTCAAGTGTGAGAGAAATGCAAGAACCACAACGACATATTTCAACTGTGATGTTAAAAGATACAAATTTAAAGAAATCAAAAACTATTACTACTAGCTATGGCTTTGGTTTATTTATTGATGAAGATTCTTTATTAGGAAGATTTGTCTCACACTCAGGTGGTTATCCTGGTTTTGGATCTCACATGCGCTGGCATCCACAATCGGGATACGGGGTTATTGCGTTAGGTAATGTAACTTATGCGCCAATGAATGAATTAGCTACCGAAGTAATGAACAAAATAGTAGTTGAAGTAAATGCCTTGCCTGAAAATAAAGAGCTAGATATTTGGAAATCAACTCAAAATGCAGTAGATATAGTAGTTGGTTTATTAAACCTATGGGATGAGAAAGTTGCTGATAAGAATTTTGCCATGAACGTTGATATGGATAAGCCAAGAGAAGACAGAGTAAAAGAATTCAAAAAAGTTAAAGCAAAACTAGGCAAGTTTAAAGTCAAAGACATTAAGTCAGATTCCCCAGCAACTGCCAAAGCTGAACTTAAAGGCTCAAAGAATTCAATATTTGTTGAAGTTCAAATGAGTCCTGAAAAAGATAACAAAATTCAAAAAATTACATTCTCGAAGAAATAAATAAGAGGGCCGGTATTAATCGGCCCTCTTATTTTGATTAATTATTTAATTAATCGTTGTGATCATGTAGCGCATCTGGCAAGGTCCAACGTGAATCTGTGCGAGAACTAATGTAAACGTAGTAGTAAACCACTCCGATTAACATTGTTCCAAGCGCAATCAACATTGGTCTTGGATCTGCTAACACACCTTGATACGCAATGTAGGCAATTGCCACAATCACAATGATTGGGGGAACTGGCCATAAAGGCATCGTGTAAGCACTCTTGTGACTTGAGCCCATGCTTCTAACTCTCAAAGCAGCAACTGCCACGATTGCATAAATCACAATCAGTGAAGCACCGCTTGCAAGAATTAACAAGCTAAATGGCACAAAGGCTCCCACTAATACAGAAGCAATACCAACTACTGCAGTTGAAACAACTGGTGTTTGGTATTTAGCACTAATGCTTCCTAATGGTTTGCCAATTACATCTGGCCATGAACCGTCACGAGATGCAGAGAACATTAAGCGAGCCATTTGAATAATGATTGCAATAACTGCGTTAATAATTGCAATCGCAATACCTAAGCTCACGATGGTGTTAACTGTGTCTCCACCACGCTCAATAAGGAAATAGTTCATTGGTGCTGGATCAGCCAATAATTTTTCAAGAGATCCTGTACCAAGTACCACTGCCATCAAAGGAACGATTTCAACTATTACAGCCACTAATAAAGCAGTCATAATTGCTTTACCAATATTTTTAGTTGCACCCTTTGTTTCTTCAGCGTAATAAACTGCTTGACCATATCCGTTATAAGCAAACAAGGCCACTGCAATTGTTGAAACAACGATTCCCCATGAAATACCTTCCAACATTCCAGTTGAACCCAAAGCTGATGGAGTCCAGAAAGTGCTAATTGGTCGAGAAACGTTTATGAATCCTAAAATTGTGAAGATTGCTATTGCTAGCAATTCCACTGCCAAAAACAAACCTGTTACCCAAGCATTTGTTTTAATTCGAAGAGCAGCAACAATTGTAGATAACACAATTACTACTAGCCCAACTTCGTTTCCAGATAATCCAGAAACTGCTACACCAAGATACAAACCTGTACCAAGTGCCACCACAGCAATGATTAGTACACCAGTAACAAGTGTCAACAACATAACTGCAAAACCAATTGGTCTGCCAAGTATGCGTGCTGCCCAGGTGTATTCACCACCAGATATTGGATAGCGAGCGGAAAGTTCTGCGTAACACATACCAACAAAGAGTGCTACTAAACCTCCCAAAGCCATTGCCATTACAGATGCTCCACCTGCAGCAAGTAACACTGCTGGAACAATAATGAAAACACTTGATGCAGGGGTAACTGCAGAAAGTGTGATCAGAATGTTTTGTCTAAGTGTCAGTTCTCTTGAAAGCTCTTGTTTATAAGAACTCATTTAACCCTCCCTAGGTCTGGACTTATACAACTCCTGATGAGGCCTTGAGTCAAGAACATAAGGCGTCCTTGCCAGGAATAGTTATATAAGTAAGTATTAGTCCTGAGGAGAATTTTGAGATGTCACTAACTTCAGCAAGTGGGCACGAAAGAGCCAGGGCTTTGGGTATTCCATTCCAAGGAACCCCGGGAAAGAACAATGCCATCACTGATGTGCCCGGATTAGAAGTTGGATATGTAACTATCGATTCACCAGAAAATGTTAAAACTGGAGTTACCGCAATTTTGCCAAGAGGCAAAGACAAAATAGGAATTGCATGTGCAGCTGGATTTTATTCTCTAAACGGTAATGGAGAAATGACCGGAAGTATTTGGATAGAAGAAACAGGCGCAATTGCAATGCCAGTAATGATCACCAATACTCATGCAGTTGGAACTGTTCATAGGGGAGTTATTGATTGGATAAATCAAAATAAGCCAAAACTTGCTGCGCAATGGTTATTACCAGTAGTAGCCGAAACTTGGGATGGATATTTAAATGACATTAATGGACCACATGTAAAAACTGAACATGCAATTAGTGCAATTAACTCTGCCAAGTCTGGCTTAATTGATGAAGGTTCTGTTGGTGGTGGAACCGGAATGAATTGTTATGAATTTAAAGGTGGTAATGGTTCATCTTCAAGAATTGTGAAATATGGAAATGACGAATATGTAGTTGCTGCATTTGTGCAAGCTAATTTTGGTTCCAGACATGAATTAACAATTGCTGGAGTGCCAATGTCAGATATTGATAGACCAAATCCATTAAGTGATACTGATTGGTTTTTACAAGATCAAATTAACACAAAAGCTCCAAGTGGAGCAGGTTCAGTAATTTGCATAATTGCTACAAATGCCCCTCTTCTTCCAGCACAATGTAAAGCTCTTGCTAAAAGAGTTCCACTTGGCTTAGCAAGAACTGGAACTACTGGTAGCCATTTCTCAGGTGATATTTTCTTGGCTTTTTCAACCGCAAATGAAGGTGCACTAATTAGTGGTTTTCCTACTACGGAGACCACAAGTAAAGATTATGACCAAATGAAATCAATTCAATGGGGCAGAATGGATACTTTTTATGCAGCAACTGTTCAAGCTGTCGAAGAGTCTGTGGTAAATGCACTTGTTGTAAATAAAGATGTAAATGGCCGAAATGGCCATAAGAGCTACGCATTGCCACATGATCAAGTTGTTGAAAAACTTAAGAAAGCAAACAGAATTTAGTTAATGCGTAATCCCGTTGAGGTTTCAAAATAGTGATGATGTTCGAAGTCACTGTTTATTGAAATATTAGTTTTGTCAGTAATTTGCTTTAAATTCTCATTATCTACAACAGCAGTTATCTGTTGATTGCCTGATTGAATAGTTAAAATCGCTCTGGGTCCAAGCTGCTCCAAAATTTCAACTTTCCCTTGTGTAGAAGAAGCGTCTTTACTTGTAATCTTTACATCTTCTGGGCGGATGCCTAGCGTGATGTCTCCACTGAGTTTTGGATCTACCTTGATTTGAAAACCAGACTGTGCAGTGAAGTTTCCTGCACTTGCATGACCTTTAACTAGATTCATTTTTGGACTTCCCACAAATTCAGCAACGAAAACATCTACAGGTTTCTTATAAATATCATCAGGCTTACCAAGTTGTTTTATGACACCATCTTTCATCACAACCATTACATCTGAAAGTGTCATTGCTTCTTCTTGGTCATGCGTTACATAAACAGCAGTGGTCCCAAGTCTTCTTTGGAGTCGAATAATCTCTGTTCTCATTTCAAGTCTGAGCTTTGCATCTAAGTTTGATAAAGGCTCATCGAATAAAAATACTTGTGGATTTCTAATGATTGCTCGACCAATTGCGACTCTTTGTTGTTGACCACCAGATAATTCTTTTGGTTTTCTTTTAAGTAATTCTGAAATTCCTAAGGATGCTGCCACTTCTGCTACGCGGGAGTTAATCTCTTCCTTTTTTACTCCCTTTGATCTCAAAGGAAATCCAATATTGTCTGCCACACTCAAATGAGCATAAAGTGCATAGTTTTGAAAAACCATCGCAACGTCTCTATCTTTTGGCTCCAACTTTGTTACATCTTTGTCGCCAATTTGAATGACACCTGAATCTACAGTTTCAAGACCAGCAATCATTCTTAATGTTGTTGTCTTACCACAACCAGAAGGTCCTACTAAGACTGTAAATTGTCCATTCGGAATTTCTAAATCTAAGCCTTTTACAACTTCAACTTCACCAAATGATTTCTGAATCTGTTTTAAACTTATTGATGCCATTTCTCTCCCTAGTATTTAACTGCGCCACCGCTAATGCCGCGCACTAGCCGTTTTTGAATGAAGAAACTTACAATTAAAACTGGAATTACCGCGACTAAAATTGCAGCGCACATCGCACCAAGTTCAACTCCTCGAAAAGTATTAAAACTTGCGATTTTAACTGGCAATGTAGCTGAATTGCCCGGTGCGAGAATTAAAGCGTAAAACAAATCATTCCAAGATAGAACAAAACCAAAAACTGCTGCTGCCCCAATGCCAGGAGCAACTTGTGGGATTACAACTTTTCTAAATGCTTGAAATCTTGATAAACCATCAACTAGTGCTTGTTCTTCAACTTCTTTAGGAGCGGCATCAAAAAATCCAATAAGAAACCAAGTAATTACTGGGAGCACAAAACTAAGGTGTGAAATTATCACAGCAAAAAGTGTGTCATTTAATCTGAATCTATAAGAAACTTCTAAAAATGGAAAAACAAGCACTGCTGGAGGTAAAACTTGAGCAGCTAATATTCCAAATCTTGTAGCACTTCCACCTGTCTTATATCTACTAATTGCATAAGCTCCCATCGATCCAATAACAACTGATAGAGAGACTGTTACTAATCCAACTGTTGCGCTTCGGTATGCAGACTCAAGCACACCACTTCTGAGAACTTCTTTCCAATTTTCAAGAGTTGGTTTAAAAAATAGGAGTGCAGGATTATTTAACTGCGCTCCAGTTTTAAAAGAACCAAGTGAAATCCAAAAGAAAGGTAAGAACACTGATAATGACATAAGAATTAGTAAAGAATTTCCAGCTGTAGTCCAGGTAGGTTTTAATTTCGTTGAATTTAAGGTTGTCATGGATTTTTCCTGGTTGATTCAATTCTTCTAAATAGAATTACCACAATTACCATAACGATTATTAATAACAAATATGACATTGCTGAAGCTAAACCTAAACGATAAAATTGAATACCAGTTTGATAGGTGTAGTACTGAATCGTTACTGTTTGAATAGCTGGGCCGCCTCGGGTAATAGCAAAAACATATTCAAATACTTTCATTGCATCTAAAGCGCGAATCAATACTGCTACCGATATCACTGGAACTAGAAGTGGAAGAGTGATTTTTCTAAAAGTAAAAAAGGCACTGGCCCCATCAACCTTGGCTGCTTCAAACGGTGATTTTGAAAGTCCCTCTAAACCAGCTAATAGCAACAAAACCATGAACGGGGTCCATTGCCAAACATCAATCAACACTAATGAATATAGAGCTTTACCAGGACCAAAAAAATCGTAACTTATTCCAAATTTTGCCATAAAAGTTGGAATAACACCAAGTTGTTGATTTAGTAAAAATCTAAACATTAATCCAATAGCAATAGGGGTTACAAACATTGGGGTAAGAAGAAATGATCGAGTAAAGTTTCTAATTCTTTTTTGCTTTTGAAGAGCTAAAGCAATAAAAAGTCCTAACCAGAATTGAACGAATACCGCTAGGAGAATGTATGTTCCAGTTACCTGAAGAGCGCTCCAATAATTTGGATCTTGCAAAGTTGCTATGTATTGTTTTAGTCCAACTAAACGAGTGTTATATCTGGCCGTAATTTTGTAATTAGTAAGTGATAGGTAAAAAGCATAAAGGAGTGGGTAGCCAACGCTTGCTGTAAATACGGCCAATAAAGGCAGCATCAACTTCAAACGAAACGACATACCCACTCCTTTAATACTTAGAAAAGAACTCTAAACAAAATTCTTATTCTGCTTGAATTTTGTTTGCTTGTTCTTCAGCTGCTGCTAAAGCATCATCAACTGATTTTTCACCAGCGAATGCTGCGTTTAGTTCGGTTCCAACAGCGTTGATCATTTCATCGCAATTTGCACCCTGACATAGCGGTTCTGCATTTGAAAGAATCTTTGCAATTGTTGCGAAGTAAGCAGGATCTTTAGCGGTTGCAGCTGCATCACTAAACACGCTTGTACGTGTTGGTGCGCCACCTGCGGTTACACGCTTTGCTTCTCCAGCCTTGGATGAAATCCAAGAAACAAATGCCCAAGCTGCATCACTTGCATTGGAGTTGGTTGGGATTGCCCAATGCCAAGATCCAAGAACTTGTTTGCCGCCAGGCATGGTTGCAAGTTTGAATTTGCCAGCTAAAGCTCCTGAATCTCCATCAGGATTGTTTAGTGTAGGCAACATCCAGTTGTATGAAACCATCATTGCTGATTTGTCGCTTGAAACAGATCTCAATGCATCATCAAATCCCCAGTTAAGTGAATCTTTTGGTGCACTTGATTTGTACATTGCAATGTATGTTTCCAAAGCTTTCTTTGCTTCAGGAGTAGTTAACTTAACTTTGCCATCGGTGTAGAGACTTCCACCTGCTGCAAATAGGTAATTACCCCATTCTTCGAATGCTTTGTAACCTTTTTGTGGTTGCATTGCGATACCAGCGCGATCAGCTGTTGTTAATGACTTTGCAGTTGCTGCAAGTTCATCAAGTGAAGCTGGTTCTGCTGTGACTAGATCTGATCGGTAGATAAGTCCAAGAGCGTAGTTATAAAACGGTACGCCATAAACTTTTCCATCGGATTCACCAATTGCACGCAATGGTGCGGTGAAATCTGCATAGTCATAACCATCAGATGCAGCAATTAGATCATCAAGTGGTTGAACAAATCCTGCTTTAGCAAAATCTCCAACCCATGGATTATCAAGAATTGCTAGATCGTAAGTTGGTTCTGCTGCAGTGAAAGATGCGACGTATTTATCGCGCATTTGATCATATGAAGCAGTTTCAATTTCGACCTTGACGTCTGGATATTCAGCATTGAAATCTGCGAGTAAACCACTCACGATGTCAGTGTCTGGAACACCTTCCATCAATACGCGAACTGTTCCACTTGCTGCACCTGTTGCAGCACCTGTATCAGTTGCGGTTTCTTCTGATGAGCTACTGCAACCTGCTAGAACTACAGCAACTGCTGCGCTGATCGCTGCTAACTTGGCTACTTTACTTAGCTTTCTCATTTACACCCCTTCTTTTTTATTGCGTATGGATTAATTGGAATTTCCAATCAATCCATAAATGCACCACCGTTGACCGCAATTGCTTCACCGGTAATGAATTCGGAATCCTTACTAGTAAGGAATCCGACAACTTTGGCGACATCTTCTGGAAGTTCTAATCTTCCAAGTGGAGTGTCGTTAATCCACATTTTCTTTACATCTTCAGGAGAAATTCCTCGAAGTTCTGCTTCCCAGGCAAGTTCTCTCACTTGCATTGGCGTGCTCACAAAGCCCGGGCAAACACTATTTACTCTTATGTCATTTGGAGCCAACTCATAAGCCATGGCTTGAGTTAAACCAAGAACCCCAAATTTGCTCGCTACATAATCAGCGAGGAAAGGCACTCGTCCTGCTTTAGCGGCCATTGATGCAATGTTTATTATTCGCGCATCTTTAGTTTTTAACTCGATCATTGTCCTAGCACCAGCTTGGCTCGCAAAGAAAACGCCCTTTAAATTCACATCAAGAGTGAAGTCATACATTTTTTCATTTATATCTAAGAACTTTGCCATTTTTGAAACACCTGCATTGGAAACCCAGACATCTAATCTTTTCTCAATTTCTTTTACAGAGTTTGCTACCGCAACACTGTCTGTTGGCAATGTGACATCACACTTAATTGCTCTTGCTGAAGGTAATGTTGCAGCAACATCTTTTGCTGCTTGTTCATTTAGATCAGTGACGATTACATGAAAATCTCTATTACTTAACTCTGTTGCAATGGCTCTACCAATACCAGAACCAGCACCCGTGACTACTGCTACTTTTTTATCCATCTCACGCTCCCCTTGATATTGAATGAGAAATCTCAGTCATATTTTTTGCCATCTTTAAATAGTCACTAAATCTTTGGTCATAAATATCACGATTATCTTTGTTTGGAAGAATTGGATTATCAGACTTAAGGATTGAATTTGCAACACTAAAGTCTTTGAAAATGCCTACACCGATTCCGGCAATTAATGCGGCG
>Ga0315907_10007336_pt1 | contig 11512 bp, 15 predicted proteins | sample LakEriMetagenome_3_FD_203525 | JGI IMG/M metagenome (GOLD analysis project Ga0315907, IMG submission 203525) | Freshwater fungal communities from buoy surface, Lake Erie, Ohio, United States - Buoy 12 MA123 | ecosystem: Environmental > Aquatic > Freshwater > Lake > Lake biofilm | place: USA...
TTTGGTCACAAATTGCGTGCTTTAGCACTCTGTCTCACTGAGTGCTAATATACTGCGAAATGAGTATGGGACTAGATCGGCTTACCGTACATTGCTTGCGGCGCGAATCCAAAAACAAGGGTGACGCAAAGCGTCACCCTTGTTTTTCAGTAATAATCGCATCTAATGGCATGTCCCAAATATCACTGGGAATCATATTTATATAAAAGTCATCAAAAATTATTCCTGCTTTAAATCCTGTTGAGTTAGGCAACCAGCGATCGTAAAAGCCCCCACCATAGCCAAGTCGATAACATTGGCGATCGCAAGCTACCGCAGGTATCAAAATTAGATCGATATTGTCTAAATTCATAAGTGGCAAGTCATGGCGCGGCTCCACAATGCCAAAAGCACCCGATCGCATATTGCTTTCAAAATCGGCGATCGCAACTTGATGCCAAATCAGATCTTTGTCTACGCACCTCGAAAACCCCCAAGTTTTATCAGGAAATCTTTGCCAAAGCTGATTTAAGTCTGGCTCTTGGCGAAAACTCGTGAAAGCTAAAATATTTTGGGCTTGTTGGAAAATCTGCCAATTGGTGATGCGATCGCACAGCTCTTGACTTTTGTATTGCCAAATTTGCTCAGGGATTTGGCTGCGTTGTTTGAGCAATGCGCGTCTAAGTTGTTTTTTTGTTTGCAGAAATTCTGACATATTGCGATCACTTTATTTAGTAAAAAATCGCTTATTTTGCTATAATCCTTATTCTCATGGGTTGTAATTTACTACAAAGTTTTCATTAAAATTAAATCAGCTAAGTATATGGATGGTAAGTCTTTAGATGTTATGCCAGAGAAATTAATACATCTTAAGGCACTTTTTCCAGATATTTTCGCTGAGGATAAGATCGATCTACAACGCTTAAAAGAAATTTTAGGCGAAGAGGTCTTTGTCCAAAATGAGCATTAGTTGATTTGTGATGAGATTTTTGGTGAAGAGAATTTTGTTACAGAATTTCCGTGGAGAAAGAGAACCGCAAACAGATGATTATCCAAATGATCGCTGGCGGCTTTCTGATCTAACTAAACAAACAAGTGCAGATGAACGCCCTAACTCTGCTTTTAATATGGTTGATCCTAAAACTGGCATTAGCTATAGCTACAATCCAAATAGAGTTTTGGCTGTCTCTAGGGATACATTTCAAGACTACTATGATAAAGGAAAGATAGTATTTCCTGATGATTATGATTTCCTAAATATTTCTATACCTGCTTATCGAGTTTTTGAAAGTGAAGACAAACAAAAGGCAATTAAAAAGTGTGGTTCAGAAGATGCGATGAAAGCTGTCTCAACGCTTTTACCGAAAGAAGTTGGTATGAGTGAAGACGGCAACAAAGATATAGTTAGTTTGTTTGGTGGCAAAATCTTTTCATTTCCAAAACCCCAATCATTAATCAAATATTTCATAAACATAATTAACGATAAGCAATCTCTAATTCTCGATTTTTTCGCAGGTAGCGGCACAACTGCACAAGCAGTAATGGAACTGAATGAAGAAGATGGAGGGAATCGCCAGTTTATTTGTGTGCAGATGCCTGAAGCATTGGAAGAAAATAGCGAAGCCTATAAATCTGGTTACAAGACGATCGCTGATATTACCAAAGCAAGAATTATAGCAATGTAAGCTTTGCTTAGGACATAAAACCCAAAAGATGGCAGAGCGAAGCTCTGCCATCTTTTGGGTTTTGAATTGTCCTATCTATCTCTTACGTTGCTATAGCAAAGTAATCGAGAAAATTACTACAGAAAGAGAAAGTAAATTAGAGTTAGAAACAAGGCAACCGTTAGGATTTAACGCTTATAAACTCGCGCCTAGCAACTTCAAAATTTGGCGATCGGACATTCAAGGCAAAGATGCAATTTTGGAACAGTTACAAGTATTTCAAAGCTCTGAAAAATCAGACAGCCCACAAGAAAATATGCTCACAGAGTTACTTCTGAAAACAGGGCTAGGGCTGGGTGTGAAATACATTCAAGATCAAAGTTTTTACAAAGTCGGTAATCTCTGGATCTGCTTCGAGAAATTTCAATCAGAGATGAAAGAGCAGATTTTACAGGGCAATGTCCAAAAAGTGATTTTCCTAAATTCCTGTTTTGCCAGTGATGCTGAACTCAGCAACCTACAACTAGAACTCAAGGAAAACGAAATTAATTTAGTAATTATTTAGAATCCTAAGAGATCCCCCCAGCCCCCCTTAAAAAGGGGGGAGGATTTTCTTCTTCCCCCTTTTTAAGGGGGATTGAGGGGGATCTAAACAATTTTCAGCCAATTAAAAATCTGATTTGCCGTTAACTTTAGGTGATTCTCTAAAAAATCAGGCATAGGCAAAATTTCATCACCATTGCTATTAATGTTGATCTCTATCGGTTGGCGATCACGCTGAAAAATCAATAGCGATCGCTCCTTAGGAAATAAAAGCCATCCCATTTCTGTACCATGCTTGAGACAATGCAAAATATTACTGAGCACCCGCATCGGTGCTTGGTCAGGGGATAAAATCTCAATCACCCAGTCTGGACAAATTGAAAATACATTCTCAATTTCACCTTCCCCGTTAATCGGCAACCTATCCCACCGAAACACCGCCACATCTGGCACAATTGAGCGATCGCCAAAAGTACAGCGCAATTCGGGTAAAGCCAAGGCAATCTGAGCATCTTCCGTGACCGCGTTCACCCTGTTACATAACTTTAATTGCAGTCGTGAATGTTGACCTTGGGGCATAGGTTTCTGGTAAATATAGCCATGAATAAATTCACTCGCAGGCTTTGTTTCTGGTTGCCGCAAGAAGCGATCGAGCGTAACTATGGGGATATGATGCGTAGCAAGGGTCATCGCGGTTTGCCCTCTAGGGAAAGGTTATAATCCTGTAGACATCTTCGCGCAAATCAGCAAATGAGTACAGATCTAATATTAAATTACAGTTTTCTGCAACCCAAGACTATCAACTCGAAGCCGTCAAATCAGTAATCGATATTTTTGAAGGACAACCATTAGCTAAAGGTGATTTTGAAATTTCCTTTGCAATGGAAGGCGCAAGTATTGCCTACACCGAAAAAGGGATCGGCAACAATTTAGTGTTAACTGAATCTCAAATTCTGCAAAATATCCAAACTATTCAAGCAAGAAATAATATTGCAATTTCAGAAAGCTTAGTTCCTTCCTATTCCGAAGACAAAAATACAGAATATAACCGCTTAAACTTCACGATTGAAATGGAAACAGGCACTGGTAAAACTTATACATTCCTGCGTACCATTTACGAATTAAACAAAGTTTACGGCTTCAAAAAATTTGTAATCGTTGTATTTACTTTGTCGCTGAAACTAAAGGCACATTAGATCATCAAGCATTACGAGAGTTAGAGAAGATGAAAATTAATTGCGGTGAAAAGCATTTTGCTCTATTCGACCCTTTAGGTGTGAAATATCAGTTAGCAGTGACAACAAGAGATTTATATTAGATGTTCTGTAGTTAAGCATCCTTCACATACACGTTATTAACTTGCAGCTAAAAGCCATTACCCATAAAGCCAAACAAGATTACAATATGTTAAGCAAACATAATGACAGTAAAGATCCAGCAAACAAGACATGAAAGCAGCGATTATTGGTGCAGGCTTGGCGGGTATGAGTGCGGCGGTCGAACTCAGCGAGCAGGGCTATGAAGTAGAACTTTTTGAATCCCGTCCCTTTGTGGGCGGCAAAGTCAGCAGTTGGCTGGACAAAGACGGCAACCATATCGAGATGGGCTTGCATGTGTTTTTTGGCTGCTATTACAACCTGTTTGCCCTGATGAAAAAAACAGACGCATTCGAGCATCTCCGCCTCAAAGAACATACCCATATTTTCGTAAATCCAGGTGGCAAACAAGCAGCCCTTGATTTTCGTAACTTTGGTGGAGCGCCATTTCATGGACTTAAGGCATTTGTGACCACAGGGCAACTACCACTAAAGGACAAAATCCAAAACGCGATCGCGATCGGACGGAGTCCATTAATTCGCGGCTTAGTCGATCATGTTGGCGCAATGAAAGAAATCCGCGCCCTCGACAACATCAGCTTTAAAGATTGGTTTTTGGGCATGGGCGGATCTCAAGCGAGCCTTGATCTGATGTGGGATGCGATCGCCTATGGTTTAGGATTCATCGACTGCGAAAATATTTCCGCTAGATGTATGCTCACCATTTTCCAGTTTTTTGCATCGAGAACCGAAGCTTCGATTTTGAGAATGCTTGAAGGCTCACCCAATGATTTCTTGCATAAACCCCTCGTTAAGCATATTGAAGCAAAAGGCGGCAAAATCCATTTGCGTCGTGGTGTGCGCGAAGTTCTCTTTGAGGGAGAAGGTGCAGATACTCGCGTTACAGGTTTGATCATTGGCAAGGAAGACGGCGAAGAAATCGTGACAGCCGATGTGTATATCTGCGCCACTGACGTACCTGGAGTAAAGAGAATCATCCCTGAGAAATGGCGTGTCTGGTCGCAGTTTGACAATATCTATAAGCTGGATGCAGTGCCTGTAATTACTGTACAGCTTCGTTTTGATGGTTGGGTAACAGATATTGATAATTTGCTTTATGCCATTAAAGTAGACTTCTCTACCTTTGCGGATTTGGCGATTACTAGCCCGACTGACTATTACAAAGAAGGAGAAGGCTCTTTATTGCAAGTCGTGATCACGCCTGCGGATGATTACATTAAGCTCAGCAATGAAGCGATCGTTGAGAAGATGATTGCTCAAGTCCATGAGATTTTCCCTTCTTCTAACAAGCTAAATGTCACTTGGTCAAGTGTGGTCAAACTAGCGCAGTCACTCTATCGTGAAGCTCCAGGGCAAGATCCCTTCCGTCCCGATCAGGCTACACCTGTAAAGAATTTCTTCCTTGCGGGTAGCTACACGATGCAGGACTACATCGATAGTATGGAAGGTGCAACGCTTTCAGGCAAGATGTGTGCGGCGGAAGTGATTAAGAGTAAGCAGTTAGCGAAAGTATAGAAAAAAGAACCGTGCATTGCACGGTTCTTTTTTGGTAAGAACTATGGATTTGCCACTTATTTACCATCCCAATTACGTAGCACCGATCGCTAATACCAATCGGTTCCCGATGGAAAAATTTCGCTTGCTGTATGAGATGCTGCTGGCGGATGGAGTGGCGCGACCTGAGCAATTTTTTCGACCAGAGTTACCAGAATTAGATGCGATCGCGTTAGTTCATGATCGCAAATACGTGGACGCATATTGGACAGGAAATCTTGATCCTAAGGCTCAGCGCAGGATCGGATTGCCTTGGAGTCCAGAGCTTGCCGATCGCACCAGAATCGCTGTGGGCGGCACATTATTAACTGCACGGCTAGCCTTAGCCCATGGCTTAGCTTGCAATACGGCAGGAGGAACGCACCATGCTTTTCCTAGCTATGGTTCAGGATTTTGTATATTTAATGATCTTGCGATCGCCTCGCGAGTATTGCTAAAAGAAGGGTTGATCAAAAAAATCCTGATCGTGGATCTGGATGTCCATCAAGGCGATGGAACGGCTCTTATTTTTCAGGATGAGCCAAATGTGTTTACTTTCTCTATGCATTGTCAGATTAATTTTCCATCGATCAAACAAATTAGCGATCGCGATGTGCCTCTGCGCGAAGGAATGGAAGATGATGAATATTTACGCACTCTTGCCAATTATTTACCAGATTTATTAACCGAATTTCAGCCTGACTTAGTTCTATACGATGCAGGAGTAGATCCACATATAGGCGATCGCCTTGGCAAACTCGCACTCACTGATGCAGGTATATTTCGCCGCGATATGCAGGTTTTGAGTACTTGTGTTTCCCAAGGTTTTCCCGTTGCCTGCGTGATCGGTGGTGGTTATTGCGAAGACATGCGATCGCTAGTTTATCGACATTCACTCTTGCATCGGGCTGCTAGTGAGATATATCGGCAATATCGTCTATAGTGCTTGCCGAAATGCTTGGAGTGCAGATTTTGGTTCTCTGTTTTATTTATTAGGAAACCTCTTTCCCATGTTGGCGCAATAATTCCATCAGTTCATCACGATAATCATGAAATATCTTGTGTCTTTTAACGGAAGCACTGCGATCGGGGAGATTGATACTGATTTCCTTTCTGACTGTGCCTGGTCTCGAACCGAGAGCGTAGATACGGTTCGCTAAAAACACTGACTCCTCTACATCGTGAGTAATCATAAAAATAGTGATATTGGTGCGCTGCCAAAGATCAATCATAAATTCATGCATGGTTTCTTTGGTATGAACGTCCAATGCTGAGAAAGGTTCATCCATAAGTAGAACTTTTGGCTCAGAGGCTAGTGCGCGAGCGATCTCTACCCGTTGTTTCATCCCACCCGACAATTGCTTGGGTAAAGCTTTGCTAAATTGGGACAAACCCACAACATCTAAATAGTAACTAGCGCGTTCTCTGCGGAGCTTTTTCGGGACACCCAACAACTTAAGCCCAAATTCAGCATTTTCTAAAACGCTCATCCAAGGATAAAGGGTGTAGTTTTGAAAGACCATGCCGCGATCGTGTCCTGGAGCGTTAATTAATTGACCATCAACAATTACCTCGCCAGAGGTAGGGTGATCGAGCCCAGCTATTTGCCTTAATAACGTAGATTTGCCAGATCCTGAAGCTCCAACAGCACAAATATACTCACCTTGAGTAATATTGATATTAATATCCTTTAAAACAACAAGCTGTCCATTTCTGGTAGGAAAGCTCTTATGGAGATTCTTGATTTGTATGTACATAATTTGCTCCTAATAAAAAAAATTTAGTAATTGTGTTGCGGGCGCGGAGCGCCCGCAACACAATTACATTTTTTGACTTGCCCACTTACAAGAAACCCGAATCATCGCTTGGAAAAAAAGATCGAAGGATAGACCAATCACGCCAATTACAATCAATCCCACAAAAATCTCGTCAGTTTTTAGAAATCTACCCGCAACACTGATGCGTCGGCCTAAACCTTCTGTAGCAGCAATTAACTCTGAGACTATGACTAATTGCCAAGCAGCCGCTAAGTTAATGCGGCAAGCATCGAGGATTCCAGGCAGTACATGGGGAAATATGACCTGAAGTAATGCGGATCTACGTGTACCGCCCAGAATATAGGTGGATTCAATTAACTCCTTAGGGACAAACTTGACAGTATCCATAACCATTAAGGAATTGAAAAAAAATACCCCGATAAAAATCAAAGTGATTTTTGGCTCTTCTCCAATGCCCAAATAAAGAATTAATAAAGGAATAAAAGCTGGGGCAGGCATATAGCGAACCAAGCCAAATAGAGGCTCTAATAAGGCGCGAATGCTAGCAAAACTTCCCATTAAGACCCCAATAGGAATTGAAAACAGCCCTACCAGTAAAGCCCCTACACCTACACGCCAGAGACTCGCGATTGTATCTTTTTGAATTTCGCCAGTACTCCACAATCTTATAAATGCAGTAGCTACTTGTGCTGGTGATGGCAAAAACTTCGTATCAATATGTCCAAATGTTGTGATAGCCCACCATAGTGAGAATGGTAGAGCTATCGAAGTGACGATCAGGGCTGTGTTTAGTCTAGGAGGTAATTCTTCCGCGATTTGCCAAAACACACTGGAGTTAACCTTTCTCGGTCTGATAAATTCACGAATTGATTTGGGTGGTTCATTCATCGTGTTTAGGGGGATTTCACTTTTTTGGCATAGGCTTTGACAAAGCGATCGTCAAATAACTTGCTGGTGTCAGGAGAAGTCTTAGCCAACCCTACCTCATTTAAAAACTTACTCATTTCTTTCGCAGCAAAGGACAATGAGTTCATATCGTTGCCTACTTCAAAAGCTTTGAGATTTTCTTCAACCGTAAAGATTTTGGTGCCATCAGCGTACTGTTTGTACTCATCCAAACTCACGCCTGCACGTTTCGCCATAATGTTATTGGCTTTAGCTGGATTAGCCTTAATATAATCAAGCGTCGCAAACCATGAATCTACTGCGGATTGAACTTTTTCGGGATTAGCATCAACAAATTTGCGAGTAAATACCAAGTGATCGGAAATAGCCCCTGGAAATTCCTTAGAGCTAAATAGTTCTTTACTTCCAGCCCGTTTTAATGCTTGGGTCGTAAAGGGTGCAAATACTGCTACAGCATCTACCTGTCCACCAACGAAGGCAGTAGCAGCTTTACCAGTCTCGAGAGGTACAAATTGGATGTCTTTAGGAGATAACCCTGCTTTTTTCATCCCCAATAGAAGTAGAAAATGATCGACTGTACCTTCCTCAGCTGCAACTTTTTTACCCTTAAGATCAGCGATCGAATTAATCCCTTCGCTGACAATAATTTTGTCGTTACCAGTTGAATTGTCATTTACTAGAACAATTACCTGATCGGCTCCTCCAGCAACTGAGCTAACTGTGTCTCCTAATGTTTGACTGTTGGCATCGATTTGCCCTGCGGTTAAAGTGTTGATCGATTCTAAATAACCATCAAACCATTTCAAATCAACGGTTAGATTACTCTTCTTGAAAAAGCCTTCATCTTGAGCGACTTGCCAAGGAAACCATCCTGGCCAAGCGCTAAATCCTAAGCGCAATGAATCTGCTGATTTACTCGGTGAGTTACTCGGTGCGGTGCTAGCCGTAGTTTGAATATTGCTAGCGGGATTTGAGCAACTAATAGTGAGAGTTAAAGCGACAAAAAATACGAGGAGAGAGGATAGAAGCGATCGCAGTTTCATAACAGTTATTTTAGAGAGTTGATATTCAAGGTTAATAAAATGGAAAAGCCCAGAAGAAACTTTCAGATGGTAGCCCCTTAAGGGCATCTCTAAAAAAGAGTAAGAGAGACAAACATGAAAATCAAGAGCAATTAATTATCTAGACAACAAGATATTATCATGAATATTTCCTAGAATTAGCTATGCTATCTCTTTAACAGAGCAATTAATTATCTAGACAACAAGATATTATCATGAATATTTCCTAGAATTAGCTATGCTATCTCTTTAACTTTGCCAATCTATGTTTGACTTCTCGATTATTCTGTCTCAAAAGACAGAATAACCCCTTGTTTTAAGCCGACTTTGTCTTCAACGTACTCAAAAATACAAATCGATGCATGTTGTAGACAAGATTGCGTAAACCAATACAAGCCTTAACTCTGGTCATACCAATACAACGCATCAGCTTACTTCCCATCATCATCATTTGATTGCCAAATATATGCATCATCATCGCTCTGACCTTCGAGCGATGATGATGCACCTCTTGCTTGAATTCTGATAGAGGTTTAGATTTTGTGCCCTTGTGATGTACATTACTGCGATAACCATCAGCCACAAACTTCTCCTCTTGCGCGGCGGAACGATAGGCGCTATCAGCATAAACATCAGCATTGGTATTGTGGGGGGCGATAATCTCATTGATTACCTGCGAGTCATGGACAGCAGCATGGGTTATTTCATAGTCCCTAATCAGTTTGTGTTTGACATCAATATCCACATGATTCTTGTAGCCATAGTAGCTGATGTCATTTTTCTTTGTCCATCTTGCATCAGTATCTTTCTGCTCTAGTTTATTAGGTTGTTCTTTCCATGCCTCGGGGATGACACCTTCCTTGAGTTGGGCATTTTCTTCTCGACTATTTCTTTGTTTTGGTACGGGGATAATACTTGCATCAATGATTTGTCCTTTCTGCGCTCTATATCCGTTTCCGTTGTTCTCCAAAGTGAGAAAACAACTTTTTCACAGTTCCTTACTTTGCTAGTTCGTCTTTAAAATAGCCAGATTGTTTTTGCATCAGGAATATCGTCTCCGATGCTCAGTCCTAGAAATTCCCTGAAGCTTCAGCGATCATAGGATTTTCTGCCTCCTGTGCTTTTCTTCTCTTTGTTAAATGTTTCATTCAGGATTGGCAGAAATGATGAACAGTCGATGATTTCGTTTAATTCTAAAAGTGAATTTTTAAAGCCACTGTGTTTTACTTCGTACTTTTCAAAATCAAAAATATTTGTCTGCCTTTTCTGAATTGCTTTTAACCTCTTCTATCTCTTCATTATTGTAATATATGTCTCTCCCAATCCCTCAAATCCCTTGCTCTGTCTCAACCTATTTTTAGAGATGCCCTTAAACCATTTGGCATCAAGCGATTTTTTACGGATGCTTGGGGAGCATATGAGAGAATTCTCGACCCTGACACTCATCTTATAGGCAAGAAAAATACTCAAAGAATTGAACGTAAGCATTTAACTTTGCGAACGCGGATTAAGCGTTTAGCCAGAAAGACTATTTGCTTTTCTAAATCTATTTTGATGCACGATATTGTTATTGGGCTATTTATCAATAGATACGAATTTTCTATCCAATCCCATCATGCCTTCCAACAAATCTGAAACACTACCCAAAATCTCATCGCGATCGACCATTAACAAGCTCTAGGTTTATCCCAAAATTCACTTAAATCAAATTTTAGTGAAATACACAGAAATACCGCGTTACATTAGCTTAGGGCAAGCAGCAGCAGCAAAACTTGCAGTCGGACATTGTTGCTTTAAACATGGTTGTTTGTGATCAGGATCATCTGCTGGATTGAGAGGGATTTGACCAAAAATCATTTTGCAACTGAGATCTTCAAAGTTGGGGGTCATGGTGAGCGGAATGCCAAATTTCTCGGTAAAAAATTCTTGAGTAGGAACTTTACACATATTGACACACATGCCCACGCAGCCACTATCTACCAAATAACGACATTTTTTAATCTGTACTGCCGAAGGCTGCGATCGCAACGTTCCATCTTCCAAAATTATCTCAGCTTCAGCTAATTCACAGGGTCCTACTAGCCACTCAAACATTTTGGTTGCAAACCATGCATTGAGAACGCATACCATTCTTGTCGGAGCAAAAAATGTGCGAATTGCCCAGAGTGCTGGAGAGGGCACTAAAGATTGCAGCACTTTTGCCACAATTATTTGCTGTTCTTGAGCATTACGACCTAGCATAATTTGTTTCGACAACTCGACAAAGCCTTCATAGCCGCCGATTTCAGTTCCTTTACCTAGAGTCTGTGACATTTTGAGAGAAAATAGCCAAATAAACATGCGATCGACTAAATTGTCTTTGTATTCATCTTTAGCTATAGGTTGTAGGGCTTTAGGCTGCATAGATTCCTTTAAATCAGACTACCAAAATTTTCTATAACAATTTTAACTGAATTTATAATCAAACGCCAATTCAATTATGAAATGCAACGGGTTCTGATGAAGCAAAGAATACTTCGTATGTCTTAGAAATACGCTGATTGTAGACATCATAGGTGTATTCGGCAGTTCTAATAATCTCACCAAAAGCATTCTTAACGGTGATACCCGTCAATCTATCCCTAATATCCCAACGATATTCCATCACCTCATTAGTGGATTTATCAGTGCGCTTAGTTCTATTACCCACAAGGTCATACTCATAGAGATAT
>Ga0315907_10007337_pt1 | contig 11511 bp, 16 predicted proteins | sample LakEriMetagenome_3_FD_203525 | JGI IMG/M metagenome (GOLD analysis project Ga0315907, IMG submission 203525) | Freshwater fungal communities from buoy surface, Lake Erie, Ohio, United States - Buoy 12 MA123 | ecosystem: Environmental > Aquatic > Freshwater > Lake > Lake biofilm | place: USA...
ACGCGGTCAAACTGCTAGCCACATACATAAGATCGTCTATGAAATTACCTTGGTAATTAGTGGACGCCAAATCTGCAACGGACAGATGTTTGAAGCTGGGGATATCTGTATCTTAGAGCCCGGCGACATCAGTCAAATTGAATATCTTGAAGAAACGGAAGTTGTTACTATTAAAACGCCCAGCGTTCCTTCAGATAAGCACTACCTGTAGTTAAATTTCACCATAGATCGATAGGATCTCCCTCACCGCTGGATGTCTCGCGATATCTCTGGATTCGAATTCAACACCGGCTACATACTTACTCTGTTGGTATGCTTCAACAAGGCCTTTGAAACCTAGTAAACCGTTATCCATATCACTACGGTCTGCCTGACGTGTATCGCCTGTAACAACTATCTTGGATCCTTCGCCGAGTCGCGTTAGGAGCATCTTCATCTGTCCAGGAGTGGCATTTTGCATTTCGTCTGCAACGACCCAAGCCTCCTTAAATGTGCGACCTCTCATGAATGCTAGGGGAGCTATCTCGATTATCTGTTCATCTAGCATACGGGCTACTTCTTGTGGACGATAGTACTCTTGTATCACATCAAACAAGGGTCTGGTCCATGGTTCCATTTTTGCTGTTATATTGCCTGGTAGGAAGCCGTGCTTCTCATCGTCCACTCCTACCGCTGGACGTGTTAGGATGATTTTACTTACCGTGCCTTCTTTAAATGCCTTTACCCCAGCTTGCATGGCCAACATGGTTTTCCCTGTTCCGGCCGGGCCGGTCGCAAATACTATGTGTTTCGTGGGATCTGTTAGAAGTTCAATATAAGTTTCTTGGTTAAGGCTTTTTGGAATTAATGTTACTGTCTTTCTTTTTTCTACGTATTGGTTAAAACTAAGTGTGTTATCTGCTGCAAGTGCTACGTTACGCATTCTACGTTTAGACATATTGCTCCCTGTTAAAGAATAGTAGATTAAAGGCATCTACAAAGATATTTAAGGAGAGGAATTTTATTTTTTTCTGACTAGTTTAATTTTTAATCTCGCGACTAAATATTAAGCTGACCTGGACCATTCAGCATAGATCCTATTGTTATCCCAACAACAAGTCATTAACTTAAATCCAAATAGTTCTGATAGTTTTACATGTTCTTCTATAGTCCATGGATAGAACTCTATTAGTTTACATTCTTCATTGCCGTGATCAGCCTGACCAGGATTACAGCGCCAATAGATGCGTGCAGTAGGTTTAAGCAAATTAACTACACAGGCAATTTGATTTATGACAGTTAATTTATCACCAAAGTTAATACTGCCTAGACAAAATGCCACATCAAATCTTTTTTCTGTTTGGAATCCTTCAATGGTAGTTTTATAATCTGCTTGATCAAAGGCAGGATCGATACCTATTAGGTTAGTTATCTTATTTTTAAATAAGTTAGGCCCGCAACCAACATCTAATACAGTTTCATCGGGATCGATTTTATCAATCAAGGTCCAGCCTGAATATTGGTATTGATCTATATTTGGATTCCACAGTGTGGAAAAATATTCGTTAAGCTCAGTTTGTTTCATAAGTAATTATATACACAGATAACTTATTTATGAACTTACCAAATCACATATTTTTTACTGGAGCACCAGGTAGTCGTTGGAGTGGTATAGCGCAAACTATCGAATCCATTCCTGGGTTTAATACCAGCGACCGTAATTCTAATCGTGAATATCGACACAATAACTACAGTGGGCATCTAGGTGCTTATTTTGGTGAAGGTATGGAATGTATATTAATTACCAATGGCGATTATATAGATAGACAATGGTCTGAGCCTGGTGGCACCAAGCTGATTAAAAGCCACGAATGGGCGTTTCACTTAACCAGCATACGTAAGAAAAAACAGTGGCGGGATTCGTGGGTCATGATGGTATATCGTCCTGATATGTCCTGCTATAGCTGGTGGCACGAAGCGGGCGGATTTAACATTAAATATCCCGACTACAGTGCTTATAAAAATAGCAACAATATGCTGTCAGAGATTATCAAACAAAATGCTGCAATTTTGGCTTACGGAAAGATAAATAACTGTAAGTGGGAGTATTTTACATCCGGGTGGATTAAAGAAAACTTCTGCGCAGAGGTTAGTGTAGCTAAAGTCTGGCCAGATATATTAGTTACATTGATAAAATAACGTTATTAAAAGGAAAATAAAATGGATTCAAAACAATTTGTTGCTAAACTAGCACAAGAAAATGAGGCACTATTTCAAGCAAGTGAAATGAACGTTGAAGCATATTTTGCTTCACAACCAAGCCAAGAAGCTCTAGTAGAGCACTTCGTTGGTCGTATGGTTAACGAACGCATGAACATGGTTGAAATCGCAAACAAAGTAGCTACAGCTCCAGCTTCAACAACTACAGAAGAACTAGCACTACTAAGCAAACAAGCATTAGACGAAGCTAATCACTTCCGTATGGTTAAAGAAGTTATCGAACACATCACAGGCAAAGAAGTTGATGTAGAAGCTGCTATCGCAGCAGAATCTGCTAAACCAACTGCTAAAGGTGCGGCACTATTGGCAAAATATGAAGCACAAAACGATCCACTAGCACTAGCTGCTTATCAGTTTATCGCCGAAGGTCGTGCAGAACGTGTATGGCAAAAAATGGCTGACTGCATTCAAGACGAATTCATCAGCACAACATACGCTAAGATCGCTCGTGACGAAGGCTTCCACAGCAATATCGGTCGTCGTGCATTAGAACTACTAGCTACAGATGAAACTACACAAGCTCGCATTGAAGAAATCGCTCGCACAATGCGTATGGACTTGTTCGCTGTATCATGCATGAATACAACTGCAACTCCAGAAGCTGTAAAATTAATGGATGCTAGTTACTAAGCATAATTAATTGTATAAGTTTCAAGAAAAAGGGACTTAGGTCCCTTTTTTATTCTCTGAGGTTTCGATGAAAGATTATACAGTCGTAGTCAAATGGACTAGTGCTACAATTATACTGATAGCTATGGTATTTCATGTATTGGGCATCACTCCATGGAACAGCATATTACAATTAATAGCCGCAGCTGGATGGACCTACGTAGGTTATAAATGGAACGAAAAAGCCATAATTATGAATTTTCTACCACAGTTCTTTATTATCATTCCTGGCTTAATTTATCTATATTTTTTCAGATGAAAATAGCAATATCACAACGAGAAATTACTATACGCACCACAGTCTATGATTGCTTAGAGCGTGGGTGGTATAACTTACTCAATAAACATGAAATTATGCCTATTCCCAACGATTATGAATACGATATTTCCTCGGCAGATTGTTTTATTATGTCAGGCGGTGAAACTACAGAATCACGCGAGTTCACTGAAACCTACTGTTTTAGACAGGCTGTTGAAAAGGGTATACCTATAATAGGAGTCTGCCACGGCGCATTTGTATTGAATCGATGGTTCGACGGAACCAATGAAATTGTTTCAGGTCATGATCAAATTGACCACGAAGTGTTTTTAGATAATGAGTGGCAAACAGTTAACAGCTACCATAGAATTAAAATAGATACCTTAGCCGATCAATTTTCTGCTATAGCCCATGATAGCGATAATAATGTTGAGGCGTTTAAACATCAAGATAAACTCATATGGGGACTAGTGTGGCATCCCGAACGCATGGATGATCCTGTGTTACCCAAAGACCTTAAGGATCTACTCTATGGCTAAGATGTTAATACTAGTCGGTCCACAAGGTGCCGGCAATCATCTATGGAGCAAGATATTCAGTCTACACCCAGAGGTCTATGGGTGGAAAACCTTATTAGAAAATTACTGGGAGGCACACAGGTTTGCAGAACCATTTGCACGCTATTGGCGAGATCCTAATCTATTAAAAGATTTTGATTGGAGTCAAAGCAATTATTATTTTACCAGTATTAGTTGCCCATTGGGAATTATTGGCAGTGATGTAAATCCCATATGGAATCCTAACGTTATGGAATTTGCTGGTGCTGTTAAAGACTGTGGTGTTGATGTAGAATTTGCTGTAATAGGCCGTGATCAAACTATCTTACGCAATCAGCAGACACGTATACGTACACAACCAACACTGTCTATGTTTTTAGAACAACTAAAAACCATACCCAATCCAGTATTTTTAAGTTATGAATTACTGTATCTTTATCGCCAAGAATATATTAAAACTCTACCATTGGGTATTCCTGTTGCTTGGAACGATCCTAAAGTAAACAGCATACTTGAAGATGATGCCAACGCCAAATACATACATGCTGTAGACTACAACGAACTAGACAACGGTAATAAGTTAGGAGTTACATTTAAGGTTAAGCCATGAAACGACTATTAATCATCACAGGCCCACAGGGCAGTGGCAATCATTTGTTTAGCCGTATATTCAGCACACATCCTAGCGTAGGCGGGTGGAAACAGCTACTAGATGAGTATTGGGTGCCCAGCGATCTAGAACCTTTTGCAGAGTATTGGGTCTATCCTGAGCGCATGTCAGCTAAAGATTTTAAAGGATATGACTATTGGCTAGCTAATGTGTCAGTACCATTCGTCTATGATGGTGTACGTCAAACTCCTAAAATATTACAAATGGCCCAGCAGGCTAAAAAACTAAACATAGATGTTACAATCGCTATCATTGTTCGTGATCAAAATATACAAGCAGAGCAACAGCTACGAGTGCGAAAAGAAGTAACATTACCTATAGCACAAGAATACTACTACAATCACATCCTGTCCAGCGATTTTCCAGTAAATTTCTTAGATAATGAAGCATTTTTCCTACATCGAGAATACTACTTACGTTGGGTCAGTAAACTGCTTAAATTTCCTGTAGATTATAATAATCCTGATATTTTTAAGTTTATCACAGAAGACCCTAATCGCAAATATGTAAAACACGTAGATGAATATTGGCTCGATGAACAAGTATGGCAGGGCATTCAACCCAAGAGTACTCGCGGATTAGATAAATAATAAAAAGAGTATTAAACTATGGCAAAACCAATCTCAGACGTAATTGAAAATACTAAAGACATATTCATGACCGATTCAAGTCTTACCACTTTGTTAGATTTTGAACGTGTGTTAGATGAATTAGATCTTTACGTATTCGCACACTGGAAAGAGGGTGAATTAGTAGAAGGTCCTATCTACGAAAAATATTTTGTAACCTGTACTTTCATGTGGCCTTATAAAATGATGCCAGATCCTCGTGGCGGCGAACGTTTACTAGATTATGATTGTGAAGTCTATTACGCCAAGGACATGTTAGAATACCCCATTAAAGTAGAAACCCCAGATGATTTTGAACCAGGCACTAAGATGCCTAAGATGGCTAAAAAACCTGTATGGTTAGTTACTATTGTAATGCCTAAAAAACTCATGCAAGAAATACAACAAGGTAGTTTAGAATTAGAAGGTGCTACCTTAGATCTAGAAGATATCGAAAAAGCCTATGAAGAAGGTGAGGATCAAGCTATGACTGATCAAGAACAAGAGCAAACAAATGCAGAACAACAACCACAAACTGCTTAGAGAAAATCTAGAAGCGGGTGATCTAAAACGCCTAGTCCACAACGAACTGCACATTGACGAATACAAGTCAAAGATGGGCACAGATGCTGATGTCTGTGTGATCAGTTTTAAAGTCTCAGGTAAAGAACCATCAACAGACTTGGTCAGTTTCATAGAAAAAGGTTACGATTTTGTGCTGGATGCTGATGTTAGTTCAGGAGAAAAAGAAGGTGGTGATTATCTAGTGTTTGTTGAACTAGAGCGTACAGATAAATTACCAGAACAGATCGTCGAGATCATGGATGACATCATGAATCTGACAGAACAAAATTTAGAAGATTGGCGTGTACGTTATTATAAATCTACTGTCGATAACGAACTTACCAAAGAATCTTTAGCTAATATTATCCCATTGTCTCCAGAAGAGTATGATGCAAAATATGGTAAAGATGAAGAACTCGTCGATACAGAAGCTGATATAACTAAAGATCTAGATGCTATGAAAGCAGTTGCGGGTGTTCCTATTGATACTAAAGCGCCTGTTAACGATTTTACGGAGAGCCTAAGAGTAGCCGCCGGATTAAAATAATTTTTTGAAAGGAATCAACAATGCAAATCACAGCAGGACATATCAAATCAATATTTCCCAAATACAAATATCCAGAAGATCTAGCAGAAGCCTTAACAGAATCTTTTGACAAGTATGATATCAATACTGTCAATCGTGCGGCAGGTTTCTTAGCACAGTGCGGACATGAGTCAGCAGGATTTACTATTTTACAAGAAAACTTAAACTACTCAGCAGACGGCTTAAACAAAATCTTTAAGAAATACTTCCCCACAGTAGCAGACGCAACACCATATGCTCGTAACCCAGAAAAGATCGCTAACAAGGTCTATGGTGGACGTATGGGCAATGGCCCAGAGTCTAGTGGTGATGGCTACAAGTTCCGTGGTCGTGGTGCTATCCAGTTAACTGGTCGCGACAACTATACACAATTTGCCAAGGCAGTTGGCTTAACTCTGGATGAAGCAGTAGCAGATTTAGAAACATTAGATGGTGCTATCGAATCAGCCTGCTGGTTCTGGAAGAAGAATGGCTTGAATGCTATCTGTGACAAAGACGACATCGTTCTAATGACTAAACGTATCAACGGTGGTACTATTGGCTTAGAAGATCGCAAGAAACACTACGAACATGCTAAACATGTATTAGGTGGTGATCATGTGGAAGAATCACATAGTGCGCCGGCTGCTACAGAATATGTAACAGTACGTTTAGGCAGCAACAACGACACAGTTCGAGCAGTGCAACGAGCATTGGGATTAACAGCGGATGGTGCGTTTGGACCTGGTACAGAACGTGCAGTTAAAGCATGGCAAACTAAAAATGGCTTAGCCGCTGATGGTATCGTTGGTCCAGCGACTATTCGTAAGATGCTAGGCGAATAACATGTGGCTATTACATTTCTTACCTGACAGTTTCTTAATATGGGTGATCAATGGTATTTGCATCGCAGGTGCTGTGTCCACTGTGTTAGGTTTCTTTTGTGGATGGGTTCCGTTTGTTGGTCGTTGGAAATTACCGTTACAACTATTAGGTATTGCATTATTAGTAGCAGGTGTTTACTTTAAAGGTGGCTATTCAACAGAAATGGAATGGCGTGCTCGTGTAGCTGAAGTTGAAAAGAAAGTAGCTATCGCTGAAGCCAAAGCTAAACAAGCCAACACCAAAGTCCAAGAAAAAATTGTAACTAAAATCGTTAAGATTAAAGAAAAAGCTGAAGTAGCAAAAGAAAATATACGTCAAAATCGTGAAAAGATAAATGCAGAATGCAAACTCAGTGACGAAGCTGTTGCCGCTTATAATCAAAGTATCATCAAGGAGAAGAAATAATGCGTAACTTACTCCTTGCTAGTTTATTATTCTTAACAGGTTGTGCTACATCTGTTCCTGTTACTATGAGTTTCCCACAAGCACCAGAAGCACTGTCTAAACCTTGTGATTTATTATTACCTTTAGATCCTGCTAAACGTGAATTGTCAGACCTATTAGAAAATACCACAGATAATTATGCCAAAGCCAAAGAATGTCATGCTAAGAGCAAGGCTTGGTTAGAATGGTATGAAACACAACGTAAAATCTTTGAGGAAGTCAAATGAAAAAATTAGCTGTCGTATTATCAATCATATTACTGTCAGGTTGTGCAACTATACAACAAACGACATTGTATCGTGCATGGTATATGCCTAAATTTGACAACAATGAATACAGTCAGATCAACAGCATACGCACAGTGGCTAACTTAGGTGCGGCTAAATGTGGTACACCCGAAGTGGTGCCTGTAGTAGACAGCCTATTCTACAAGTCAGTAGAATTTAAAAATTATTCGTCAAGCATTCCACATAATGAAGAAGTCATCAAGATGAGTGGAGAACTTGCTGAAATCATCAAAGGACTAAACACGAGATATCACGAAAAGGACCCAGTAAGTCCTGCATACTGCACACTCAAGTTTGGTACCATTGAGAAAAACGCAGTAACTATTCAAAACGTCATAGGAGCAAAACCAAGATGAGCACCAAAACACAAGCAGAAGATTTACAAGCACAATATCACGCTGGCGCATTATCAGCTAGTGAATACAAAGAACTACTAGAAGATCTTAAACACACTGCCGCTGTAAATGAAGCTGCAGGTGATCTAGCGAAGCTGACACAGCTACACGAAATGCTAGACGACTTAAAATCTGTGGCAGGCTTGATTTAACCAAACGCAATAAATACTATTATAATAAAGCACTAGGAGCATAGACAATGACATCAGCAGCAGAAAAAAAATCAGAAGATTGGATGACTACTAAATGGCGACCATTGATGGCTATTACATATATGGCTACAATTTGGTTTGACTTTATAGTAGGACCTGTCTTATATAATCTATTACAATTCTGGAATCCAGGACAAGCAGTTACAGCTTATGCTCCAGTTACCCTACAAGGTGGCGGATTATATCACATTTCAATGGGTGCTATCCTAGGTATTGCCGCGTTTACACGTGGTAAAGAAAAAGTAGCGGAGATTGAAGCGGGAAAATCTCAGGGGTAGGAACAGCCCCGGACGTAAGTGTTCCTGATCAACCACAATGGGTTAGTGCACCACCTCCAACACAAGGATACACTACTGAACAAACGTGGGCACAGACTGTGGCACCTACACCAACAGCACCTGCTCCAGTAGCAGATGATTTTGGTAGTGCATCTTCAGCGTTCGGTGATGTACCTGCAGAAACACCGGCGGCTGTGGATAGTGATCGTCCACTACGACGTCCAAGAAAATAACCTCACTGGTTAGTTTTTGAAGTAAATAAAAAGGTAAGCAGTTGACGCTTACCTTTTTTTATCATATAATAGTGAGAATATGGCAAACGCATACGATACACTGGGAGTGCCTAAAGGGGCTTCCGACGAAGAAATTAAACGAGCTTACCGCAAGCTAGCTGCCAAGCATCATCCTGATCGCGGTGGTGACACGGCCAAGTTCCAAGAAATTCAATCAGCCTACGAAACCCTCAGCGATCCTCAAAAGCGTGCCCAACATGATAATCCATTCCAACATCATCAAGGACCAAATGGTAGCCACTTTGAATTCCATTTTGGTGGCGCTGGTCCAGAAGATATATTTGCCCAATTTTTTAATCAAGGTTTCGGTGGTCATCCATTCCAACGGCAGTCCCAACCCCGACGCAATAAAGATCTGCGCATAAATCTACAGGTTACCCTTGCTGAAACATTACAAGACCAACGTAAATCAGTCAGCGTACAGACAACCAAAGGTGAACGCTTTACTGTAGATGTTAATATACCTAGAGGTGTAGGCAACGGCACTACGATCAAATACAGCCAAATGGGCGACAACTTCTTTGATTCTTTGACAAGAGGCGACCTTTATGTTATAATAAACATAATAGCTGATCAAAGATTTGAGCTACATGGATTGAATCTAGTAAGCAATCTAGAGATCAATTCGATCGAAGCTATGACAGGGTGTGATAAGATTATCCAAGGTATAGATGGCCGAGAATTTAGTATCAAAATACCAAAAGCTTGTCAATTTGGAACTAAATTTGGTTTACAAGGACAGGGATTATATCAGATGAATACCAACGTCAGAGGTGATTTAATAGTGAATGTGACTATTAAAACTCTGGCATTAACTGACGATCAATTAAACATACTTAGAAATCTATGATCCATTCGCTAAATATTTTTATAAAGGAAATTAACTAGTGTCAATACATAGTAATCCAGAAATTGAAAACATAGTCAACACGGCCACAACCATTGCCAAAGACTACAATCACCAATATGTGACACTAGAGCATCTGTTGATAGCATTGATTGAATTCCCTTCATTTAATAAATTACTAGTTGAGTTTGGAGTAGAAGTAGAAGAATTATTACGCGATCTGTACGAGTACATTGGCAAGCAAGATTATTTAGTTGTAGCAGTAAGCACAGAAGAACTAGTACCACAGCGCACACATAGTCTAGAACGTGTGTTTAATCGTGCATTCACACAGGTCTTGTTCAGTGCCCGTGAGCAGATGGAAACCATTGATCTGTATCTCAGTATCAGCCAGGAACCTAATAGCCACGCTGCGTACTTCTTACTCAAATGGGGTGTTAATCGTCGTCAACTTGTAGATTATTACTCACAGCATCACGGTATCGCTGGCAAGAAACCCAAGGATGTCAAAAACAACTATGACAAAATCCTTGATGAATACTGCACTAATTTAAACCAACAGGTCTTAGATGGTAAGATAGATCCTGTCATTGGTCGAGTGTTTGAGATTGAAGAGATCAGCCAAGTACTAGCACGTCGCAGTAAATCAAATGTATTGATGATCGGTGATCCGGGTGTAGGTAAAACTGCTATTGCAGAAGGCCTCGCGCACAAGATCGTCAATGGCGATGTACCTGAATACTTAAAACCTTACACTGTTTATAATCTAGAGATTGGTAGTCTATTAGCGGGAAGTAAGTATCGGGGCGAGTTTGAGGAAAAACTTAAAGATGTCCTAGCATCACTTAATGCCAAGGGTAATACTATCTTGTTCATTGATGAAGCGCATCAGATGCAGGGTGCAGGTGCAGGTGGATCAAGTAGCGTAGACTTTGCTAACATGCTGAAACCAGCATTGGCCAAAGGTAATATTAAAGTTATCGCTAGCACTACTTTTGAAGAATATACACAGAGCTTTGAGAAAGACCGTGCCTTAATGCGCCGTTTCTATAAACTCAACATAGATGAACCTAGTCCACAAGTAGCTAAAGATATCTTATACGGTTTACGCACACACTTTGAGAAATTCCATGGTGGTGTCATCAGTGATGAAGCTGTCGATACTGCGGTAGATCTTTCAGTGCGTTATCAAACAGACAAACGCTTACCAGACAAGGCTATTGATTTAATCGACATGAGCTGTGCTCGACTTAAGATCAAGAATCCAGATTTTGTTGTCAGCAAAGAAGATATCGTCGATACTATCAGCAAAGCAACAAAGATTCCTAAAGAAAATCTACTCAGCGAAAAAGCAACTGAAAATCTTATTAATTTAGAATCTACGATCAAAGACAAGCTCTATGGTCAAGACAAAGCCGTAGACGAAGTATTAGAAAAAATCTATGTAGCCAAAGCTGGTATGAAATCACATAACAAACCTGTAGGTAACTTCTTGTTCTTAGGACCAACTGGTACTGGTAAAACAGAATTATGTAAACTCTTAAGTGAAAATCTCAGTATGAAACTCTTACGCTTTGACATGAGTGAATACCAAGAAAAACACAGCATGGCTAAACTTATTGGTGCTCCTCCGGGCTATGTAGGCTACGAAGATGGCAACCTAGGTGGTGGCTTACTAATCAGTGAAGTAGAACGTAATCCACACAGTATAATCTTGTT
>Ga0315907_10007339_pt1 | contig 11509 bp, 6 predicted proteins | sample LakEriMetagenome_3_FD_203525 | JGI IMG/M metagenome (GOLD analysis project Ga0315907, IMG submission 203525) | Freshwater fungal communities from buoy surface, Lake Erie, Ohio, United States - Buoy 12 MA123 | ecosystem: Environmental > Aquatic > Freshwater > Lake > Lake biofilm | place: USA...
ATGCGATGGCATCCAAACGGATGCTCGCGGACGTGGATGGGCTCACCTCGCTGCAGGATAAGGCCCCGGTGCAGCCGCTGGAAAACGGTGAGTACGAAATTGCCGTCCCCGGCGAGGGCTGGGAAAAGGTACTCGACTGGAATCCCGATAAACGCGGCTAAGGCCGGGAAGTCGAACGTGAACGCGGGCTGTTAGCACCTCCCTGTCAGCAGCTCTGCGGGGCAGACAGCAGCCAGATTTGGGTCTCGTCAATCTGTAGCGATTGGCGAGACTTTTTTTGTTGGGTTCAGTTGAGCGGAATTGAGGGCCGAGCCGGCTGTGCACAAAGAATTGAAAAGTGGAGTTGCCCGAAAGCGATAAAGATAACGAATGTCAGGAAAGTCGCGGGACTGACTCGGGAACGTTATCTCTGGCTGGCGAGTTGAGCCAGGTCCGGAATCGACTCGGGATATTGCTACAGCGAGAAATTCAATGAACAAGTGCTGGCGAGTCTGTTTGCTGGTGTTGGCGGTGGTGGCTGGTGTTGGCCAAGCGGGAGCTCAGGAGAATCCAGACCGCATTGCCGCGATCATGCGGGACATGGACAGGCGATCGGCAGGTAACAGCCTCGAGCCATCAGCCCCGATTGTCCCCGTCATTCAGGTATCGGCGACCCAACCTGCGTGGCAGCCGACGCCGCAATCGGTGATCGAGGACCAGCCGAGCGGGATTCCCGAATACCTCCTGCCGCAAGTCTACTCCTCAGATTCGTTGGGAATGAACCAGCCGGTTTCCTCGGTGCAGGAAATTCAGCAGCAACCACTGGGCGACCGCTTCATGTTCAGCAGTGCTTTTCAGCGGCGAATCAATCCACCGAAGGGCAATTTTGGAAATGTCGCCGATGATTGTGGGTGCTGCGATGAATGGCAGACATTCATGCCATGCGAGTCGTGCTGTCGCGACTTGGGATTGAATCCTTGGGTTTTCCAGCGGGCCCGGCCAAATTGCCCGCCTCACTGGTGGTTGCATCCCAACCGCAGTGCTGAATGCGAAGGCTGCAATTCGGGAAGTTGCGGTGGAGCCTGTGGGGAGACAAAAACTCACGGTTGGTTCAAGCATTCTTCCTGGTAAAGTCCGGCTTCCCGGTTCTGGGTCCCCTTGAAGTTCGAGCCAAGTTTGGCGGAGGGAGGGCTTCGGGGCGTAGCGGATATTCTGAAAAAGCCAAATAACTGGTTCACCCGCGCCGGTCTCCATGCTAACGTTGAGAAAGCCTTGTTCTCAACGAAATTGCAATCAGGAACCGGTTCGCGATGCGACAGCAATTTTTCGGCCTTTGCCTGGCCCTGTTTTTAACTCCCCTTGTAACGGGCGCGTTGGCCCAATCAACTTTCCGCGAAGAGGGTTTGCACACTGCACGCCCTGGTTTGTTTGCCATTCGCGGGGCAACGATTCACGTCTCCGGATCGGAGCAGATCGAGGGCGGTACGGTCGTGTTGTTGCACGACAAGATTCTGGCGGTCGGCAAAGACCTTGAGATCCCCGCCGGGGCAGTGGTCATCGATGGTTCGGGGAAGCATGTTTACGCTGGCCTCGTGGATGGCTATCTCGGTTACACGGCAGAAGTGCCGGGGCTGGGGGAAGCGACAGCCAACGCGAATTCGCGAATCACCCCGCAGCTGCAACTCTCAGAAGTGTTCAAGCTCGACCAGTTAAACGCGGCCGAGCGTCGCGCCGCTGGTTTCACCAATGCCCTCGTGGCTCCGACTGCCGGGATTATCCGCGGAACGAGTTTCATCGCGCATTTGTCAAAAACGCAATCGAACCGGACAGTGCTCGCGCCGAATGTCGCGATGCAGGCCCGCTTGACGCTCGACCGCGCCTTCGGTCCCGGTGGTGGCGGAGCTGGCGGGGGGACTGGTTACCCCAGCTCACCCATGGGAGCGTTTGCACTGGCGCGGCAGACGCTCCTTGATGCCCAATGGTATCGCGACGCCTGGCAAGCGGCGCGAATCCGACCGGAGGTATCGCGGCCGGAAGTGAACGCTTCACTGGAAGCTCTACAGCCGGTACTGACTGGCTCTCTGCCGTTGATGGTAGAAACGACGAACGAATTGTTTGTACTGCGAGCGCGGCGGTTTGCTGACGAGTTTGGCCTGCGTTTGGTCGTCATGGGAAATGGAAATGAGTATCGGCGTCTGGCCGAGGTCGTCGCGACCAGGGCTCCGCTCGTCTTGCCACTGGACTTTCCCAAGGCCCCAAAGGTTTCCAGTCCGGCGGATGTGTTGGATTTATCTCTCGAGACGTTGATGCACTGGGACCACGCACCGGGTAATCCGGGGGCGTTGGTCAAAGCGGGAGCGACGATTGCCTTCACGACGCAGGGCTTGGAAAAGCCGGGTGACTGGCGAAGTCAGATTCGCAGGGCGATCGAGCGGGGGCTCGACCCGGGGGTAGCGCTGGATGCCTGGACCCGAGTGCCGGCAAAGCTTTATGGGGTTGATGACCAACTCGGCACCGTCACTGCCGGGAAGCTGGCGAATCTGGTGCTCTCGAATGGCCCCCTGTTTGAGGAGAAGACGAAGATTCTGGAAACATGGGTATTGGGAGAACGGTTTGAGCATCAGCCTGCGGCACTGCGGGCGTTTCCGGGCATCTGGCATTTGAAGTCGGACGCCGACCCGCTGATGTCGCTGTACCTGGTTGTTCGCGACGAGGGAAAAATTTCGGGCGCGATTCGCAAGTCAGTCGAACCGAATCCCGACGACCCTGAATTGGAACTGAAGGGGGCGGAAACGGCCGGGGTTCGCCTGAGCGGTTCTTTGGAGGCGACCAAGCTGGGAGGAACGGGGACGGCCCTGATGGAACTGGTGGTTGACCGTCCCGGCGAGGGCTTGGGAAGCCTCGCCTTTTCCGATGGACGCTCGCTGAAATTTCAAGCAGTGCGGGTAGGTGAGGCGGAAAAGGCGGCGCCGCGCGGCAGCCGCAATCGCAGTGAGCAGGGAGCCGAAAAGGAAGTCGCTTCGGCCGCCGGCGAGACGCCGCCTGCCGAGGAGAAAAAGCCGGAGTCGGTCGCTCCAGACAGCGAGGCCCCCGCAGTCGCCCAAACATCCGAGGAGAAGGCGGCCAAACCGCAGATCGATGAGGGTTCGGATCCCGCAAAGAGCAAGCCTGCCAAGGCGGATACGGCACCGTTGTACGGAGTCAACTATCCATTGGGGGATTTTGGTCGAGAACAGGTGCCGGTCGCAGCCGGGCGAGTCCTGTTTGTGAATGCTACGGTTTGGACTTGCGGCCCCGAGGGCAAACTGGAGGGCGCTGCCGTCCTGGTCGAAGGGGGGCTGATTGCCCGAATTTTCAAAGCCGGCGAAGCCTTGCCCCCTGCTGACTTGACAATCGATGCCGCCGGGCGACATCTGACTCCGGGGATCATTGACTGTCATTCCCACATGGCGACCGACAGCGGAGTCAACGAAGGCTCGCAGGCGATCACCGCTGAAGTTCGAATTGGAGACTTCGTTGATTGCGATGATTTGAACATCATCAGGCAGTTGGCTGGTGGCGTCACCACGGTCAATGTGCTGCACGGCTCAGCCAATCCGATTGGCGGCCAGAATCAGGTGCTCAAGTTGCGCTGGGGACGAAATGACGAGCAGATGAAGTTTGTCGAGGCACCGCCGGGAATCAAGTTTGCTCTGGGTGAAAACGTCAAACGGAGCGGCAGCCCCCAGCCGTCGACTCGCTATCCACGGAGTCGCATGGGCGTCGAGCAGTTGATGCAGGATGCCTTCCGGGCGGCTAAGGAATACGACGCCCGCAAGGCCGAGTATCAGCGCACTCGCAGCGGCTTGCCACCGCGCGTTGATTTGGAACTGGAAACCCTGGCTGAGATTGTTCGGGGTGAGCGATGGATTCATTGCCACAGTTATCGGCAGGACGAAATCCTCGCCCTCTTGCGGGTGCTCGAAGAGCATCAGATCAGGATTGGTTCGCTGCAGCACATTCTTGAAGGTTACAAAGTGGCCGAAGCAATGGCCAAACACGGGGCGATGGCGAGCGCGTTTTCTGATTGGTGGGCCTATAAGGTTGAGGTGTACGATGCGATTCCTCAGGCCGGTGCCCTGATGCACCAGCAGGGAATTGTCGTCTCATTCAACTCCGATGATCCCGAGTTGGCTCGCCACCTGAACCATGAGGCGGCCAAGGCAGTTCGCTATGGCAACGTGCCGGAAGAAGAAGCCCTGAAATTTGTTACGCTGAATCCGGCGAGACAGCTTCGGATTGAGCACTTGGTCGGAAGCATTGAACCAGGCAAGCAAGCGGACTTGGCTCTCTGGAGTGGCCACCCGCTCGATACGCTTTCCCGCTGCGAACAGACCTGGGTGGATGGCATCAAGTATTTTGACCGCATCGAGCAGGCTGAATTGACCAAGCAGCAGGCGGAGATGAAACGGCAACTGGTGCAGAAGGCACTCGGTGCCAAGCAGACCGCCGGGGGAGTTGAGGCAAAAGTTGATCCAGCATCGCTCTGGTTGCGGCACGACGAGTTCTGCCACGGTCACGCCAAGGACGATGGAAGCGGAGCTCAAGAGGACGCTGAGTTTCTCGATCTGCTGCTCTATCAAGGCGATCACACCGGACACAATCACGGAGATGGAAGCCAACGCAAACCGCGGTAAGGAGTTGGATTGCGTGCGTGATTGTGTTCTCAATCGTTCAAATTAAACCTGAATCAGGTACTGAATATGTTCTCCAGCGCTACTCGAAACTTGATGTTGCTTTGCTTGCTCGGCCTTGGCAGTGGAGGATCGCTGCTCGCCCAGATGAGCGCCCCGGCTCTGCCCCAGGCTCAACCGATCGCTCTGGTTGGAGGGACGGTGCACCCGATTTCCGGCGAGCCGATTGAAAAAGGGACCGTGATTTTTGAGGGGGGGAAACTGACGTATGTCGGCAGCCAGACCTCGCCGCCTGCCGGGGCCAAGGTGATCGATGTCACCGGCAAGCATGTTTTCCCCGGGATGTTTGAGGCCAATTCACAGTTGGGACTGACAGAGATACAGTCAGTGCCGGCGACAATTGACACGGGGGAGGTTGGTGAGATCAACCCCAACGTCAAGGCCCAGGTGGCAATCAATCCGGATAGTGAGTTGCTCCCGGTCACCCGCGCGGGCGGTGTCCTGTTGGCAGTGAGCGCGCCCAGCGGTGGCTTGATCTCAGGCCGTTCCACCGTGATTCAACTGGACGGCTGGACCTATGAGGATATGGCGATTTTGCCTGTCGCGGGAATGCATTTGACCTGGCCTGGCGGAGGTGGCGGACGGCGGGGCGGACCGAGGCGGGCAGCTCCGGGCGAAGAGGGGGCGAAACCGGATGAGCGATTGCGGGAGCTGAATCAGTTTTTCGCCGATGCCCGAGCGTATCGCGCTCAACGCGAGAACCCGGTGGCGCGGCAGGCGTTTGATCTCAGGCTGGAGGCGATGGCGGACCTGCTTGATCGGAAAATTCCACTCGTGGTTCAGGCCAACCGATTGCCGGAGATTCAAGGAGCGATCGCGTTTGCAGTGGAGCAGAACGTGCGGTTGGTGATTCTGGGAGGCTACGATGCGCCTCACTGCGCTGATTTGTTGAAGAAGCACGATGTGCCCGTGATTGTTTCCGCCGTGTATCGCCTGCCGCAGCGAGCAAGCGATCCTTATGACCACGCCTACACCCTGCCGCAAAGACTGCACGAGGCCGGCGTCAAGTTCTGCATTTCCTGCACGGATCGGTCGGAAACGTGGAATACCCGAAATCTCCCCTTCGAGGCGGCAACTGCGGTGGCCTATGGCTTACCGGCCGCGGAAGCCTTGAAAGCGATCACGCTCTCTCCCGCGCAGATTTTCGCAGTCGACAATCGGGTCGGTTCGCTGGAAGTCGGGAAAGACGCAACCTTGTTTGTCTCGTCAGCCAGCCCCCTTGATGCCCGCTCCCAAATTGAGCAGGCCTTTATTCAGGGGCGCCCCGTCGATTTGAGCAACAAGCAGACGCGGCTCTATGAGAAGTACTCGGAAAAATACCGCCAGCTCAAGGCTCGCGGACAATAACTCGCGGAACATGAGCGGGTGCCGGTCGCCGCAGCCGGAGTCAGCGCGATTGGCCCGAGTCAGGTCGATCGAACCTGCGAGTACGCGATGGCCAAATCCAAACGCCCCGCCTGTACGCGCTGCCGAACCGGGGGCTGGCGCGAAGACCCGGCTAACGCCCCGCCTGTACGCGCTGCCGAACCGGGGGCTGGCGCGAAGACCCGGCTAACGCCCCGCCTGTACGCGCTGCCGAACCGGGGGCTGGCGCGAAGACCCGGCTGAGGAGGAGAGGGTCCTGCCCTGCCCCTTTGCCCTGCCCCTCTGCCCTGCGGCTTGAAGTATCCAGCTGACGGCGCTGAGCAATTGAGCTGGAGTCACCTGAGCCTGATTTCACAACTCGTCAGGCGAATTGGGCTTGGAAGGTGTGTTGTTCCAAGAGGTTGGCTTCGTTCAGCTGTTCGTTCAAAGTGCAGATGTCGTAAATCCAGCCTACGGTCAGTAATCCGCCGGTGGCGAGGTAGAGCAAGCCGGTGATGAATTTCCCCTGGTAGAACCGGTGGAAGCCGAGCAAGCCGAGGAAGATGCAGAGCAACCAGGCGACGTTGTAGTCGTAGCGGCCCGGGTGAAAACGGCTGGTCGCCGTCTGACTCATGCCCGGGATCAGAAACAGGTCGACCAACCAGCCGATTCCAAACAGTCCAAAGGTGAAGAACCAGAGGATGCCGGTCAACGTGTGGCCAAAAAAGAAGCGGTGCGCGCCGGTGAAGCCGACCAGCCAAAACACGTAGCCGAGCATCCGTTCGTGGGTTCGGGCGTAGCCAACCGGAACGTACTTGACGTACTGACGGGTGGTAGGTGTTTCAGAATAGGCGGAGCTGAAAAAGCCCATGTTCGGATAGCCCATGACAGCGCACTCCCGAGGGTCGAGGAAAAGTCATGGGTTGAGATTCGAACGGAGGCCGCGAATCTTGGAAGGAAATCCGGGATTTCTCGGGAGTGGGGCAGAAACACTGCAGAGCCTTGGGAGGCTTTCGTCCGCAAAGGCGAACTCGGCCTAGGTCGTCGGAGAGGTTTTTTGAGCTGCGAAGCGGGGCGTGCGGCTCAGCAGCCAGATGCCGATTGCGGCGACGGCCAGAGCGATGCCTGTCCACCACAGCGGCAAAGGGTCGTTCTCCCCGGGAAAACCCGGCAGTCGGGAGAGTTGCGGCTGGAAGTAAGCCAGGAATCCAACAATCGCATTGTGCAACATGTGCAAAACGACACCTGGCCAGATGGAGTCGGCTTTGAACGCGAGCCAGCCGAGGACCAGCCCCATCACGGTCGTCGGTATCAGGCGATCGAATGCGGCAACACTCCCCGAGAGGGTGTGAAACGCGCCGAACGCAAGCGCTGAAAAGAGAATTGCCTGCCAGGCGCTCCGCTTGGTGAGCAGGGCCCGTTGCAACAGTCCGCGAAAGAAAAACTCTTCACAGAAAGCGGGGGTCAGGGAGAAGGCGAGCAATATCAGCCAAGGCGAGGCGGCGCGAAACTGTTCGGCTTGCTCGCGGCTGAAGGCGACGATTCGCTCGCGCCAGGCCGTGCCCGCATCCGAACCGGAAACGAGATTGATCAGCTCGTGCCAGCCACTGATCAGCGACATCACAAGTGGCCAGAGACTGAGCCCGAGAATGGCTGCGGCGAGCAGAAACGGGGTGGGAGGCCAATTCAGCCCAAACCCCGGCAGCAACCGGACGCGTTGATAGCGGGCGATAAAGAGCGGAATCAGGCAAAAGGCAAATGTCGTGAAAGCCGAGGTGTACAGTAATCGCCACGAGATGTCAGCTTCCAGCCGGCCCAGCAAACCGATTAAGACAAAGTTAACCGGGAATAGAAGCAGCAGGCAGAACAGGGCGAGATTCGGGGTTGCCCTTTCGGCCGGTTGGAGGGGCGGGACGAACAGCTCTTTCCAACTCCCTCCGCTGCCGTAGAGAATGTTGTCGGTGCCGAAAATGGACGCGGCCAGGCTGATCGCCAGCAGGCCGTAGAGGATGGTCGAGAATATCGCAACGGCCGCCGGCAGGAGCTGGACATTGTCCTGCAGCACGTCTCGAGCGAGCAGCAGAATATTCAGCAGCGGGCAGGCGGCCATCGGCCCGGCCAGTTTCAGATCGGGAGAAAGGGCCATCAGTCCAGGGCCGAGCGAGAGCAGAATAATCGGGATCAAATACGCTTGGGCCTCTTTGAAGCTGCGGGCAAAGCTGGTCACGACCAGCAGCAGGGCCGAGAAGAAGGCGGCAAAAAGAATCAGCAAGCCAAAAACCTTGGACATCATGCCGAGCGTCAAGCCACTCTCGCCAATCAGCAGTGTATCGAGTCGGAACGCCCAAATCGTCGTAATCATTCCGATCACGTTCAGCGAGGCTGTGAGCACTGCGACGCTCAGGACCGCAATCAGCTTGGCGATCAGGATTCTGAGTCTTGGGATCGGTGCGGCAACGAGTGTCTCGAGGGTACCCCGCTCCCGTTCGCCTGCGGTCAGGTCGATGGCTGGATAGACTGCACCTGTAATGGTCATCAGCACCAGGACGAGCGGAATGATCGCCGTAAACTGGTTGGTAACCTGCGAGTTGCCACCGGGTGAAGCGCGAACTTCAGAGCTGGTGATGGCAAGTCGGGAGTCGCCTCCAGAGCGCCGCACCTGCGCTTGGAGGACGACGCGGTTGATTTGGTCATACTGAGCCTGTAACCAACGGGCCGCGCGGCGGCTGAGGGCCGATTTCTCGTTGACATGGATCACAACTTCGCTGAACTGTCGCTGTCGGGAGACTGACGTTTTCAGCTCCAGCACCGCGTTGACTTGTCCCGAGGCGAGCAGGTCATTGAAGTTGGTATCGGGGGCTTCAATCAGCCCCCATTTGTGTTCGCCCAGGGGGACCTCGACGGGCTCGGCTGTTTGGCCCGTCAGAGACTTTGCTTCCAACGCACTCTCCTTTTGAGAGCCTGCGGCTGGCGGTTGGGCCTCACCTTTCGCCGCGGGTTGGGGGGAGTCAGGTGGAGCCGCTTGTTCAGGGCGGTTGACGCCCGGCTGCTGGCGGTCCGCGAGCTTGAGCAATTCGGACCATTGCCCCAGCACAACTTGGAACTCATCCGGGGCGAGGTCGGTTTTGACGGCAAAGTTGTAAGTGATTTTTTCGGCGGTTGCTGAGCCGAGGTTGTTCAGCAAAAACGTGCGGAAGGCGATGCTCAGCAGCGGATAAACGATCAGCGGCATGGCGACCAGGGTGACGATCGTGCGGCGATCGCGCAGCGTCTCTTTCAACTCCTTGGTGGCGAGTCGCCAGATCTGGCTCAGCCGACCGCGGCGTCGCGGCGTTGAGTTACCGCGGGCAACTGACGTCGATTCGTTTTCGCTGGTCGGCTGTTCATCGGACATGCGTCAGGGTTTTCCGCTGGGTGAAGTGGCAGGCTGAGACGCTGCATCGGGCTCTTTGATGAGTTCAATGAACATTTCCACCAGATCGGCTTGACCCGTTTGGGTGCGAAGTTCGTCCAGCGTGCCTTCGTGAATCAGGCGGCTGCGGAACAGCAGGCCGAACCGGTCGCACACGCGCTGTGCCTGTTCCAACTGATGTGTGCAGAGGATGACTGCCTTGCCTTGTTGCTTCAGCAGGCTGATGTAATCAAATACGACCTGGCTGCCGACAACGTCCAGCCCGAGGGTCGGTTCATCCATAATCATCAAGGGCGGATCGTGCACCAGCGCGCGGGCCAAATTGACTCGTTGCCTTTGGCCAGTGCTGAGCGTGGCGCAGCGCTGGTCAAGAAAGGGGCTGATGCCGAGCAACTCTCCGAGAGCTGAAATTCGCGGTTCAATCTCTTCTGGAGCCAGTCCATAGACATCGGCAAAGAAGGTGAGGATTTCGCGAGCTGAAAGCCATTGGTAGACTCCAGCCGAAGCCGAGACAAAGCCCACTCGGCGTTTGATTTCGTCCGGGTCGCGATCGGATCGGAATCCATCGATTTCCGCATGACCCGAATCAGGCTTGATCAGGCCGAGGATCATCCGCATGGTGGTTGTCTTTCCCGCACCGTTGGGACCGAGCAAGCCATAGACCTCTCCCGGTCGGACGGAAAAAGAAACTTCGTCGACGGCTCGGATGACGCGACCGTCCGACTGGAATTGTTTGCAGAGCGAATGGGCGCTGATCATCATTACGGCCGCGAGAGAGGTGGAGCGTGGAGCCTCATTATGCCAGTCCAGCCTATCGCTGGGCAGTCGGGGAGGCCCCGAGAGCGTTTGGGCGCGGCGGGGTTGCCCGAGTCAAGGGTTGCCCGAGTCAAGGGTTGCCGGTTTGGCGGGGCCGCGTGGGAGGTCGGGACCGCTGCTGCCGGTGAGTTAAACGCCGGGAGAGTGCTCCAGGTTGAAAGCCGATGACTTTAGCCGGATTCAGAGTCCGCTCGGAGTATGTCAGAGCCGCGCGCGGTATCACAGGGACTCAATACGCGGCTCGGCGGCGAATGGTTCAGTCGCGGCGGAAGTCCAAATTTTCCTAGAAGGCAAAGCCGGTGCGGAGCATGAAGGAGTCGGAATTTTCGAGTTTGTCAGGTGGGTTACTGCGATACAGGATAGCCCGGTCCCAGACATAACCTCCCTCGAGGAAGCCGGTGCCACCGCGAGGATTTTTCCACTCGAGTCCGAAAACGACCCGTTTGTCGTTGATGTCGACTTGATCATCGAAGCCGGCCAGCCGTTCAATTGTCCAGGAACCGGCGCCGTATTCCTGGCCGACATAGCCCCAGACTTCTGTATTGCCACGCGGCGGAAAGCGGTGCAGCAAACGGGGACGGGGAAAGTAGAGATCAATTTTCAGGTCGTTATTTGGCTGGAGAAAGAAGCCGACGGCGGGGAGCATTTTCAGATCAATGCGGTCGTAATACTCCACACCGAGTTTTAAAACGTTGGTGGGGCTGAGTCGAAACCAACCGAGTCCGACGCCAGTAAAACGCCAGCTCTCAGAGCTGATATTATCGCCATCGGTGTAAATGCCGGCGGTAAAGTTGACCTCCAAACCAGCCGGGCGGCGGATGTCCGAGACGAAGTCAAAGTTTACGTAAGCACTGTAAGCCTTGGCCGGGAGGTCGAAGCCGGTAATCGCCGAGTCTGGACCATCCCACAAATGGAGGTCAAAACCTGGGGAAATTCGCAGTGGCATCACCGCTCCCAGAAATGTCGGCCACACCAGCGTGGTTGAGAGTTGCGAGTCGAGAATTTGGAGATCTGCCGGGTCGTCACCGCCGATGATCCAGTTTTGCCGAAAGCGAAGATGCTGGAACAGGCCCGGAGTCGATTCGGTTCGCCAACGGGACCAAGCGAGTTCTGGCCAGCCGCGGTCAGTATTCGGCCACCAGACGACAGGCCCACTGGTGGCACCAGCCATTTGAGCCTGAGCGTTGGGGTCGAGGGGATTGGTCGGGTAAAGTGTGGAAGGAAC
>Ga0315907_10007341_pt1 | contig 11505 bp, 7 predicted proteins | sample LakEriMetagenome_3_FD_203525 | JGI IMG/M metagenome (GOLD analysis project Ga0315907, IMG submission 203525) | Freshwater fungal communities from buoy surface, Lake Erie, Ohio, United States - Buoy 12 MA123 | ecosystem: Environmental > Aquatic > Freshwater > Lake > Lake biofilm | place: USA...
AGATAACACCATCGAGACCATCGCCGAACAGCTGGGGTGCAAGGCGAAGACCCTTCAGACGCTGGTCAAAGAAGCGGCCACCATGATCGATGCGCCACGCCGAGGCAAGGAGACAAAATCACACTGGGCCAACCGATTCATTGCCTATCTTCGAAAGAGACAGATCACCGCCGAAGAACTCACCCAGTGCATGAAGAAACTCCTGGTCGCAACGGACCCGGAAGACCTCGGCGACGAACTCCTCGATGAGCTTCTCGAACTGGTAGATCCTTAATCCTCCTTGCTGGGCTCGTAACCCAAAGCCAACAAGATTTTTCTGCCCCAAGCCCTGATAGCAGGAACGGCTACCGAATTACCAAGCTGTTTCATACCTTGGGCAGGCTTGACGCCATCCGGCAAATCACGTCGAGGGAATCCTTGCAGTCCGAGACCTTCTTCCCACTCGATTCGCATCGGCTCAACTTCCCCACCCTTTTGCCTGACAACATAATAACTGTCCCAGTTCTGCCGGGCAAAAATCGGCGACTGCTTTCCTCCGCACCTAAGCGTAAAGCCGATCTTCCGCGGCTTTTCACCTTTAGCATCCATAAAAACTCCCACGACACCTAGCTTCTTCGCCAATGAACCCGCCACCGGGCTACGCAAAGGCGGCATCTCAAACTTATCGGCGTCAGCCTTGGACTTAAAACCGATAATAAAAATACGTGGGCGATACTGAGGAAGCGAGTGGTCGCTCGCCCTGACAAGAAAGACGCCAGGCGCTATATATCTAGGGTCTTTTTTATCAACCTTCGGATAGTGATATCCAAGTCCAACTTCAGGATTGGTGCTAAAAAGAACATTAAGGATACGTCCTAACGTAGCTCCGATGCCTGGAAGGATTTCGCCATTCAGTGTGATAGGAACACTCCCATCATAGCGATGGCGAATCAAACCCCTTACATTCTCGAGAAAGAAAGCCTCCGGATTGCGAGCCTTGATCATCAGGGCAACATCGAAAAAGAGGGTGCCGCGCGCATCGTCAAAACCAAGCCTTTTACCTGCGTGACTGAAGGGCTGACATGGGAAGCCGGCGCAGAGCAAAGTAAACTTAACCGTGCGGCGTCTGATATGCTCGAGAGACTCCTTCCTCTGTGCCTCATTCCACTTATCATCCTTACCTCCTGTTTTAGTAACATGAGTAAGGTCTCTAGGGAACCTCCACACCCCATCCTCGTCTGCATTACATTCCGAGAAAAACAAATCTGGGTCAGCGACCTTATTGCGATGGAAAGCCTGATAAGTAAGCCTGGCATGCTTATCACGCTCACATGCCATGACGCACTCGGCACCAAGTTCATGAAAAGCCTCATGAAAGCCACCAATACCTGCAAAGAGATCTATGAACGTTGGCTTGCGGCTCTCTTTCATGCCTTAATAGAGCATATTCAGCCGGCCCTGAAAAGGGGATTCAATAGACTAAGCCTCAACCCCACATGCGCGGAGAATCCGCCTCAAGCCGGCTAGCCAAACGACCGAAAGCAAGGCGAGCGAACTCTCTGATATCCTCACTGGCATTATCGGCGGGAACATATCCGACTACAAAAGGCAGCCCCATGTCCATAAAGACCTTGGACACATTACGCATCTTATACTCAATTGACTGCTTGGATCTGCCGGCAGCCGGTCCAGCCATCAGAGCGCGGACCAGATGGGCCTTAACGTACTTCCGACCGGACTGATCGTTCAGCCACATCCAGATATAGGCGTCCAGCAGGGACGCGGTTTCGTTGGGAGTCCATTCCGAACCTGGATCGCTCATGCGCCCAGGCTTCCAGGCTACATGCTCCCAGTCCAGGAGAATAAATGTCAAAAATCTAGCTTTTTATCCAAGGACTCACAACCCGCTGATATTAACTTAGCATAAGTCTCATCTAAATCAGGCTGCGGAGGCACAAATATCACGGAGCCTTGCCGCCCCCGGGTGAGCAGCACGCGGTAGGTATTCCTGCGGAGAGCGAGCGGATTACGCACGATTGAGGTCTTCAACCACTTCTTCCCCTTCGAGATATCCCAATTACTCTCAGAGCCCTCGGAAGGCTGAGCAGTCCAGGTGAAATCGTTGCCCCAACAAACCAGGGCCGAATCTAGTTCGAGTCCTTGGGCTTCGAACTGCGTGATAGCCTCTCGAAGTCTACGACAGGAGTTGGGGTTGATGTCATCCTCGACATACCATTCGCCCACCGGAAGATACTTGCCGATTTGAGGGACCCCGTAGGCGGCAAGGCATTTATCCCGTGATGAAATCATCAGACCGAAACGGGCGTCGAAGTCTCCGTTGAACCTGGTCCATAGGTACCGTTTGGCGACTTCAAGATCGCGGGTAACGCGCATCACCACCCCGGATTCCTTGCAGTTGGCAGCCAGTTCCCTGAGACGATCCTCAGGCTGATTTTCGTCGACTAGGCCTGAGACCCATTCGTGAAGATGGACGGCTCCGCTGAATCGGATCGAACGGTCCAGGAATAAGGCGCCCTCGACCTTATACTGTGAGCCCAGGCCGGCCTCGGCGAATAAGTGAGCGTACGCCATGGGACCATAGATGTCCCAGCTACCCGAGTCAGGACTAGCCTTGATGGCATCGGCCCACTGCTTCACCCCACCCTCCTCGCCGCTGTGTATTTCTTGTCCACCTCCGATCAGTCCAAGGACGGTGCACCAGTCCGGTACGCGCTCTGAAAACCAGACGAACATTTCAGGCTCAGACTTAACCAAATTTGCTTCAGCCGTTTTCGCCGTCTTGCCTTTCTCAGCCTCTTTCTTGGCCTTTTTTTCATGGTTCTCCCGCACCTTCTGTCTGTCCCATGCACGCTGGGCCTCATCGAATACCATGAAATGCTGGGGCGGAATACGCTTCGGATTGCTATAGTATTCAACGTACTCCCGAACATTACGTACCAAAGCCTTGGCATCGACCTGGTGCTTCTTGAACTCGTGCTTCAAGACGCTCACCAAAGGCGCATTGCCGGTCAGAAAAATTGCGGCCTGGCTATTCGGCTGACCTGCTCGCGGCAAGGCTAACGAGCCAATCTTATCGCTCACTGCAGCACGTATACCCACGAGCGTCTTGCCGGTCCCGGGCGCACCGGAAAGCAAAACGAGAGATCTACGCTTCGAAGCGGCCGAACGCTCGGCCACACTCTCGACGACTGACAGAGCTTCGTCTGTCTTGGCGGCCGAACGATGCACCCGAACCAAACGCCCCTCTTTGATGATCTCCCTGATGCCTTTCAGCAAGGCAGGGGCAGGAAGATAAGCATCCGGGGCCGTGAACCGCTCTAAATCAACGGGGCTCCCGGCCGATTCTGCACAGAGTCGCAAGACGAGTTTGTGGACCTCCTGCGGGCCACAAACGTGAACCCCGGAGTGATCGAGCATAGCCATCTTGCCGCCCATAAGAACAAGGACTGCATCCACCTTCCTGTCGTGACATTCTCGGTGGTAGTTCTTGAGCGTAGAAAGGTAATAACGAGCTTGGTCGATATCTGCCCAATCCAAGCGCGGATAGCCCTTATACTCCAAGACTAAGATACGGTCATTAAGCAGGAAGATCGCGTCGGAACGACTCGACTCCATCGGCATCAGATACTCAAGCAGGGCCGAGAACTCTTTGGACTGCGGATCGGAATCTACGACTCGCCCTACCTCCTGCTGCAGCGACGGGACCGAGTTCTCCCATGCCACGACTTGCTCCGAAGATGCTTCCTGCACGAAACCTTTAAGAGCCTCGAGCAGGTGGTCAGGAGAAGTTGCTCTGAAAACGGGGAACTTACCGGACCAACCCGCATCACGGCCTTGACGATAGCTGAAGCCAGAGTTCGAAGGGGTGTCGGACATGTCGGCAGCTTTTACAGCCACCGATTCCTTGGCCAGCTTGTTCGAGTTTAGTCCGAGCAAGAATAATAAAACCCAAAAGACCAAGAAAAGCAAAGGAGTGGGTTGCACGACTAACGACCTAGGGCATAAGACTCTACCTGGCTAAGCATGGCATTCACCCCCACACAGTTCACCGGATGGTCCAAGTTTTTGGCCGAGCAGGTCGCCCATGCCCTCCTCAAAGAGGCCCAGAGGCTCCGGTGCCCAGAGACTCCGACAGGCCTACCGATTGACCTTGGCAGCCATCGGGTGATCGTGCCTTCGAGTTTCGCAAGCCGGTTGATCCAGGAGGAGTTGGCGAAGTTGGCTCCGGACGGCATCTTACTCCCGGTCTTCCAGACCCCCGACAAGTTCCTGAACTGGGGCGACAGCCATCTCAACGTGGCCACGAAGGAGGCCTGCCTGCTGGCCTGGATCGAGGTCCTCATCTCCCCTGATTTCGACCGGGGTCACTACCCCGACCTGTTTCCGGCCGAGACGGCCTCGGGATTCACTTTCGACGAGGCGCTGAAGTTCGCCATCCAACTGATGCAGATCCGCGACCAGCTGGGCGGATCCGCCAAGGTCCACGGCTTTGCATCAGTAGCAGAATCCCAAGGCGAGGTGGCCTCGGGACGCTGGCATGACCTGGCCGCCTTGGAAGCCGCCTACCTCCACGTGCTTAACCGCGACGGCAAGGAGGACCATAACCAGGTCCGTGCCGCCCTCGCCGTCGGGGACGGCCTGCCGGAGGACGTGACCGATGTCTGGCTGGTTGGCCTGCTCGACCCTCAGCCGCTTCTGCTCGAGGCCCTTGAGCGCCGGAAAGACCATCTGAACATCCATGTCATCGTGGGCGCGGACGCCGCCGACGCCGACCTCTTCGACCGCTGGGGTCGACCGGATCCGGCCCGATGGGCCGAGCGTTGCGTGGCTTGGCCTAAGTTCGCCGAATCGGTCCACTTGGTCCGCGACCCCGAACACGGGCTGGATAAGATCGCCGAACTCATCGGCGGCAAAGCCCCGGAACACGGCGTACTGGCCATCGCACCCTGCGAACGCGAACGCTACCCGGACCTCCTGACCGACCGCCTACGCTCACTCGGCGCCGAAGCCGTCAATCCGCTCGGCGAACTCCACGCCGATCACGCCATCCATCACTCGGTCCGGGCTCTGCTCGACTTAATGGAGAGCCGCACCTTCTCCTCCCTACGCAAGGCCCTGCTCCACCCTACCCTGATCAGGAATCTCCTCCGACAGCCGACGAGCTTCACCGCCCTGAACACGCTGCTGGATGCGCTCAGCCAGATGAAACCCCCGCAGGACCTTGCCGCCCTGCTCTCGCACATCAGCGCCCTGACGGAACCGGATAAGTCGGACCGCCGGGCGACCTATCAATGGAATCAGGTCCAGAGCCTTAAGCCGCTGCTCTTCGAGATCGTCGCCCAGCTAGACCGCTTGGCTACCTTGACCCCGGGAGAACTCGGGGCCGAGGTGCTGAAGCTCGTGCAAGATAAGTCAGGCAAACTGGAGGCCCTCGAGATCGAATTCGCTTCACAGGTCTCCGAAGCGATCGAAAATACCCTCGCCGCCCTCGGCGCCGACCTGGAACCGTCACTCTCCCTCGAGCCTACCCGGTGGGTCAGGCTTGCGCTGAAGCTGTCCCGCGAGAAGCGCTTCCGGCAGAGCCTGGCGAAGAAGCCGGTCAATCTCCCGGGCTGGATGGAAGCCCCCTGGGAACCCGTCCCGCATCTCATCGTCTACGGCCTGACCGATGACCTGATCCCTAACGCCACCCACGCGCACCCCTTCCTGCCGGCAAAACTGCGCAAGCAGCTGGGGCTAGGCGCACCTGAGAACCATTTCGCCAACGCCGCCTACACCCTCGAGAAACTCCGCCGCTCCCGAGAGACCCTATCCGGAGACCGTAGCCAGGGACGCCTCGACATCATCGTGCCGCGCCTGGATTCGAACGGCGACGGGCTCAGGCCTTCTCGCCTCCTCTTCCAGTGCCCCGACGAGGAACTCGCGGGACGCGTCCGCCATTTGTTCGAGGAGGACGTGGCTACGGAAGAGCAGCCCTACTGGCGGATTCCCCAAAACCTGAAGCTGACCCCGGCTGCCAGCCCAGGACAGGCCACGGCCGTGCGTGTCCGCATCTCCGCGACCAGTTTCAAGGACTACTTGGCCAGCCCCGCCGACTTCTGGCTCAAGCATGCCCTCGGGATGAGAGAAACCTCCCACGACGACATCGAACTGGATCGCGCAGGCTTCGGCACCCTCCTGCACTCGGCGCTGGAGCGATTCGGCCGCGACGAGTCGATGCGCGACTGCCAAGACCCCGAGGTCATCGCCAGGAAGCTCTCCGAATGCTTGGATCGGCATTTCGAACAGGCCTACGGCCAGGAGCACGAACGTGGCTTGGTCTTCCAGCGTGAAACCGCCCGGGAGCGCCTGAACGCCTTCGCCGAACTGCAGGCCAGGCTTGTCGCCGAAGGCTGGCGGACGGTGAAGGTCGAGGGTCAGCTCCCGACGATCTCAATCAAGGGCGTCGAGATCGGCGGGCGCTACGACCGCCTGGACTACCACGCAGCCTCCGACAGCTGGCGCGTCTACGACTACAAGAGCTTCGACAAGGTGCAGTCGCCGGAAGACAAGCACGTCAAGAAGCACCGCAAGGGCAACCGCGAGACCCCGGATTTCGAGTACCAGGTCACCGAGACCATCGAAAAAACCTCAAAGGCGGGCAAGACCAAGACCGAGACCAAGGTCCACCGCTTCCGCTGGGACGACCTCCAACTACCTGTCTATTACCGCAACCTGTTCGAAGGCGACCCCCGCATCCAGGGCAAGCGTCTCGAAATCGGCTACATCGTCCTGCCGGCCAAAGGCGCCGCAGTCGCCGTAATCTGGCCGGATTACGCAGGGTCGATCGCGGGCCACGCGACCAAGGCCATCGACAACGTCATCGCAAAGATCTTGGAGAACAAGCCGGAGAACTTCGCCCCGATCGACGGCAAGGCCAAGCACCCGGTCCTGGAATCGCTGAGCCGACGCAACCCCGAGGACTACATGGACATCACCCTGCTGGGTACCGTCCGCGTCGAGGAGACCACTCGCCAATGAGCCAGATGCGCAACACTTCCATCCTGGCCTCGGCCGGCACCGGCAAGACGTTCCAGCTGTCCGATCGCATCGTGAAGCTCCTGGCGCTCGGCGTTAAGCATGAGGAGATCGCCGCGCTGACGTTCACCCGGGCGGCCGCGGCGGAGTTCATCGTGAAGGTCATCGCCAAACTGCGCGAGGCCGCCGAGGACGAGAAGAGCCGCCTGGCCCTGTGCGGACGGCTGAAGCTCGACCCATCCAAGTTCGACCAGAAGAAGTTCCGGGAGATGCTCCGCCAGGCCCTGCTGTCCTCGAATCGCCTCACCATGGGGACGCTCGACGGCTTCTTCGCCAAACTGGTCAACAACTTCCCCCTCGAAGTGGGCCTGAACACCGGAAGCGCCACGACCATCCCAGACCAGGATATCGCCAGCCTGCGCCTCACCGCCCTGCAGTTGGTGGTCGAATCCCTGGACGGACCGGCAGCGGCGACACTGCTGGCCAACCTCAAGGATTACAACGACGGCATGGAGGTGGCCAACCCACTCGAATCGATGGCCGAAATGGCCAAGGACTACCACGAGCTGCTGGTCTCATCGGACGATGCACGCATCTGGGGGAACGAAGCCCTGATCTGGCCGGACAATCCGCCCTGCTGGACAGGCTATGCGGGTAAAGTCGATGCGGCCAAAGAATGGGCCGTAGTCGAAGCCTACGCCCGCCGCCAGTTCGGTGAAGACCCGGCGGACTGGCCGGCGGACTTCGGGGACCTCGCCGAGGCGGCTGGTTCCGATCGCACCACGAACGGCCTCGCCAACGGGCTGGTCGGCTACTTCGGCGACGTCTTCAGCGTAGGCCCTGGCCGGGAATCCCAGATCTTCCATCGGCAGAACATCGCGGTGGATGCGGCGACCTCGGACGCCATCCGCAACCTCCTCCTGCGGACGGTCGATCAGCTGGTCAGCGCGCGCCTCCGGCAGACCAAGGCGCTGCACCGCGTCCTGAGCGCCTATGAGAAGATCTACGACGAGACCAACCGGCGCACGGGGCTGCTTGGCTTCAGCGACTACGTCACCCTACTGACCAAGGCCGACCCGTTCAAGAAGGAGGACATCGAGTACCGCCTCGACTGCAGCATCAAACATTGGCTCCTGGATGAGTTCCAAGACACGAGCGCACCGCAGTTCCAGGTAATCTCCCGCAATATCGACGAGATCATCCAGACGCCCGAGGACCGGACGGTCTTCGTCGTGGGCGACCTCAAGCAGAGCCTTTACGAATGGCGTTCCGGCAACCGCAAGCTGCTGAGCAACCTGCACGCCCGCATCGGGGCCAACCCCGTGCATGGCGAAAACCTCAACCTGGATGAGACCCGGCGTTGCGCCCCGGCGGTTCTCGCCCTGGTGAACGGCGTGCTGGCTGGCCATGAAGCCAAAGGGTTCGGCCGGTTCTATTCGGCTATCGCGGCCAAGGACTGGAGCACCACCTTCCACCCGCAGAACGCGGTGGTCGAGCCAGGCAAGCCCGCCAAGAAGGGCGACGCTTCCTGGGTGCGCATGACCCGCCCGACGGGCATGAAGGAACACGAAGACGCCGGCATCCAGGCGCTCTGGATCGCGGCGCACATCAAGGCCACCCCCGGACTGCTCGACGAATCTGGGCGCCTCGCGAACGGGCTCACCTGCGCCATCCTGGTCTCCAAGAACGCCCAAGCGGCCCAAATCACGGAAGTCCTGAGGAAGAACGGGGTCGAGGCGACCGACGAGGCCAAGAGTTCCGTCATCGAAGACAATCCGGTCACGGCAGGCCTGCTGGCCCTGATACAGGCCACCGTCCATCCCGACAACGGCCTGGCCAGAGGCCTGGCCGAGATCTCGCCGGCTTCGGCCAAGTTCCTCAAGGCCCACGGCGGATGGGAGGCCGCCTCGCTCGCGATCGCGCAGACCTTCGTCTCCAAGGGCGCCGAGGCGCTCGCCGACCTGCTGGCGAAGTCGGTCGACCTAACCGAAGACAAGGGCTTCGTCCGGAAGCGGCTCGGCCAGCTCCGCTCCATCGCGGTGGACTATGACGTTTCCCACGAGCGCGACCTGGGCGGATTCGCAGGCTACTGCGCCGCCAGCCAATTGCGCGACAGCGCCGACCCTCAGACGGTCCAGGTCATCACCATCCACCGCTCCAAGGGCCTCGAGTACGACGTGGTGTACATGCCCTGCCTAAACAATTCCAAGCAGCCGATCGCAAGCATCCGGACCGGGGACATGCTCTCGATGCCGATTTCGCAAAATGATTTCAAGCCCCGCTGGCTCCTCGCCAACGCGGGGGCCGAGGTCGCGCGACTGGACCCAGTCCTGAGGGCGGCGACCGACCGAGCCAAGGCCGAGAACGCCTACGGAAATCTCTGTCGCCTCTACGTCGGGATGACCAGGGCCAAGCATCGTCTGGTGATGGTCACCATGAAACTGAGCGACGAGCAGGCCCAGAAGAAGCTCGTCGAAGGCAATGGAAAACACGATTTCGCCTGCCTGCTGGAATCATCGCTCGCCACCGCCGGAAAGACCGTCGGAGCGGCCGACCTGATCGCCGAGGCGAAGGCGGAGACCGTCTGGACCGCCGACGGAGGCGACGCCTCCTGGCTCACCGATCGAATCGAAGAAGCCAAAAAACGGGCCAAGCAAGGGCGGGGCAAGAAGTCCGAGGTTCCCGCCTTCAAACCAGCGGAGATCGTCGAAAAGCTTCGCCCCTCCAAGTCGACCGCCGAGAAGCAGTTCGCCTGGAGGCCTTCCGTCGAACAGAACGGCGGACGCGAACTAGGTACGGTCGTGCACGCGATCATGCAACTGCTGGGAAGAGACGTGGACGACCTTCTCGCCAGGCTCGAAAGTATCCGTTTCCCGAACGAGCACCTGCGCCTGCGCGACAAGGCGCTGGAACTCAGCCGGGATTGCCTGAGCAAACCCGCGGTACGCGAACTTCTGTCCGACCTCCCTGAAGGCGCCCTGCTCTGGCAGGAACGCCCGGCCGCGCTCATGCATGACGGCAAAATGATCAACGCCATCTTCGACCGAGTCCATGTGATCCCGAGCAGGTCGGCCATCGTCATCGACTACAAGACCAACGACTGTAGCCTCGAACACCTGAAGGAGAAGTATCAGGGCCAGATGGACCTTTACCGGATCGCGGTGGCCAAACTCTGCGGGCTGGCCCCGGAGAAAGTCCGGTGCGTCCTGGTGCACGTGAGGTTGGGCGCGTTGGTGGAGTGCTGAAGGGGTGGAGCCGCGGAGTTAGGGAGTAGGAGTTAGGGAGTAGGTGTTAGGGAGTGGGGTTGGCGGTTTGGGGTTGGCGGTTGGCGGTTTGGGGTTGGCGGTTGGCGGTTTGATGAGGCGTCAGCAGGTGCTATCGACTCAGCACTGTTAGGGATTGGGTAGTAGGTATTAGGAATTGGGTAGTGGGCCTAACACCTTGAGCCTACTTCCTAAGATCTCGGCATGGGGTCAGGCACCATCACGCCGAGCGTGCTGAAGCCAGACCCCATGCCGGCAGCTAGGGCAGCACACGGTGCTGCCCCCTACCCGGGGCTGAATATCAGGAGTCCAAGTGGGCGGCGAGGTGCGGGAGTCCGGAGGCACGCATGGCCTCAAGATGTCGGGCGCGGGTGAGAGGCGGACACTGAAGTCGGCGGCGACAGCGTTCGACCAGGGCTTCAACCTCGTCGGGTCGATTCATCGCCAAACGGACAAACCAATCGTCCGGCGTCTGCGCCGTCAGCGGGAGACCACGGAGCGACCGTAAAGGGAAATGGCGAAGGTTGAAGGTCAACAGTGTGGAAGCACCCGATGCATAAGCGGCCGCGATGACGTGATGGTCTGCGGGATCCGGTAGCGCCGCACGGATCGGCAGGCGACCGGAGCGGCTGACGCTCAAGGCATCGGGACAGGCGACGCTCAAGAGATTAAACGTTCGCTGAAGGGCAGATTCGGGCAGATCGGGCCGGGCGCGACGCAAAGCCTGACGCACCTCGGCGAGGACTCCGCCGGACCAACGGCAGGCACAAAGACCCGCCAAGTTAGCCTCAATCAGTAGATCCCGACAGCAAGCTGAGTATAGGACATTGGCATCGAGGAAGACGGTCTCGGGGTCGACCTGCCCTCGCCCGAGGCGACGTTCAGTAGCCAAGGCGAAGTCGACGGGTCTCCCGCATCAGCGCGGTCAATGCCTTGGAACGAGCAGCGCTCACGCGCGCCTGGTAGGCCTGCAAGTCAGCGAATCGGATGCGGCGGTGGGTGCCGACCTTGGTCGCGGGCAGGTCGCCTTTGGCGATCAGGGCGACGACATGGGGGCGGGAAACACCCAGGCGCTCCGCGACTTGCTGGGTGGTTAGCGTGTTGACGCGGGCATCGACCTGCACGGCCTGCCCTTCGGCCGCCAAACGGAGGAGCGCCAGAAGCTTAGGCTTCAGCGCCAGGGGCAGGGCTACCGGATGGGCACGACCTAACTGGATACGCACCG
>Ga0315907_10007347_pt1 | contig 11499 bp, 10 predicted proteins | sample LakEriMetagenome_3_FD_203525 | JGI IMG/M metagenome (GOLD analysis project Ga0315907, IMG submission 203525) | Freshwater fungal communities from buoy surface, Lake Erie, Ohio, United States - Buoy 12 MA123 | ecosystem: Environmental > Aquatic > Freshwater > Lake > Lake biofilm | place: USA...
AACCGAAATTCTTTCCTTGGAAATCCTGTTTGTTGATGTTGACACTGGTTTCACTTGATCCATCCAGATTCGCATGCACAAATGTGTAAACCCCGTTTTGCAGGACCTGTATCCAGATTTTCTTCCAGGTATTATTAGGGAGCTTGATGAAGTACAGGGAGTCTCCAGTCACAGCATGTGTCACGAAGTCATAAGTGCCCCATCCTAGGTCAAAAATATTATTGGTGTCTCGCGTGATGTTGAAGGCCCCGGCCCACAAACTCGTATCGCGATTGAATAACTCGTTTGCGGAGGTGAGTTGACCTGTGGTGTCAAGCGGGATGATATTCGACCAATCGTTTACCGAGAACCCCGACTTGAACAAACGCACGTTGTTTTTGCCATTGATCTGGATGGTGGCCTGGAACCCCGCGATTTGAAATGCCAAGTCCCAATCGGTGTTGCTGATATTATTCACCTCGCCATTTTGCATGCTGTAAAACGCACGGTTGGTGTATCCGGGGTTGATCTGTACAACGTCAAACACCTGTTGCGCCATCGCTGGAATCATGGTCGCAGCAGTTAAAATCGTAAATAGAAATCGTTTCATGTTATTATGGTTTTATATGGGTTTTTTATAATTATTACGCATCAATTGTAAGGATTCATTTCATATTCTTTTGTACTCAAACTTCGCTGCGCCCTTGTTCCCCTGGCTGTCATAGAAATCATAGAATCGTATTTTGTAAACGAATCCTTCCGTGTCGCGCACAAGGTAGAAGCGGTTGGGTATGATGATGAAGCCAAGTGAAAAATCATAATCTTTCCAGCTGAAGCCTATTTTGCCGGCAAGGGAGTTGAAACTCACATCAGGAAGGTGCGTAGCGTCAAAGCTATCGAAGGGGACATAATTGACGGTTGAGTCCTTACGGTATTGCTCGTTCACGCATCCAGACCATTTGTTCAGCAATGCTCCGGTAACAAGGTAGTGGCGATAGGGCGAAGTAACAGGCTCGCTGTAGTAGGTGTAAGTGTATTTGGTGAACACAACATCCCACTCGTTTTTCTTGGGTGCAACATCCACTAGTCCGCCACCGTTTTCGAAACTGAAATACATCAGTGAGTATTCGGTGTTTTTGGGTATCACAAAATCCGTGACCCCGGTGTTGTTGTAATTTGAAAACCGAATCCTGTAGTTGGTTGCCGTCACCTCCAATATTTTCATTTTCCTCCACCTCGCCGAACCGAAGTGTTCTGCCCGACCCCTATCAATGATATAGGTTTCCCCCTTGCTAACGCCCAACGCATCCCGGTAATCGCCAAATGCAGTGGAATCATCGTACAGGTGTTCGGTTTCGGTTTTCCACGTTTTTCCAGTGGAGTCTGCAGAGGTCATGCTGGTATCACCTGAGTTGGCAACAAACATGAATTTGCCTGTATTCAAATAAATCCGGAATCCGTTGGCATCTGTCTCAAATGACAGATCATACGAGCGGTAAGGAACGGACTTTTGGGAACCTGTTTTGAAATCCACGTAAACCTGATTGTCATAGTTCACGCCCATATTCGCAGTAAGCGTATCAATCTCACCCGCCGTTGGCAAGACGTAAGGGAGCTCATCCTTCTCGCAGGAGACCAGGAAAGGCAAAGCCAGAAGCCATATGGGAAGGTGGAATTTCATATTAATCGTTCCTGTTCTTCTGGTTTTTAAATGACCAATCAAATGACAATTTCAGGAAATAGGTTCTTCCTGTACCCACGGCAATGGTGCCAGATCCATCATTATGGGCGGAGCCCGTAACCGATGCGTTCACATCAGTAACATTCAACAGGTTGCGTACGCCCAATTGTAGTTTTGCAAACATCAGTATGCGCTTCGAAACAGCCATGTCAAACATGCTGTAGGAGGGATTTTCGTAGGTGGTGATCGTGTTGTTGTTATTAAGTATATATCCCGGTGATGAACCATTGTACTTGAACCAGGCGTCTATGCTCAACTTGTGTTTCTTGATGTGATAGGATGCCCGTGCAAATGCCTCCGAATAGTTCAACATGCCCGAGGATCCCCCATCCAATGATTGTTCCTTACCATACAGCGTCCATCCCACGGAAGTGGAAAGGCCTTTTTTGGAAAAGGATAGCGAAATGCCGCTGCCAAGGACTTTAGTGGAGCCGATGTTCACATAAGTGTACAGATTTGAAGTGGCATTGGGTTGCGCCAAAACGATTTCCTGTTCAATACTGTTCGAAAAACCATTTAACCCTGCGGATAATTTGGTTTCAGAGCGGTTCGAAAGGATGAAATCCACTCCGCCATAAATGTTGTCCGATATTTCCGGTTGCAGGGCTTCATTGCCTCGCACATTGTGGTTCACATCTACAAAATACAGGTAGCGCTCTTTGATGGAAGGGGCCCTGAATCCCTTGCCATAACCTGCTCGAACGGCAATCGATTTATTCACGTCATACTTGATGGCCAATGATGGTATTAAGGGCATTTCAAAATCGGTACGGTATCCATAGCGTAGCGATGGTTTTATTTGAAGGGCCTTGTATGGTTGGAATTCCAAACTTGCAAATACAGCATACTCACCCACCTCGGCCTTGCCTTCTTGGATCCGTTTTCCTTCGGCAAATTCGTGCTGCAGTTCCGTACCAATCTGAATGGAACTGTTGTTTTTGGCAAATGGAAGCTGATAGGTGATACGGCTGTGTAGTGCATTTACGAAGTTGGTATCTTGCTGTTCAAGCCCTTCAACTGCTGATTGATCTAGCGTAACCAGGTCTTTACGATAGGTGTTCCTCTCTCGGCGCCAATACGAATGTGCCAGTGACCCTTTGAAGCGGCCGTTGTTTTTGAACCATGCCTCACCCAAAAATTGATTGGTAATCCGGGTTGTCCTGTAAATCTGGTCGAACGCATAGGCCTCGTAAGGGGAAACGCGCGGCATCCCTTTGTCGGATAGTTTTTCATTGCTGAGAAATCCGCTATATGACCAAACATAATTCGATTTCGCGTAGCGATACGACAACGAACCGTTGTATTGTTCTTTTGGGTTCCAAAGCTGATCTCGTGTTCCGGATTCAGATGACCATCCATCAAAAAAATACCTGCCGAGATTTACTTTTACCACCGACGAGTTTCCTTTTAATCCAATCCCTGCTCGAAAATCGTATGTTCCAATGGACTCATAAAGCATGGATGCGTCTACTGATGAGGCATCGGCGGCATTCTTTTCGGATACCAGGTTGATCACGCCTCCCGCGGCATCGGATCCATAACTCGATGACATGGGACCATTCACGATCTCAATCCGCTCTATGTTGGCCAAGGGTAACTGACTCGCGTCAATTTTTCCGTCCAAACGCCCGATAACCGGAACACCGTCCAGAAGGACTTTGACATTTTGCCCACCCATACCATTCAATGAAATTCCGGCTCCCATCACCATATCTCGGCTAATGGATGCTCCCGGTTGCATTTGAAGTATTTCGTCCAAATGGGAGGTTGCCGAGGCTTGGATCTCCTGCTTGTTGATCACATGAACAGGGTATATGCTTTCGCTAACTAGCTTGGCGGTGTTGTCGGAGGTGATGTTGATTTCCGGAATCAAAACCTGTTTGGAGCGCAAGCGGATGATGTTCTCTTTCAGGTCGGACAGACTACCGATCCATGGTTCAAAGGCAACATGGCTGACATACATTTTCACCTGCTGGTTGTTGTTAATGATCTGAACCAAACCCCTTTGGTCGGTCAGCTGTGGGGCCCCACCTTCAATCATCACAACGGCCTGCTGGACAGGCGCTCCCTTATCGTCCAAGATGGCTATCATTTGCGCCTTCGTATCCGTGGTAATCAGCAGGATGGTGAATATGTAGGCAATTCTTAAAATCACGGCGCGAAAGTATTGTTAACCTAACCTTGCCCAAGCGGATTTAGTTCATCTAAGGAGTGGTAGTCGGGGGGTTTTGACATTGTGTTGACAAATTCATCAACCTTTGACAAGAATCGGTCTCAAATCACGTTTTTTTACGAAATTGGTGTCATGAAAAAGACCCTGTTGAACGAACAAGCCATACACTTGATGGAGATGATTCGTGAGCAAAACGATACCATCATGAACTATGAGACTCAAATCCCCAAAATTGAGCTGGATATCCTTATGGAGAATGTCCGCAAGCTCTACGAGGTGTTGAAACAACTGGAGAAACGCAACAATAACATGGCTGCTGAAGCCGTGGAGACGCCCCCTCCGCCAGTGGTGATGAGTTTCATCAACCATGAGCCAGCACCATTGGAGGAATCCGTTCAGACACCATCGGTAGAGGATATGAGTTTTATCGAGGAGGAGCCATCCACCTTAGAGGTATTCGAAAATCCCCCAGTTGTATCCGTGCAGCCGGAAGAGTTACTGGCCGTCATTGAAACACCCGTGCCCGCTCCCCCAAGTGAAATATCCCGAGAGGAAGTGATGCCACAGGCAGCAATTGCAAAGGATACCCCAAAGCCATCAGCAAAGTCTGCTACGTTGTTTGACGAAGAGCCACATACCTTGGCCGATACCTTCCAAAGCACACCCACTCTCAACGATCGCCTGGCTTCAACCAAGACTGATGACAGTATAGCCACCAAGCTGAAATCTAATCCGGTCACAGACCTGAAAAAGGCCATAGGCATCAACGAGAAATTTGCTTTGATTAACGAATTGTTCCATGGTGATATCAACGCCTACAACGATGCAATTGAGGTTTTGAACACCGCAACAGATGAGCTTGCTGCAATCTCGTATTTGGAACAGACATTGGCATCGAAATATGGTTGGAATGCAACAGATGAATCCTATCTCAAGTTGCATAATCTTGTTGAGCGTCGTTATTGATCCAGGAGCCAAGAGTATTGCATTTCATTATGGCTAGGCCAAGGTTTTTCTTTTTATCCGTTTGGGTGTTGTGCATGCCGGTATTGGCGACGGCGCAGTATCATAAACAGCTCATCGAGAAACTATGCGCTCCCAATCTCCATGGAAGAGGATATTTTAGGAACGGCGATAACAAGGCGGCTGCCCTTATACAAAAGGAATTTGAAAAAGCGGGTGCGCTTTCGGTTAATGGAAACTATTTCCAGGAGTTCGCCTTTCCGGTGAATACATTTCCTGGCAAGGTCAGTGTGCAGCTGGATCATGTGAAATTGAAGCCGGGAAATGATTTCATCGTCAATCCAGGTTGTCCTAAGGTGAATGGGAAATTCCCCATCAAGCGGGTGACCATTCCATTCGATACAAAAGCGGATTGGACTCGTCACTTTTTGCATTTCGATAAAATGGGCCTGGATTCCTCGAGTGCGGCGGCGATGGATTTGTTGATGAGGAATCCGCCGGCATGCGCTGGGATATTGATCACGCAGCGCGATAAAACGGTTTGGAGTGTAGCCACCAAGGTTTCGCCCAGGCCAGTTGTGCGTATGCAAACAGACTCGCTTGAATGGCAACCACGCGAAATCAAAATTCGAGTTGAAAGCAGGTTCATACCTGAATACAAAACACGAAACGTGGTGGCCTACCTACGGGGAACTACAAATCCCGATTCATTCATTGTATTCACGGCGCATTTTGATCATTTGGGACGTATGGGACCCAAGGCATTGTTTGCAGGTGCCAACGATAATGCCAGCGGCACAGCCATGATAATTGATTTGGCCCGTTGGTTTGCCAAGCCCGAGAATCGACCCGCAAAATCGGTACTGTTCATCGCTTTTGCCGCTGAAGAGGCAGGATTGATTGGTTCTAAATATTATACGGAAGCACCGCTGTTGCCACTGAAAAATATCCGATTCCTATTGAATCTGGATTTGATGGGCAATGGTGACGAGGGCATGATGGTGGTGAACGGTGAGCTTCATACAAGGGAGTTCGATATGCTCGATCGTATCAACAAGGAGAAAGGGTATTTGAAAACACTAGGTAAGCGCGGCACTGCTAAAAACAGCGATCATTACTTTTTCAGTGAGAAAGGCGTGCCCGCCTTCTTCTTCTACACCAATGGCGGCTCCAAGGCCTATCACGATGTGAATGACCTGCCACACCAATTACCGCTCACCGAATACGACGACATCAAAAAGTTGATTGTGGATTTTGTAGATGAAGTGGGTAGGTGAGCTCTTCGGTTTAACCGATGAACTACTTTTTTAATAAAAAATCGTTTATAAACCGTAATATATCAATTTCCTTAAACTGTGAAGCAATCCAGGATGAGCCATAAAACGGATATGTCTCACGATACAATAATTGCTTCATTATTTCGTTTTTGATCAACAAAACCCCCATAAGACTATGAGAGCAACACTTGTAATTATTTTAGCATTGGCTCTTTCCAATGAAGTAAGAGCGGATCAACTTATGTATCTCAATGCGATCCAGGCAAAAGCGGCAACCGAATATTTGCAAAAACAAAAAGAGGCCATTATTTGGTGTGCGTGTTGTGATAATGATCCCAAGGTGAAGATTACCATATCACGGGTTGACTATTTCCAAGTGGAAGGCGATTTCTATTTTGTAATTCTTAGGGGTAATACTCCCGAGGGCAAGTATGTAGAGGAACGTTTGGATCTTGCTTACGTGCACGTGAATGTTGGAGGGAAGGCCCAGTGCCTGGCAAAGGTGCTCAAGATTAACTGCGACCCCTGCACGGCACCGTTCAAGTGGGGTGTTTGAGAGTACAATTCCATAAAGCTGGCGCACCCTTAGCCGTTGCCATTTATTTGGATAGGGCCGTTATGTTGTGAACGGAATCAGGGGTGGAACTAATTCTCGCCATTATCCTCTTCATCCAATAGCTCCGATGAAGAGATTTCCGGAAGGATTTGTCGAGCCTCCGCATCATCCAAGACTGTGACATCTTTCAGCTTTTTGTTGATGGCCCTCGTACGAACCCCAATCACGTCATCCAAATCATTTAGCCCAGACTGAATCTTGTTCTGAGCTTTGCCGAGTAATCCGCCAAAAGTCTCAAACTCTTTCTTCACCGCTCCTAAAACCTTCCATACTTCGCTGCTTCGCTTCTGGATGGCCAAGGTCCTGAAACCCATTTGCAGACTGTTCAAAATGGCAGCTAAAGTGGATGGACCAGTGATGATGATTTTATGGTCTCGCTGAAGCTCTTCCAACAAACTCGCTTTACGCACCACTTCAGCATAAATCCCTTCAAACGGCAAGAACATTATTCCAAAGTCGGTGGTGTTTGGCGGGTTCAAGTATTTTTGACTGATGTCTTTGGCCATTGTACGGATCCCATCTTCCAGATACTTTTGAGCCAGCTGAATGCGGGTGATGTCACCAGAATCGTATGCGTCCTGTAGCTGTTCATATTTGTCGCGAGGGAACTTCGCATCAACAGGTAACCAAACCGGCTCGTTGGATTCCCTGCCCGGAAGTTTGATGGCAAACTCAACAATTGAATCCTCCCCCTTTTTGGTTTTCACATTCGCCTGATATTGTTCAGGTGCAAGAATCTGCTCTAACAACATCGACAATTGCACCTCGCCGATACCACCTCTCATCTTCACATTGCTCAACACCTTTTTCAAACCACCAACATCTTGTGCCAGGTTCTGCATTTCACCCAATCCACGTTGCACCTCCATCAATTGCTTGCCCACTGTTTCAAAGCTCTGCCCTAACCGTTCGCTCAAGGTCTTCTCCAGCTTTTCTTCAACGGTGTTACGAATGCTATCAAGCTTTTTCTCGGTGGCATTCACCAATTCGTTCTGCCGTGTCTCCAGTTGACTGAATTTTTCACGCTGCAAATCATTGAACGATTTGACATTTTTATCGAACACTTCTTGAAATTCCTTGAACGCGCTTGAAAGGGATTCACGCATCTGCTGGCTATCGACCTTGGATTGTTCGTTCATCGTCTGAAGCTTGCCCTCCACTTGCTTTTCTATTTTTTCGAGATACGTTGCATTTCCGTCCGAGAATGATTTGAAACTATTCTCCGTTTTATCTATAAGTGCCAATATGCGCTGCTCCATGGCCGAATTGAGTTTTTGCAATGCCTCCACATTCTTGTCATTCAATGTACGTATAGCATCAGCTGTTTCTGTCCTGAAAGCGGCAATTTGCCTGTTGAGTTCCTCACGGTTGGCTTTGGCGCTATCGGCGTTTTCGGTGCGACTGATGCGAAACTCTTCCTTGAGACCATTCGAAAGCCGGGAGATCTCCTCTTGAAGTGGCTTCAAGGAATCCGTTATATCGGAATTCTCAGAGGTGCGTTTACGTAGCAGAATGGCTAGGGTGATGATGTGTATGACCAGCAAAAGCCCTATTGAGATTATTATGAGATTTTCCATTGATTCTATTAGATTTAAGGATTACGTGGGAAGCACCTCGTTTTTTACTAAACCCAACATTGAGGGTTTTAACGAACGTACAGGTCCATGACTATCTTCCCCTCGAACTATTTTGTTGATTTGAAATGCGCATCATTCACGAAAATAAGAATAAGGGCCCGATTTTTATGTCCCTGTTAAATAATTTGCGGGTTTTGATGGCCATGAAGCCGATTTTATGCACGTTGCCAAATCCTCAACAACATCATGTGGCTTTTTATTAGGCAGATTCCATTTGATTGAAACCTAAAACCCCATTTTTTAGTATGCGAACGAAACAACCTTTGCTAAAGTATTGTTGCATAAATGAGCCTGTGTTCAACACGACAACTCCAATCAATCCGTCCACAATGACCCCCAACGATCTCAACCGTATCATTGAAATGGCTTGGGAAGACCGCACGCCCTTTGATGCCATCAAGTTTCAATTTGGTGTTTCCGAGTCTGAAGTGATCGCCATTATGCGCAGGGAGCTCAAAAGGAGTAGTTTCAACCTTTGGCGGAAAAGGGTCAATAGCGGTGTCAGCCAGAAGCATGCAAAGAAACGTAATCCCGAAATCGATCGTTTCAAATGCAGCAGACAGACTGCCATATCCATGAACAAAATAAGTAAGCGGTAGCATGCGTCCTGATTTCCCTGCGGATTACGCTTCCGTTCTTGAACGGGTAAATCAAATAGACCCTGTGGCATATGGTAAGTCGCGGAACTACCTGAATGGTGCGGTGACATATTTGTCGCCTTACGTTTCCAGGGGTGTCATTAGCACAAGGCAGATATTGGATGCCGTTCTATCTAAAGGATATGAAATTAGGGAAATAGAATCATTTGTCAAGGAGCTTTGCTGGCGCGATTATTTCCAAAGGGTGGGTCAGCACAGGAATCTTGATAATGATATCCGTTTTGCACAAGTCGGCGTTTCAAATCATGGAATCCCAACAGCTGTTATACACGGTCAAACAGGAATAGAGGCCATAGACCATGCGATTCAAGTGCTGTATGAGACAGGATACATGCACAACCATGTACGGATGTACACGGCCTCCCTGGTTTGCAACATTGCCAAATCCTATTGGAAAAATCCATCCCAATGGATGTACTACCATCTGTTGGATGGCGATTGGGCGAGTAACGCATGCAGTTGGCAATGGGTGGCTGCAGCCAATAGCAGCAAGAAGTATTTTGCAAATCAGGAAAACATCAACAAATACGCTAATACGAATCAAAGTGGCACTTTTCTCGATAAGCCGTATGAGGAGCTTTCATCCATGGACATTCCAATATCGCTGAGAACCACCAGTATTTTTAATGCGAACACCTCACTACCTCAAAACACGGCAATAGAAGTAAATGTCAATTTACCTACTTACGTTTACAACTATTACAATCTTGACCCGAACTGGCACAAGCACGAAGAAGGCAACCGTATTTTATTTTTGGAATCGGAAATTTTCAACCAATACCCCGTAAGCGATCGCTGCATTGATTTTGTAATGACGTTGTCTCTAAACATCCCCAATATTCAGGTTTTTACAGGTTCATTTCAGGAGCTGCACGCCTTATGCGGTAAATCCCCAATACACTTCAAGGAGCATCCATTGAATAAGCATTATAGAGGCATTCAGGAACCTCGCGATTGGATTGCTCCAAGGGTCGACGGTTATTTCCCCTCCTTTTTCGGCTATTGGAAACAGGTCGAAAAAAATCTGGTCTGATTTTGTATCGGCTACTTAAGCGGATATATCATATTGTACAGCTCAACACGCGCTTGTCCATCTATTTGGTAGGCCTGCGCCGATGACTTTGCCAAATCGGACTTTTTGAATTCAAGAAAGTCCTGTTCCGATGCCCACAGGTAAATGCCGCAAAACTCCATTGTTTTAGGGTCCCGCAAGTAGTATTTCTGCACCAACCCTGGCACTTTCAAAAACTCAACCTTTCGTTTTTCAATCACACTGAATACAATGGAATCTGGCAGTGTGCTTTTGAATCTTACGATTTGGACAAAGGACGCATGGGGCTGCTTAGTTAACTCGTGTCCGATGGTATTTGTAAACGCCAGGCTTGATTCTTGAGTATGGCCTTTAGTGTATATGCAGATGAATACAATCAGTGGCAATAGTGTCTTCAAGATCATGGTTGATTGTTTATTTATGAAATATGATAATAAAGTACGCTAAGTTATCAAATTAAAAAACCCAATGAGAGCATTTCAGAATCCTTCATTCGTCAAAAATATTCTAGGAGCTTCCAAGACAATAATTCAAAAACAGATTCGTTTTGTTGTTTGCAATCAGGTTTTGTTGAATGGATTTTTCATTCATAGGGTACAGGGCCTGTTTCATTGAATCATTTTGAAGCACCCGAAGGGTCTTCGGGAATATCACTGGTATTGCTTGTGATGTAAATCGTGGGATGGGGTTGTATTTAATATAAGATCCTAGGTCATAACACAATTCAAGCAATAAATAAAAACGACTAAATCCTAATCATATGACAGAGAAAAAACAACGCGTGGCGGTTCTGAAAAGGCTTCATGATGCTTCCACAATATTAATGATTTTGGTTTGTTTGATCACATTCGATTCCTTCGGTCAGGCAAAGAGAATGAATGTATCGTTTGCTATCAACATCAAAGTGGATACAACAAGGGTAAGGGTTTACAATCCCTATACGCCACCTTCCCATAGTGAAATCAAAACGGTTGTTCTAAAAACCGGTTTCGGCGATTCGGAAATAACAAATGCCAAAGACGCAAAGGTTTTGGATGAAGTGGGGTGTAACATCATATCCATAGACTTGGTTTATACGGACTACCACAAGGATTCAAAACAGGACCTGTTGAATAAAAAAAGATTGATGCAGCTTTATTTTGTCAATCCCGATATTTTCAACCAGTCGCTGATTCAATGGAAATATGTAGAGCAATTGGGTTTCAAGGACGAGGCCGATGCCAGGAACCTGTTTCACGGATTTGTAATAAAATATTATAAGGTTCCTAAATACGAGCCAACCACGCTGAAGATGAAGTTAGGGGAGGTTAAAAGTAAAGCCCCCGAAGACACTACAATGTTCAAGGCTTTCAATAAAAGCATCAAGTCGCCTGATGAATTGGTTTGTGTAGATCTTACGGGAA
>Ga0315907_10007350_pt1 | contig 11495 bp, 7 predicted proteins | sample LakEriMetagenome_3_FD_203525 | JGI IMG/M metagenome (GOLD analysis project Ga0315907, IMG submission 203525) | Freshwater fungal communities from buoy surface, Lake Erie, Ohio, United States - Buoy 12 MA123 | ecosystem: Environmental > Aquatic > Freshwater > Lake > Lake biofilm | place: USA...
GTTGCGATCGCCTGCAGCCCTGCAACGCCAGCACCCATGATGAACGCCTTCGCCGGCGCAATGGATCCTGCGGCGGTAGTGAGCATGGGGAGGAACTTGTCGAGCGCGGCGGCACCGATCAGCGCCGCCTTATATCCGGCGACGCCACTCTGCGAGGAGAGGACGTCCATGGATTGCGCGCGGGTGATGCGCGGCACAAGCTCCAGTGCGAGTGCGGTGATCTTGGCGCTCGCGAGCGCTGGGAGGATCTCTTCGTTGGCGCCAGGGGTGAGGAGAGCAATGAGCGTGCAGCCTTTCGGGAGGGCGGCGACTTCTTCTGCGCTTGGCTTTCGCACCTTCACCACCACGTCAGGCGCAACGGCGGCGAGCGCCGCGGCATCTGCGACAAGGGTCACTCCCGCCTTCTCATACGCGGCATCCAAGAAACCTGCGGCGCTACCCGCGCCGCGCTCGACAACGACCTGATGCCCCGCGGCGATGAGCTTGGCGGCTGCGTCTGGGACGAGCGCCACGCGGCGCTCGCCAGGGAGTCGCTCGCGGAGAATGCCGATCTTCATAGCTTTAATCCTATCGCCCCCTCTGATTTAGGCAGGAAGGTACGGCCGATACGCAGGACTCCACATCGCCGCGTCCACCAGTTCTGCGATGCGGTCCTCGGGGACGGCGGGCGCCCACCCACCCTTAACCCCCGCGCGAACCACCGCGATCGCAATGGTGCGGCTGATTGAGCGGAGTTGCGCGAGGGGCGGATAGATGGAGTCACGACCCGGTGGGGTGAGGGCGGCAAGGTGCTCTGCCGCCACAAGGAAGGCCTCGTCTGGAATCTTGTTCAGCCGGCCCGCGATCGCGGCAAGGCCAACACCCGGGAAGATGTAGACATTGTTCGCCTGGCTGATTGGGTGCGTCGCACCACCAGCGGTAACCGGCGCGAACGGTGAACCAGTTGCAACGAGTGCACGTCCGCCACTCCAGTGAAGGATCTGCTCTGGTGTTGCCTCTGCGCATGACGTTGGGTTCGAGAGCGGCCAGATCATTGGGGCTGGGGCCGCAGAGGCAACGGCACGGATCGTCGCTTCGGTAAATGCGCTCTCCTGCCCGCTCGTCCCAATGAGTGCCGTGGGGGCAATCAGCGTCACGATCTCCTCAAGCGTTGGCGCTGAACTCAACGTATGTAACTTGAGCGCCTGGAGCGTTTCGCTGCTGATGGCGAGCTCGCTCTTGCCGTTGGTCAGATCGGTTCGACCTTCATGCACGATCCCCTTTGAATCCATCGCAATGATCGCGCGCGCGCGTTCGCTCTCACTCGCTCCCGCGCTCTCAAGGTGTTTCCGCAGAAGTCGGACAATGCCGAGGGTTGCGGCGCCCGCTCCGTAAAAGAGGAAGCGTTGATCACTCATGCGCATACTCCCTGAACCACCACCCGCGTTCACCGCGGCGATGAGGCCCGCGAGTGCAACGGCACCCGTCCCCTGAATATCGTCGTTGAATGAAGGGACGATGTTGCGGTAACGCTCAAGGATCTTGATCGCATTCTCTTGCTTGAAATCCTCCCACTGGATCACGCACCCTGGAAGCGCCGTCGCTACCGCCTCCACGAACGATTCAATGAATGCGTCGTACGCGGCACCGCGGAGGCGCGGCTTGCGCCACCCCAAATACGCAGGGTCGCTGAGGAGTTCCTGATTATCCGTTCCCACATCGAGCGAGACGGGGAGCGCCCACGATGGTTGAATCCCAGCGGCTGCGGTGTAGAGCGAAAGCTTGCCGATTGGAATGCCCATCCCCCCAACACCGAGATCGCCAAGCCCAAGGATGCGTTCGTTATCAGTCACCACGATCAGTCGCGTCTCGCCGTTACCTGCCGCGTTGTGGAGGAGTTCAGGGATGCGACTCTGATCGTCTGGTGTTACCCATGCGCCGCGCGCGCGTCGCCAGATTTGACTCCAACGCTTGCACGCCTCGCCAACCGTTGGCGTGTACACCACAGGGAGGAACTCCTCCATGTTCTCTGCGAGCAGCCGGTAGAAGAGCGTCTCATTCCGATCCTGCAACGCAGCGAGCCCGATGTAGCGCTCGAGGGGATCCTGCTTCCGGCGAATCTTCTGCAGCTCAACGGCAACCTGCTCTTCAAGCGTAAGAACGGTTGCAGGGAGGAGTCCGTCGAGCCCAAGGAGTCGGCGCTCATCCTTGGTAAACGCCGTGTCCTTATTCAACGTGGGGCGGCTCAACAGCGCCTTGCCACGCTCCTTGACGGTGATCGGAGGGAGGGGTGTGCTCATAGGAGCCACAGGATAGCCGCGCGGCGGGTGTAAAGTCTGAGCATGGCTGCGACGATCCTCGTTGTTGAAGACGATCCCGCCGTCTCCCTCGCGCTCGAAGTGGCGTTGAAGGGGGAGGGGTATACCGCGCTGCTCGCTGCAACCGGCGATAAGGGCCTCGAGATTGGCCTTGCGCAGGCGCCAGACCTGCTCATCCTTGATGTCCGCCTTCCCGGAATTGATGGGTTTGAGCTGTTGCGCCGACTCCGCGCAGGCGGCTCAAAGGCACCCGTGATCATCCTCACGGCACGAGACGAAGAGGTGGATACGATCCTCGGACTTGAGCTCGGTGCGGACGACTACATGACGAAGCCCTTCCGCGTCCGAGAACTGCTCAGCCGCGTGAAGTCCCAGCTGCGTCGGGCGTACGGCGACCTCGCGGACGCACTCGGCGGGCGGATCATCCGCGCCGACGAACTCCTGATTGACCTAGAGCGCAGGCGGGTGAGCCGTGCGGGGAAGAAGATTGCCCTCACGCCAACCGAGTTTGAGATCCTGCGACTCCTTGCGGAGAAGCCAGGGCGCGTCTTCAGCCGACGCGACCTTCTCGAGCGAGTGCGCGACTACGACGCGGCGATCAGTGGCGATGAGAAGACGATCAATGTGCATGTCAGCCACCTCCGAGACAAGATTGAAGTTGACCCTTCAAATCCTCGCTATGTCAGCACCGTGCGTGGCGTTGGCTACGCCTTTGCGGATCGGAGTGACCGCGGCGAGCGGAGCGGATCCTGAGCTCCATCTTCACGCGTCTCTATAGCCTTCCGCCCCGCGGCCTGCGCGCGCGACTCACCGCCGCCTTTCTCGGCATCTTGGCGGTGGCACTCACGCTCTCCGGCCTGCTCGTCATTGATCGCGTCAGCAACGAGCTCCAATCGCAAGAGTTCGCATCACTGCAAGTGCGTCGAATGGCAGTCTCAAGTGCAGCGCGGAGCATTGCGATCGCTGCTGCGTCCGATGGAAGCGTGGTGACGCGAGCTGGCACGCTGAATCCACTTGTACAAGAACGCTTCTTGTTGCAGGATCCTGAACTGCAAGGACTCGCCACAGTCATTGCGCGTGCAGATGTGCGCTTGCGCTTCGGCACGTGGGACGAGGCACAGCAGAAGTTCACTCCACTTGAAGACTCCACGTTCACGATTGACTCTTCTGGCGTTGAGGCGGCTGCCGGTGAGCAGCGTGATCCAATCGAAAGCGGCTCGGAAATTGTGCTCCTTGGTGGTACGGAGGCGCTCGGCGCGGTTGAGGTGACGCTAGAGCAGCCGCTCTCCACGCGCGCAACGCGCATTGCACAGGTCACCGGCGCAATCACGCTCGTCGGACTTCTTGCACTTGCTGCAACGATCCTCTTTGCCACACTGGCCGCGCGACGATTTGCAAAGCCGGTACGACTCCTCTCGGAGACTGCGAGTGCGATCGGTGATGGAAACCTCTCCGCGCGCGTCCCTACTGGACCAGAGGTTGCCGCCAACATTGAGATGGAGGCCTTGCTCGAAGGATTTAATCGCATGGCGAGCCGCCTTGAGACCACCGTGGGCGCGCTGAAGCGTGAACGGGATCGCGGCCAAGAGCATCTCGCCGATGTTTCGCATGAGCTGCGAACACCGCTGGCGGCGCTTCGTGCGTTTGTTGATCTTCTTGATGAGGATGGGACCACGGATCCGGCAACGCGGAAGCGCCTGTTGAGTGAAGCGGGGCGCCAACTCGAGCGCATGGATGCACTCACCGCCAACATTCTTGAGCTGTCACGATTTGATGCAGGGATTGCGCGACCAGAGTTTACGGAGACCGACCTTCGTTCAAGTGTGAGTGCGGCGATCGAACAGGCGGCGGCGGGGGCACGTCGTCGCGGTGTCGCACTTGACGAGCGACTCCCAGCGCGGCGCGTGGTGATTCGACACGACGAGACTCTTATTGGCCAGGCGGTTGCAAACCTTGTTGGGAACGCGCTGAAGTTCACGCCAAAGGGCGGGAGTGTCTCCGTTGCAGTGCGCCCGCTCGCGACGGGTGCCGCGACAATCACTGTGAGTGACACCGGTGTTGGTATCGCCGCAGAAGAGTTGCCTCGAATCTTTGACCGCTTCTATCGGGGGACGGAGGGACTCGCCGCATCACGAAAGGAGACTCGTGCCTCTGGATCAGGCCTCGGACTCGCAATCGTGAAGTCAATTGTCGACATGCACGCCGGCCGCATCGTTGTTGAGAGTCTCCCTGGGAGTGGGACAAGCTTCACCCTGACCCTCCCCGCCGATCCGCTCGCGGACGCGGATAGCACGGTGGAGCCAACTCCCGCCACACAACCCGCCGCAACCTTGATCAGCGTTGGACGTCGCGCAGCGGCACTCCTCGGTGAGGTTGCGAAAACTTCACTTCGCCTACGTCGTGTTCTTCGCGCGGATTCGACATCCTCTACGCTGAGTGAGCCGCCTGCGCCTGATGGCGCTCAACCAACGACAAAGGAGAAGACGTGAGCGAAACCCGAAAGCCAATCTCTCGACGCAGCGCGCGTCCGATCCGGTTTGAGCCAGAGCGCTCCGAGTGGCAGCCGTGGCTTGAGAACCTGGATGACGGCGTTCCGAAGGCGAGCACACCCAGTGACACGCAAGAGCCACCCTCGAGAGAACCGCGAACAGGCCTGACTGGGCGCGCAACCGCCGGCCTCCTGGCCCTCTCCCTTGTCTTTGGGGCGGCGGGCGGCGCTGGTGCAACCTACTTCGTCCTCGGTGGAGTCCAGGGAAGCGGCGACATCGTGACGCAGATCCGCCAGACGCTCACCTCTGAGCAGTCAGCAATCGTCAACGTTGCGGAGCGCGTCTCGCCCGCCATCGTCACGCTTGAGGTCACAACGGCAGGGAGCAATAGCGTTGGATCAGGGGTGATCTACTCCGCAGATGGATGGATTGTCACTAATCGCCATGTGGTTGAGGGCGCGACCAGCATCACCGTCAACCTCAAAGACGGTCGTGATTTTGTTGGCACCATCTACGGCATTGACACGTTAACGGACCTTGCCATCGTGAAGGTGGAGGCTACCGACCTCTCCGCCGCAACGCTCGGACGTTCGCGAGATATCCAGGTGGGGCAGACCGCAATTGCCATGGGCTCGCCCCTTGGCGTCTACACCAACTCTGTGACTGCGGGAATCATCTCCGCGCTTGGTCGACAGATCACCACGGAATCTGGCCGACTTGACGGACTCCTGCAGACGGATGCCGCAATCAACCCTGGCAATTCTGGTGGCGCACTCGTCGACTCCAGTGGTGCAGTGATTGGCATCAATACGGCGATCTCCAATGAAGGCGCAGGGATCGGCTTTGCGATCCCCATTGATATCGCACGGCCGATCATGGAGCAGGCACTCGCCGGCGTACCGCTCTCACGTCCATGGATTGGAATTCGATACACATCGCTTGACCGCCGCTCAGCGGCGCAGAACAACCTGCCGGTCTTCCAGGGAGCGTGGCTCTCGCCGGGAGCTGAGCCTGCGGTCGTCCCTGGCAGTCCTGCCGAAGCGGCCGGGTTTACTGATGGCGACATTGTCGTGAAGGTGGAAGGAGTGGCGATTGATGAGCTGCACCCGCTGCAAGATCTCTTGGTGCAGTACTCACCTGGCGCTACGATCGTCCTTGATGTGTTGCGCGGCGAGAGCATCATCCAGCTCTCCGTCACCCTAGGAACCCGACCGAACCAGTAGGCGCAGTGCCTAGCCGTCAAGGCTCCCATCGTTCGCAATGCGCCCTTCGCGCATGAGGCGCTCTCGAACGGCACCGACGAGATAGAGCGAACCGGCAACAACAACTGCACCACGCGCCTTGGCCGCACTGTCGAGTGCCTCCACGTGATTCGCTGCGCCACTGACCTGTGCACCAAGTCCCGCTGCGCGTGCAGCGGCGGTGAGGTCATCAACTGACGCGGAGCGCGCGTCACCAACACTGGTGCAGATCACGGTGGCTCGCTGGAGGGCCGGTACCTCAGCGAGCTTGCGGAAGATCTCAGGTATCGACTTATCTGACATTGTGGCAATCACAAGCGTCAAGGGCGTCACCCCTGCCGTTCCATCTGCATCCTGCAGGAGCGGTGCAAGATCGCGGAGTCCGGATGCGAGTGACGCAGCTCCATCCTCGTTGTGCGCACCATCCAAAAGGAGATCGCGCGAATCGGACACTCCAAATGGTTGACGAATCAACTCCATGCGTCCCGCCCACTGCACCGCGGCAAACCCTTCTCGAATCGCCACGTCGCTCACCGTGGCCACTCCCGCGTCGCGCATCGCGTCCAGTGTCGCAAGCGCGACCGCTGCGTTGTCACCCTGGTGTTGACCGAGGAGTCCAACCTGCACCATTCCGAGGCGAGGGAGCTCCACCTCAATCCCGTCGCGACCACGCGGGAGAACCGCGCCGCGCACCGCCTCGGTGAGTACCGCCCCAACATCGCGTGCTCGCTCACGGATCACGCGCAGCGCACCGCCGCGTTCGCTCGCTCCGGTGACCGCACGATCGCCTGGCATGATGATCGCCGCCTTCTCCTTGGCGATCAGCTCAATCGTGTCACCGAGATACTCCTGATGATCGAGTCCAACGTTCGTCACCACCGCCACGCCGCCGTCCCAAGCGTGCATGGCGTCTAGGCGGCCGCCGAGTCCAACCTCAACCACCGCCCGATCAATACCAGCAGTACGAAACCCTTCAAAGACGACCCCTGCAAGCAGTTCAAACTCTGTCACCGGACCGACGGCGCTTTCCACCTGATCAGCCGCACTCAGCGCGCGTTCCACTGCGACCGCAAACGGGAGAGGGGTGAGCGGCTCACCGTTGATCCGAATGCGTTCGCGGTATGAGATGAGGTGCGGCTTCGGCGTGCTGCCGTGCCGCACGCCCCCTGCGCTGAGTGCGGCGGAGACAAGGGCGCTGACGCTCCCCTTCCCATTTGTCCCAGCGATGAGCGCGCCACGCACCCCGCGCTCAGGGTGTCCGAGAGCCTCAAGGAGCGCAACGGAGCGCTCGAGCCCGAGTCGGACGCCGAAGCGGCCACGCGCGCCGATTGCAATCTGTGCCGCCGCCCACGCCTCTGGGCCGCGACCCTCTGCGATGGCGGTGCGCATGCGCTCGCGTGCCGATTCAACCTCGCGCCGCAGCGCATCAACAACGGCGGGATCGGATGGAAACTCTGGCATCTGCTGAGCGTAGCGGTGAATCTGCTCTGCGTGCCACAATCAGGGACATGGCAGGGTTCAATCGACCCGGATCGCAACCGCCACGGCGCCGCGGTCTCTTCGGCATCCGCAGTGACAGTCGAGGCGGAGCTCGCCAACCAATCCGACGTGTTGATTCAGCGGCGCCAACGCGCGCCGCAGTCTCCTACACATCACAACGCGCACCCCAGCGTGGTGGTGGCTCGTTTGGCCGCGCGATCACCACGTTGATCACACGACTCGTAGGGCTCGGCGCAGTTGTAATTTTGATTGTCGCGGCGATCCTTGGCGCGCGCCTTGTGATCTCGCTCGGCGAACCCGCCCAGAGTGCCCTCCCAAGCGACGCGGTCCCGTCCGCCTCCGCGGGCCAGCCACTAATCGTTGCACCAGACCCAGCAACCGTTGCAACCGCCACCATCACCGTGAGAGGCTCACTCCCGGATGACCTTCTTGGGCTAAGTGACGCACTCCTTCGCATCAACGTTCTTGGTGCGGATGGATCGCAACGAGTTGGCGCAGAGATTGAGCTACCGCGCACGCCCGGGTTTGAGGTAAACAGCATCCCCCTGACTGAAGGCACGAACACGATCACCGCTGTGGTTGTAGTTGATGGCGTTGAGAAGACACCGAGTGCTGGAATCATCGTCACGCGTGACAACACTGCGCCGATCGTCGAGATCACGTCGCCCACGCCTGGTCAGCTAGTGAGTGGTTCAGAGGTGACGGTTCGTGGTACGAGCGACGCGGGTGTGGAGATTCAATTGAGAAATGATACATCTGGCCTCACCGCGTCTGGCACGTCCAATCAAAGCGGCAACTACGCGGTGAACATCTCTCTCCGTGACGGGGTGAATCTTCTAACAGTGGTGGCCACCGACGCAGTGGGGAATAGTTCGCGCACAAGTGTGGAGATCACTACCAACGCCTCGGTTGGCCGAGTGATTGTGGTCGCAAATCCTGCAACGATATTCTTGAACAAGTCGCCGAAGGCATTCCGCATTACCGCAACCGCAACAGATTCCACTGGTGCGACTGTTTCGGGAGCCACGGTCTGCATGATGATCACCGCGCCAGGTCTCGCGCCGATCTCGCTCCCCTGCACAACGTCAGATTCAAATGGTCGCGCGATTGGTGAGTACACGTTCCCGGAGAATTACGACACAGAGGGGCGAGGGCTGATCCTTGTGACCTACACCCTTGCGCAGGGTGATCCACTTGAAGCGACCACGCCGATTACCGTGAAGAAGAAGCCATAGTGGACGGCGCACACCTCGCGTGGCAGTGCCCTTCCTGCGGTGCGCTACAGGAAGAGACGGGTCGTTGCTGGGTCTGCCAAGCGCCAACCACCGCGTGCGGAACCTGTAGGCATCTCCGTCGCGCCGTTGTGGGGAAGATTAGCTACTGCGGCATTGACAAGAAGAAGAAGCTGATCGCAGAGAGTGATGTACGACCATGCTGGACGGCCCCAGTGGAGCTGCAACGCGCCGCAAGTCATGGACGTCGCGTTGACGGTGCAGACGTGCGCCTTCCGCGACTCAGTTGGGCGAGTGGCGGACTCTGGGAAGGACTTGAGGCGTAACTCTACGGACAGCCGGCGAGTGGCGTACCGAACGGGCTCGTAGAAACGATCGTCACGACACTTCCGCTCGGGACCAAGACTCCCGCCGCTGGTGAAATCACATCAACAATCTCCGTTGCGTCGAGCGCTGCTGACGCTGGGTCAAGCGTGAGTCCCACCGCCTCCAGCATGAGCGACGCCTCACCGACTGCGGCGCAGCGCAACACGGGCACCGCCGTATCTGCAACGCCGGACGGGGAGGCGCTCGCACCCGGCGATGGCTCAGGCCCGAGCGAAACCACAAGATCAACGCGACTCCCATTCGCCACCTGAAGCCCCGCTCGCGGGTTCTGCTGCAGCACGCTCCCGATCGGAGCATCCGGAGACCAGGCGGAGATCACCTGACCGAGCCGCAAGTTGGCGGTGCGGAGGCGCATGGTCGCCTCCTCCTCCGTGGTGCCGAGCAGATCGGGGACGACCGCAAGTCCGCTCCCCGCCACCACGCGCACCTCGATCACGCTATTGAGCGGAACGAGCGTTGACGGGTCTGGTGACTGCGAGAGGATGGTGTCAACAGGGAGTGACTCAGAGGTGACGCGTTCGCTCACCTTGATGCGAAGCCCGAGCTGTTCAGCAATTGGGATCGCCTCTGCGAGCGTGAGTGACGTAATTGGCGGCACCTTAACGTTGTCGTCTGGCCCAGCGCCCGCGTTGATGAGGCGCAACCCGAAGATCACCGCGGCGAGCAGTACAAGGACCGTCACCGCAACGCCAGCGATCGTTAGCATCGTGGTGCGCAGCGGCATCGCCTCTTCATCGTCATACCGAGCACTCTCATCAAATGGATCGGCTGGCATCTCTGGCTCCCCAGGTCCAGCCTCCCCTGCCACACGCGCAACGCGCGTCCCAGCGAGTGCGCGCGGCGCACCCGCCGCAGGGCCAACCGCTCGCGGCGGAATTGATGTTCGCCCAACTTTGACCACATACGACTCGAGCGCATCTGCAACGAGTGTGGCGCTCTGTGTTCGTTTTGTCGGATTAGCTGCGAGCAGTTGCGTCGTGATTGACTCAAGCTCCACGGGAATATCTGGTCGCAGGGTGCGTGGTGACGGAACAGCATCATCTGCGCCGCGCAGCGCAGGTCGTCGCCCTGTGAGCAGTTCAAAGAGAACCACGCCGAGGCCAAAGAGGTCTGATGATGACGTGGCGGGCGCACCAGCGGCAACCTCAGGCGCAACGTAGTGCGCAGTTCCTGGGGGCGCAGCGGACCCCTTTGTTCCAGTAGGGAGACCATCTTCAAGAATTGCGTGTGCAATTCCGAAGTCTGCAATCTGCGCGCGACCTTCGCGTCCAATCAGAATGTTCCGAGAAGAAACGTCGCGATGAATGATCCCGCGCTGATGCGCTGCTGCTAAGCCGCGAGCAACCTGTGCCGCGATTGCGGCGGCGCGGCGTGGAACGAGTGGCCCAACGCGTCGCAGCATTGAGGCGAGATCTTCCCCGTCAACGAATTCCATAATGATTGCTGGCGCATCGCCCTCGGGAGTGACGTCAAACACGGCAGCAACGTTTGGGTGCGCAATGATTGCTGCGGCGCGACCCTCTGCACGGAATCGCGCAGTGGCGTCAGGAGATGCGGCAAGTGCGCCACGGAGCACCTTCACCGCTACATCTCGACCGAGCACTTCATCGGTGGCGCGGAAGACAGAAGCGGCAGCGCCCTCGCCAATCTGTTCTCGCAGTTGATACCTTCCTGCAACGAGATCGCCGGGCTTGAGGCGCACCTCGGACGAACCGCTCACCTCTCCCCGTCCCGAATGTGCGTTGCGAGTGCCGCGCGCAAGCTTGTGCCGTAGGTTGGGTGCTCAAGCGCAAGATCAAGATTCGCGCGCAGCCAGCCCTCTGGAGCGCCGACGTCATATCGCGTGCCACTGAATTTGTAGCCAACCACCGGCTGGTCTGATGCGAGCGCCTGGATGGCGTCGGTGAGTTGAATCTCTCCGCCCGCGCCGTGCTGCGTTCGCTCAAGTGTCTCGAAGATCTTTGGGCTCAGCACGTAGCGGCCCACGATCGCCAAGTTGGATGGGGCATCTGCAGGTTCGGGCTTCTCAACAAGGCCGCGAAGCGGAATGATCCGGCCACCATCAGATGAGGGGAGCGTGGGGTCAGGCTCCACGATTCCATAGCGTCGGGTCTGGTCCGCCGCCACTTCCATCAGCGCAACCACGGAGGCGCTGCTCGCCTCATACGCCTTGATCAGTTCGCCGAGCGCCGGCTCCCCGCCAATGATCAGGTCGTCGGGGAGGACAACGGCGAATGGCTCACGCCCTACGGCGTCGCGCGCCATCAGCACCGCATGCCCGAGTCCGAGCTGCTCTTTCTGACGGACCGTCACAAGGTGCACCATGTCGGCCACGGCACGAACCGCGCG
>Ga0315907_10007357_pt1 | contig 11487 bp, 8 predicted proteins | sample LakEriMetagenome_3_FD_203525 | JGI IMG/M metagenome (GOLD analysis project Ga0315907, IMG submission 203525) | Freshwater fungal communities from buoy surface, Lake Erie, Ohio, United States - Buoy 12 MA123 | ecosystem: Environmental > Aquatic > Freshwater > Lake > Lake biofilm | place: USA...
GTCGGGACGGAAATACTTCTCGAGCGTGGGGTGCAGATACTCGGCATACCACGGCTGGGTTTCGGCACGCTGCAGGTCTCGGCTGGCCTCGTAAATGTCGAGCGTCGGATTCCACGCCACCCCTCCCTGCACCATCGCCTTCAACACCTCCTGCAGCCGCGCCGGATCGGCCTCGCGCCACAGGCGCCCCGCGTACCGGAAGCGCATTCCCTCGTCGGCGTAATTGAAGTTCGAGGGAAACGGCTGGATCCCGCCGATGATGGCCGCGTCCGGTACGCCGTACCAATGCTCGATGCTCGTGAGCCCTCCCTTTGCGGCGTCCCACGCGTTCGTTTCCTCGACCGCCATGTGATGCGCCGTGCGCAGCCCCAGCTTCCTGGCCTCGTCGAGCACGGGGAAGTACACGTCCTTGTCCATGCCGAAGAGCTTGAGACCGTCGACCCCCTGCGCCTTGAGGTCACGCACCCGCTGGCGCGCCTCCACTTCATTCCTCGGCACCGGCATGTACGCATAGCGTGCATACACATACAGCCTTGGCGCAGCGATCTCACCGGCGTTGCTGCGGGTGCGCAGCTGCAGCGTCTTCGGCGTTTCGCTCGACACGTCGCGCACCGTGGTGATGCCCATGCCGAGCCACAACTTGAGCTGATAATCGAGCGGCTGGGGAATGCCGCCGCGTTCGTCCTGCACATGCCCGTGCAGATTGATGAGGCCGGGCAGCACGTACTTGCCCGTGGCGTCGATCTCGACGTCGGCAGGAGCGCGCTTCACCTCCCCCATCTTCACGGCGACCGGATCGAGCGGAATCACGTCGACGATGCGGTTTCCCTCGACGATGATGTCCCGCGGGCCCTCCGCAGGCGTTCCGTTCCCCTCGATCACCATCGCATTGCGGATGGCGAGACGCCGGGGACGCACGCCATGGGTGGGCGCGCTCTGCGCCTCGATGACCCCCGCGTTCGCCATGGCGAGCGACAGGGCGAGGGCGACGCGAACGACGGTGGCGGTTGGACGCGGCATCAGATCACTCCCATTCGATCGTGGCGGGCGGCTTGGAGCTCACGTCGTACACGACGCGATTCACTCCGTCCACCTCGTTGATGATACGGCTGGAGATTCGCCCAAGTACTTCATGGGGGAAGTTGTACCAGTCGGCCGTCATGCCGTCGGTGCTGGTGACCGCCCGGAGCGCAATCACGTGTTCGTACGTGCGACCGTCGCCCATGACGCCCACCGAGCGCACCGGCAGAAAGACGGCGAACGCCTGCCAGATGTCCGGGTACAGCCCGGCCGCCCGGATCTCCTCGAGATAGATCGCATCGGCGCGACGCAGCATGTCGAGCGCCGCGGGCGTCACCTCGCCCAGCACCCGAATGGCGAGGCCGGGACCGGGGAACGGATGGCGCCCGACCATCTCCTCGGGAAGGCCGAGTTCCCGCCCGACATTGCGGACCTCGTCCTTGAACAATTCGCGCAGCGGCTCGATCAGTTGGAACTTCATGTCCTTCGGCAGGCCGCCCACGTTGTGGTGCGTCTTGATCGTCGCTGACGGCCCCCCCTTGGCGCTCACCGACTCGATGACGTCGGGATACAGCGTGCCCTGCACGAGGAAAGCGGCATCCTTGCCGGCATCAGCCGACGCGGCCTCGAAGACGCGGATGAAGTGTTCCCCGATGATCTTCCGCTTCTGCTCCGGCTCTCCGACCCCGGCCAGCGCCGTGAGGAACCGCTCCTCCGCCCGCACCGTGATGAGCCGGATGCCGAGGTGCGCCCCCATGGTCCGCTCGACCTGTTCCCGCTCGTGCAGTCGCAGCAGCCCGGTGTCCACGAAGATGCAGGTGAGCTGGTCACCGATGGCCTTGTGCACCAACGCCGCCGCCACGCTCGAGTCGACGCCACCGGAGAGGCCGCAGATGACCTGTCGATCGCCGACCAGTTCGCGAATACGCGCCACCTCCTGCTCGATGAAATGGCCCGGCGTCCAGTCGGGCGTGCAATGGCACACACCGAAGAGGAAGTTCTGGATGATTTCCGCCCCGCGCACCGAGTGGTGCACCTCGGCGTGGAACTGCACGGCATGAATCGGCCGCGTTTCGTGGCGGAAGGCGGCGCAGGTCGTGCCGCTGTGCGCCGTGGCGACGTAACCGGGCGGCACCTGCTCCACATGATCGCCATGACTCATCCACACCGTGGTGCGCTCGCCGGCGTCGAATGCCGTGAAGAGGCCGGATGGTTCGTCGACCGTGACCTCGGCGCGTCCGTACTCGCGGCGCCCGCCTCCGATCACGGCGCCCCCCTCCAGGTGCGCGATGAGCTGCATGCCGTAGCACACTCCAAGCACCGGTGCCACGTCGAGTAGTTCGCGCGCAATCGTCGGCGCGCCTTCATCGGTGACCGAGCTCGGCCCACCGGACAGAATGATGCCGGTTGGCCTCCACTCGCGAATCCACTCGAGGGATCTGGTCGGCGGATGGATCTCGGAGTATACCCGGGCCTCACGCACGCGGCGGGCGATGAGCTGCGTGAACTGCGATCCGCAGTCGAGAATGAGGATGCGGCTTTGCGTGTTCTGCATCAGACCTTCCACTCCGGTCCCGTGAGCTTGAGGAATTCGATTGCCTTCGTGTCCAGATCGAGGATCGCACCGGTCGGCGCCCCGTGGAGCCAGCCGCACCCTTCACCCGGATTCACGAGCAATGAGTCACCCCGCGCCTTCATCTCCGGCACGTGCGTGAACCCGTGCACGATCACCTCGTGGCCGTCGATCGAGCGCTGATGCACGTCGGCCAAATCATGCACAAGAAGTACCGACTTGCCGCCGAGGTCAAAACTGTGCGGCGACTCGTAGAGCTCGGCCGCTCCGAACCCGGTCTTCGCCGCCGCGATCAGGGCGTCCCGATCCCCGTCGTTGCGCCCGAAGACCCCGAGCAGCGGGAGCGAGAGATCGTGGAATGGTTGCAGCGAAAACGGTGAGCAGTAGTCACCAGCGTGCATCACGAGCGAGACCCCACCGGCGACCATCTGCTGCAGCAGCTCCCGAATGGCGGGAACACGATCGTGAGTGTCCGACAACAGGCCGATACGCATCAGGCGGTTCTCCAGTGGAGGGGCGCACGCTCGAGGCGTACGAGGTCTTCGAGCTGTTCACGGGCTCCGGCCACTGCGAAGCGATCGCCGTCGACGAGCACCTCGGCCGGGCGTGGACGGGAGTTGTAGTTGGAGGCCATGGTGAAACCGTACGCGCCCGCCGTGCGGAGCACGAGCAGGTCCCCCGCCCGCACGTCGGGCAGCGTCCGTGCCTTGGCGAAGAAGTCACCCGATTCGCAGATCGGTCCCACCACGTCGGCGGTGACCGTACCGTCGGTGGCAGTGACCGCCTCGATGGCGTGATACGCCTGATAGAGCGCCGGCCGGATGAGATCGCTCATACCGGCGTCGGTGACGACGAAATCCTTCCCTGCCGCGTGCTTGCGGTACAGCACCTCGGTGAGCAGCACGCCGGCTTCGGCCACGAGATAGCGACCGGGTTCGAGCAGGAGCGTCAATCCGGTCTCCTCTGCGGCGGCGCGGACGAGTCGGGCGTAGTCGTCGATGTCGGCGTCCACCTCATGCGTCTCGTACGGTACGGACAGACCGCCCCCGACATCCATGAACGCGATGGGATGCCCTGCTGCCCGCGCGTGCGCTATGGCCGCCAGCAGTCGTGGGAGCGCGTCGCGCAGCGGATCGGCATTGCCGATCTGCGAGCCCAGGTGCATGCCGAGGCCACGCAAAGCCACGTTCGGCAGCGTGCCGACCAACTCCACGAGCCGCGCGACATCGTCGCGAGGGATCCCGAACTTCTGTCCTTTCTCCCCCGTCTTGATATAGGCGTGCGGCGTTTCGACCGTCACCTCGGGATTCACGCGGATGGCGATCGGTGCGGTGATCCCCCGGCGTCCGGCAACGTGATCGATGGTCACGAGCTCGGCTTCCGACTCTACGTTGATCAGCTGCACGCCGGCGTCGAGGGCGCGCTCGATCTCGGTGACGGTCTTGCCGACACCGCTGAACACCACGTCATGTCCCTTGAAGCCCGCTTCGAGGGCGCGATAGAGCTCGCCGCCGGAGACGATATCGACCCCGGCCCCGAGCTCTCGCAGCAGCGACAGTACGTGGAGGTTGGAGTTCGCCTTGACGGCGAAATGGATGTGGTGCGGCACCCCCGAGAAGGCGGCGTCGAGGCGACGGAACCGATCCCGGATGGTGTTGGCGCAATACACGTACGCCGGCGTACCGGCCGCCGCCGCGACGGTGGGCAACGGCACGCGCTCGGCATGCATCACGCCGTCCACCATGGCGAATCCCGTGGCAGACACCGGCCGCTCGCCGTCGGGGCTCAGTACGACCGGGCCCACACGACCTCGTACTTGGCGGGTTCGCCGGTGACCATGCACGTGAGGGGAGCCTCCGGAGAGCGGAACTCCGCGTCAGGAATCACGCGGATCGTCGCCTTGGTCTCTTCCTTCACCTTGGCCTCGATGGCGGGGTCGCCGTTCCAGCCGGCGTACACGAAGGCACCGGGGCCATCCATGATCTCCTTGAAGCGATCGTAGCTGATCCGCTCACGAATGCTGTTCGCCTCGAGACGCGCCCGCGCCGCCGCCAGCATGTCCGCCTGAATGCCGTCGAGGATGACCGGCAGTTCCGTCCGGAGTGTGTCGAATGCGATCGGGCGCTTCTCGCGGGTATCCCGGCGCACGAGCATCCCCGAACTCGATGCGAGATCACGGGGGCCGATCTCCATGCGGAGGGGGATGCCGCGGAGCTCCCAATGGTAATACTTGGCACCCGGCTTGATGCCGATACGGTCGTCGACGTGTACGCGGATGCGCTCGTGATCCGGACGCTTGAAGCTGCCGAGGTCATCGGCTATGCGCTTGGCCGCCTCGATCGTCGCCGCGCGCTCCTCGTCCGTCTTCCAGATCGGCACGATGACCATCTGGATGGGCGTGAGCTTGGGCGGCAGGCGCAGGCCGTTGTCGTCGCCGTGCGTCATCACGAGGCCGCCGATCATGCGCGTCGACACGCCCCAACTGGTGTTCCACGCGTGGTCCTGCTGCCCCTGCTCGTTCTGGAAGGTGAGGTCGAACGCCTTGGCGAAGTTCTGGCCGAGATTGTGCGAGGTACCGGCCTGCAGCGCCTTGTTGTCCTGCATCATCGCCTCACAGGCATACGTGCGCAGCGCCCCGGCGAACTTCTCGCTGTTCGTCTTCTGCCCGGTGATCACGGGCATGGCCATCCAGCCTTCCATGAACTCGCGATATACGCCCAGCATCCGGCGCGTTTCCGCTTCCGCCTCGTCGTGCGTGGCGTGCGCGGTGTGCCCCTCCTGCCAGAGGAACTCCATGGTGCGCAGGAAGAGGCGCGTGCGCATCTCCCAGCGCACCACGTTGGCCCACTGGTTGTAGAGCAACGGCAGGTCGCGATAGCTCTGCACCCATTTTGCGAACATCGAATAGATGATCGTCTCGGAGGTGGGGCGCACCACGAGGCGCTCCTCGAGCTGTTTGCCGCCACCGTGCGTCACAACCGCGCACTCCGGCGCGAAGCCCTCCACATGCTCCGCTTCCTTCGACAGGAAGCTCTCGGGGATGAAGAGCGGGAAGTACGCGTTCACATGGCCCGTGGCCTTGAACATGTCATCGAGCGCACGCTGCATGCGCTCCCAGACCCCGTACCCGTGGGGACGGATGACCATGCACCCGCGCACCGGCGAGTAATCCGCAAGCTCGGCGCGCAATACCAGCTCGTTGTACCAGTCGCTGAAGTTCTCGGCGCGGGTGGTCAGCTTCTTGTCGTCGCTCATCGCACGGTTCCGTTCATCGTGGAAGCCCAGGCGCACAGCGCCTCGAGCGTGGAGAAAGTCTGGTCGTCATGTCCCGCACGACGCACGCGCCACGGCGCATCGGCATGGGCGGGATCGACGATCACGAACGTGCCCGCGCCGGCCTTGCGGCCGGCCTCGAGCTGCTTGTCGAGTTTCTGAGCGCGCAGCGCGAACTCCACCGCGCAACCGGCCAGCCGCATGGCGGCCGCTGTGGCGAGCGCGGCACCAGGGGCATCCGGCGCGTCAGGCGCCTGCGCTACCCAGAACTGCAGCGACGGCGCGGACGCCGGCATGAGCCCGCGAGCCCGCAGCAGTTCCCCGATCACCACGTCGCCCATGCCGAACCCGAGAGCCGGCAGGTCGGCGCCACCGAGCGACTTGAGCAGGGTGTCGTAGCGGCCGCCTCCACAGATCGCACGGAACTCGCCAACGTTGTCGAACAGCTCGAACACGATACCCGTGTAGTACGCGAGCCCGCGCACGATCGTCAGATCGAAGCGGATGAACGGCGACGTGCCGAGCGCCGCAGAGTGGCTGAGGTACTCGGCAAAACGCGCCACATGGGGCTGCACGGCGGGGGCGTCGCCATAACGGGCACGTACGGCATCGAAGTCGAGCTGCCCGAAGCCGAGAATCGCCTCGGCCGTCGACGCCGTCAGGCCGGCCTGCGCCAGCTTCTCGGCGGACACTTCCCGCGGCTGTCGCTCCAGCTTGTCGAGCACGGCGTACACCTCGGGCCACGCCGCGTCAGCGATACCGAGATGTTCGAGAAGACCATTCAGCAGTCGACGGTCACTCACGCGGGCACGCACGTCCGCGTCCGTGAGCCCGAAGGCCCGCATGATCTCGATCGCCACCGAGAGCAACTCGGCATCGGCGAGCACATCGGCCTCACCCACGATGTCGACGTTGAGCTGATAGTGCTCACGCAGGCGCCCCTTCTGCGTGCGCTCATAGCGGAAGAGCTGCGGCACCGAGAACCAGCGGACCGGCTTGCGCAGCGACTGCGCTTTCGCGCCCACCATGCGCGCGAACGTCGGCGTCATTTCCGGGCGCATGGCTACCTGCCGGTCACCCTTGTCCACGAAGTTGTACAGCTGCGTGACAATCTCCTCGCCACTCTTCTGTGTATAAAGCTCGAGGGGTTCGAGGGGCGGCCCGTCGTACTCCAGAAACGCATAGCGCCGCACGACGCGGCGCCAGGTATCGAAGATGTGGGCTCGCTCGGCGAATTGTTCCGGGTAGAAATCGCGGAATCCGGGCAGCGGCTTGTGAGACATCCGGGTAACCTACCGATCCAATGGATGCACCTGCAACCGTTCCATGGCATCACCCACGGTGTGAAAGGAGCCGGTAACCAGTACCGTCGCCGCCTCCTCGCGGGCATGCGCCAGCGCGCTCGAAAAGTCGTCGATGCGCTCCACCGGCAGCCCGACCTCGCGCGCCCACGTGGCCACCTCGTGGAGGTCCCAGGCGCGATTCGCCGGCGACGTAGGAGCGAGGGTGATCACGATGCGCTCGGCGGCACGCCCCACGGCCTCGAGGATCCCGCGCCAGTCCTTGTCGCGCAGCACGCACACGACCGCCGTGATCGGATGCGGCATGCCGACGGCCAGCAGGTTGGCGACCACCGTTGCGGCCCCATCGGCGTTGTGGGCCACGTCGAAGAGCCACGGCGCCGTCCGGTGAAAGCGTCCGGCCAGCCGCACCGCCGGTAGGAGTTCCGGCGCTTGCCGCTCGATTTCGGCCCACCGCCCGCCGGCGCCCCGCAGCATGGCCAGCGCCACCGCCGCGTTGTGTGCCTGAAAGTGCCCGACCAGCGGGGTCGTCAACCGCCGCCGATCCCTCGCCACGTCGAGCGTAAAACCTGTACCGTTGGCGTCGACCACGATGTCGCTCACCTGCCAATCCCGTCCCGTCACGAGTACGGGCGCGGCTCCCGCCGCCTCGGCCCGTTCGAGCAACAGGTCGCGGATGGCCGGGGTCGTGTCACCAACCACTGCGGTCGTCCCGGCCTTGTAGATCCCGGCCTTCTCGCCCGCGATCGCGACGAGGGTGTCGCCGAGGTACTCCATGTGGTCGTACCCGATCTGCGTCACCCCGGTGGCGATGGGCTCGACCACGTTGGTCGCATCGAGCCGCCCGCCCAGCCCCACCTCGACGACAGCGACATCCACCCGTTCGTCCGCGAAGTACGAGAGCGCCATCGCCGTCGTGGCCTCGAAGAACGTGGCGCCAAGCTCGGTGAGCCGCGGCTCCCATCGCGACAGCCACGCGGCGATGTGCGCGTGCGTCATGGGCACCCCATTCACCACGATGCGCTCCGAGAAGTCCACCAGGTGCGGCGACGTGTAACGCCCCACCCGCAGCCCGGCGCCACGCAGCAGGGCGTCCAGGGTGGCCACGGTGCTTCCCTTCCCGTTCGTTCCCGCTACGTGAAAGACCGGGTACGCCCGGTGCGGATGGCCCAGATCCCCAAGCAGCTCCGTGACCCGCTCAAGTCCAAGGCGCCAGGCGCCACCGGTACGCGCGAACAGACGGCGGAGCGCCGCCTGATAGGCCGATTCCGTCTCAGCCGGCCCGGGAGCCGACACCGTGCGCGGCGCCCGTGGGTCCAGCGGTCCCCCCGAGGCTCAGCTTTCCAGCTGGTCGTGGCCAGCGGCCGCCGGTCGCCCCGTCATGTGGCGCAGCAGACGAGACAGGGTAGCACGCATTTCCTTCCGGTGCACGACGCGGTCCACCATCCCCTTTTCGAGAAGGAACTCCGCCGTCTGGAAGCCTTCCGGAAGATCCTGACCGAGTGTCTGTTTGATCACGCGCGGACCCGCGAACCCGATCACGGCCCCTGGCTCAGCGAGAATGGCATCGCCGAGCATCGCATAACTCGCGCTCACGCCGCCCGTCGTGGGGTTGGTGAGCACCGAGATGTACGGGATACGCCGCTCGGCCAGCTGCGACAGGACCGCGGACGCCTTCGCCATCTGCATGAGCGACAGGATCCCTTCCTGCATGCGCGCACCGCCAGACTGAGAGACGATCACGAGCGGGTGCTTCTTCTCGAGCGAGCGCAGACCGAGTCGGGCGATCTTTTCACCGACCACGGACCCCATCGAACCGCCCATGAAGGCGAAGTCCATGATGCCGATCCCCACGGGCATGCCCTCGAGCTGACCCGTGACGGTCAGAATCGCATCGGTGTCACCGGCGTTGGCGAGGGCGCGCTTGAGGCGGGACGGATAATCCGGAAAGCCCAGCGGGTCGACCGACCGCAACTCGCCACCCACCTCGGCGAGCGTGCCCTCGTCGATGAGCGACCCGGCGTAATCCCACGCCCGCATGCGACGATGGAAGTCGCACGCCGGGCAGACGTTGAGATTGCGCAGAAACTTGTCACGGATGTCCGTGTGCCCGCAGGCCTCGCACTTTTCCCACGTATCGCGCGGGATCTCGAGGCGTTCGCGACTCGGCTGACGGGGCTTCTTTTCCTTCCGGAACCAGGCCATAGGCCAAGAAAGATCGGAAGTTGCGCGCGGGAAGGCTAGACCTTGCGCGCAGCCGCGCCGTTACAATCCGAGCGCGTCGGCCTGGCCACGCCCCTCGGCGGAGATCCGAAGCAGCACGGCGACGGCCAGCCAGCTCGTGAGGAGAAATGAGCCCCCGTAACTGAAGAACGGGAGCGGAATGCCGGTGACCGGCATCAGGTTGAGCGTCATCCCCACGTTTACCATGACGTGGACGAACCACGCGGACATCAATCCGAATGCCACGAGGCTGGGAAAGGCATCGGCCGCCCGGGTCGCCACCCGCATGCTGCGCAGGAACAGCGCGAGGAAGAGGGAGAGCGCCACGGACACCCCGACGAACCCGAGCTCCTCACCCACCACGGAAAAGATGAAGTCAGTCTGCTGCTCAGGGAGAAAATTGAGCCGCTTCTGGCTCCCCAGCGTAAAGCCCTTTCCGAAGAGGCCACCCGAGCCGATGGCAACCTGACTCTGGATGACATTGTACCCGGAGCCTCGCGCGTCCACCTGCGGATCGAGGAAGACAAGGAACCGTTGCTGCTGGTATGGCTTGAGCTTGTCCCACAGCAGCGGCGCCACGACCCCCATCACCACGTTGGCGACCACCAGCACGACGCCTTCGACGAGGTATGGCCGGTACCAGAGCACCAGGGCCACGAGGATGAGGAACCACGCGCCCCAGACGCCGGTGCTGAAGGCGAGCACGAGGCTCACGCCAGGGCTGGCCAGCATGACCAGCAACTGCCACGGGACCCCGGCCCAGAACAGCATCGCGAAACAGATGCCGATGAAGACGATCCCCGTACCGAGGTCCGGCTGCGCCATGACGAGCAACCACGGTACCCCAACCACCATCAGCGGCTTCCACAGCTCAACCAGCGAGCGAATGCGCTCGCGCTGCGCCGCCAGCATGCGCGCGAGCATGAGGGTGGTGGCCAGCTTGGCCAGTTCGGACGGTTGCCCCAACCGGCGCCCGCCAATGGTGAGCCAGCCCTTCATGCTCTGCGCCGTGCCGGCCCCGGAGCCGAAGACGAACACCACCAGCAGCAGCCCGATGCTGAACAGATACAGCGGCCACGCGCTCCACTCGATGAGCCGAACGGAACCGCGGGTAATCACCCAGGTTGCGGCCAGCGACACCCCGAAGAAGCCAAGCTGGCGCTGCCACAGTCCCTCGATTCCCTTGTCGGGGACGTCGGTCTGGCCGGCTGAAAAGACCATGGCGATACCGAACAGCGTGAGAACGAGCGCCGTGATCAGGAGCGGCGCATCGATACTCTGGCGACGGAGCAGACCGGGAGCGGCCATCAGTCGTTGGTCACGGCGTTCATGGTGAGCTTCGTCTTGAGGTACCGCTCCATCAGCTTCGTGGCCACCTTGGCGGCCGTGGAACCGTGCAGTCCCTCCTCGATGATGATGGCGAGCACGATCTTCGGTTTGTCGGCAGGGGCGTACCCGACGAACCACGCATAATCTTCCTCAGGGGGCACCTGCGCCGTACCCGTCTTGCCGGCGATGGTGAGCCCCTGGATCTGCGCACCGGCGGCCGTGCCACGACTCACCACATCAGCCAGTGCGAGCTGCACCGTGCGGAGCTGATCCGGCGTGATGTCGAACAGCTTCTTGCGCTCCGGGGGGCGCGCCACCACCTGCGGTGTGGCGGCGTACCCATCGGTGGCGAGCGCCGTGTAGAAGCGCGCCATGTTGAGCGGCGTCTGCGAGTTGTTGGCCTGCCCGATCGAGAGGCTCAGGACGACGGACCGGTTCCACCCGCGCGGCCCATAGCGCCGATCGAAGTACGACGTACTGCGGGGCCAGATGGACGTCTTCTCGCCCGGCATGTCGATGCCGGTGGAATCCCCGAAGCCCAGCTTCACCCCGCCGGCGAGCAATCGCGTGAGCCCGATCTTGAGACCAAGTTGATAGAAGTACACGTCACACGATTTGGCGATCGCCTGCGCGAGTGAAATGTCGCCGTGACCCTTCTTGTCCCAGCACTTGAACACGCGTCCGTAATAGAACCCGCCGGTGCACGGCTGCTCCTGATGCGTCTCCATCGACACGAGACCGAGCTCCATTCCCAGCACGGCCGTGGCA
>Ga0315907_10007363_pt1 | contig 11480 bp, 12 predicted proteins | sample LakEriMetagenome_3_FD_203525 | JGI IMG/M metagenome (GOLD analysis project Ga0315907, IMG submission 203525) | Freshwater fungal communities from buoy surface, Lake Erie, Ohio, United States - Buoy 12 MA123 | ecosystem: Environmental > Aquatic > Freshwater > Lake > Lake biofilm | place: USA...
AAAATGTCGTAGGGTGGAACTGGATAAATTCCATGTTCGTCACGTAAGCACCCGCTCGATGGGCCATAGCATGGCCATCACCTCTTGCTCCTTCGGCATTAGAGTGATGGAGATATAAAGCTCCAATTCCTCCTGTGGCAAGAATCGTTGTTTTGGCCAAAATTTTTCTGACACTATTTTTTTCTTGGTCTAGGAAATAAGCCCCAAGAACTTGATTCTCTTCATACCTCTGAGTAATCGCAACTCCATGGTGGTTCGGAGTAATAAGATCAATCGCCGTATGAGAGGTTAAAAATTTAACATGAGGAAAGCGCACTTCATCATGGAGATAATTCAAAAGCGAGATTTGGATCGCCTTACCTGTCATGTCCCCTTGATAAATGATACGGTCTCTTGAATGAGCAGCTTCTTTTGTAAAAAGAAGTTCCCCTTCTGCATCTTTAGCAAACTCAGTGTGAGATTTATGAATAAGAATTTCTTCAATAATATCTGCAGACCGTGAACATAAAACTTTTGCAGCTTCAGGGTTCGAAGTATAGGCCGAAGCCTTGATAATATCTTTCATCAAGTCTTCTTGATCATTTAAATCTTTAGGACTGTAAATGATCCCCCCCTGGGCCCAAAAAGTATTGGTCATCTCAGGTTTTTTTTCACGAGTCACAATCGTAACGTTTATTTTTTTTTCGGCCAATTTTATGGCAGAAGCTAATCCGGCAATGCCCGTTCCGATAATTAGAACATCTGTATTAAAGTCTTTCATACAGGTTTAAACTTTAAAGAAATATCCACTCGAGGCGCGGAATAGATGAGTGATCCCATACTGATAGCATCAATACCATCAATCAGATAATCTGAAAGATTGGCCAGCTTAACTCCACCAGAAACTTCAAAATGATCCTGGTCTCTTTTTAACTTGATCGCTTTAAGAATGTTATCGGGATTAAAATTGTCCAACATGAAAAATCTCAAACCTAATTTCTGAGCTTCCTCTAATTCGGCCAAATCATGAATTTCCACGACTGTATTATTATAAAGCGCTCCTTGCTTTTGAAAAAAATCAAAAGCACCGGAAAGACCACCCAGGCAAGACTTGTGATTATCTTTAATCATCCAAGTATCAGTTTGGCCTAAACGATGGTTAAAACCACCCCCAACTCTAACAGCATATTTTTCAAGACTTCTTAAACCTGGTGTTGTTTTTCTTGTATCAAGAAGCTTTATATTTTTCTTTTTGGCCAACTCAACATGCTGATGAGCCCAAGTTGCAATCGAACTTGCGTGCTGAAGTAAATTGAGTGCGAGCCTTTCAGCATTCAGAGCGATGCTGAATGGAACTGCTTCTGGAATCTCTATGACTTCAGTGGCGCCAAAAGATTTACCATCCCAGCCTCGAATGAAATCAAAAACGTGCGGATCACAACCTAAGGCCGCAAATACCGCCACAAAGTAATCACTGCCAGCAAGAATTAATGGACTCTTTATTTTCAAATAGAGTTTAATTTTTTCAGAACTGAGAGATTTTTGATAATAAAAGTTTCGGGTTAGATCATCTTCATCTAACCAAGTTTTTACCTGAGGCGCCAATGTCGTTAAGATAAAATCTTCCATGGCCCTAGTTATCTTTTTTTCTAAGATTGAGCAAGCAATTATCCTTTTGCGACGCCTCATCTCTTTAATTAAATCATAGACTTAATAAGATCCATCCCTACCTTTACAATTGCATCTTGGGACCCATGCCTATCAACTCCACCACCCTGATCTTTGGTCTCTTTTTCTTCTTCATGAGTCTTTTGACCTGGGACTCACAATTAAGGCTGGAGCAGTACTACAGGGCCCATAAAATAATTAAAATACCCACATTTGAAGCAAAAAAGAGGAGCCTCAATCAACAAGATCTTGAGATTTTAGAACTCTGGGAATCCTTTCTAACAGGAAGATCAGGCCCAGTCTCAAAATGGATAAAAGAAGATTACAAAAACTTAGGTCTTAATCATGTTTTCAGCCCCTCAGGATTTCACTTATCTGCCATTATTGTCCCCCTAACATTTCTCATACCCTTTCGAAATTTTCAGCTTGTACTGTTGAGTTTGCTCGCCCTAGGTTTTCATTTTCTTCCCGGACAGTGGGCCCTCAAAAGAGTCCTCACAATGAAAATTGGTCAGCATTTTTTTGGAATGAAAACTGGTCTTATTATCGCAATGCTTGTGGATATTTTTACTGGGCCCTTAGATCAATCACCCTTAAGTTTCTTTTTCAGTTACCTTTTTCTAAGTTTCCTTATCTTGAAAAAGAAACCCATCAATATCTATTTTTTCTTTGCTCAAATGCTTATCTTCTATTTTATTACTGATCCCATCTCTCCTTTGCTTCTTCTCATTTCACCAATTCTTAATTTTCTCCTCAATCTTGCTTTTCCTCTACTATGCATCCTTGCACTCCCCATGGGTGGTTGGTCATTTGAAACAGGTATGATGTTAATGAGAACGCTTCAGTTCTGTGTACAACTGGCCAGCAAACTCACAAGTTTCTTTCCGCTCCTAGAGATTAATTTTGGTTTCATTCTTGCCTGTTTTTTTGCCTACCGAGCACATAAAAGGATGATCTACGTTTGTCTTATTCTCATGAGTCAAACGCTCAACTCATCACCAAAGGAAAATATAAAACTCGCGTCATATGACTTTATTCCGCAAGGAAGATTTTTGAGAAAGATTGATTCAGGGAATATGATTAGAATTTATTTTAAAGATGGAGTTTGCAAACAAGTTCTGAGTCACGGAGTGTGGTGGGAAAAGTGCTCCCCTAAAAAGAGGAGCACTAGAAAAAAAAGGATTAAGAAACTTTCATTTCCTTAACTAAAGCTGAAAACGTTTTCTCTTCACGAATAGCATACATAAGATTGCGCTTAATATTCTCATTTGATTTATAGAACTTAGCGATTTCATCTTTTTTCATGCCAGACTGAGAAACCATTTCATCAATTTTCACATCAAGATCGGCTTCAGTTGCTTCGATATTGTATTTTCGTGCAAGTTTATCAAGGATGAGGCCAGAACGAACTTGAAAGCTCGCCTTATTAGTCACATCATCATTCCAGCGTTCAAAATAAAGACCAATCATTTGATCATTGAAACCTTGTTGCTTAAGAGTCTTTGAAAGTTCTTGTTTAACGCTTTCTTTTTGATCTTCGATTAAAGCATTTGGAACTTCAAACTTATTTTCTTCAATCAGTTTTTCAAGGATTTGCTGTTGAAGCTTCGTTTGAACTTCACGTTTTTTCTGAGTCGCCATTCTCTCTTTGTTTTTAGCTGTAAAGTCAGCTACTGATTCAAAACCAAACTGCTTCGCTAATTCATCTGTAAATTCAGGAAAGTTTTTTTGCTTAATTTCTAAAACTTCAACATGAAAAGTGACAGGAGCATTTTGCAATTCAGCCTCATGATAATCGGCAGGAAAATTAACCTTAATATCTTTCTTATCGCCTTTCTTAAGGCCAATCATGCCATCTTCAAATCCTGGAATAAACTGACCAGAACCAATTTCAAGCATATAATCTTGCGCTTTCATATTCTCAGGTTTAGAGCCATCAGCTTTTTCACCTTCAAAATTAAAAACAGCAAAATCACCTTTTGCTAACTTATGATTAGTATCTTTAACTTCAGCAACTTCTGCTTTTGGAGAAAGATAATTTTTCTTTAATGTTTCAAAATCTTCATCCGTTACAGTCTCAGCATCTTTTTTGAATGTATAAGACTTATAATCTTTAAGTTCAAAATCTGGAATGACTTCTACAGTCGCTTCAAATGCCACATTCTTACCGGCTTCATACTTTGTGTTTCCAAATTGAGGATAACCAACAGCGCGAATGTTTTCTTTTTTCACAGCTTCAAAATATTCATTTGAAATGAAACGATAAAGAGCATCATTTTCAATTTGTGGTCCAAAAAGTTTTTGCACCATCTCAATTGGAGCTTTACCTTTACGAAATCCTTTAAGATTTGAATTTTGTTGCTTGGCCAAAACGGCTTCTTTGATTTCTTTTGAAAGATCCACTTTATCAAAATTAAAAATAAATTTCTTTGTGCATCCGTTAACATCTTGAATCGTGTAAGACATAAATTCTCGCTTTTAAAATGAAAAATTTAGAGTGACTTTTTTAACATAAAGGGAAAAAAAGTCAATTTATTGAGAGGGAAATCAGTAGTTGACGCGAACCATATAAAGACCTTGAGGTGGAGCAACTGGTCCTAGGCGCCTCATAGGGTTCGAAGTTAGGGACTTGGAAAAGTCTTCTAAGGTTATTTTGCCACGCCCCACATTCCATATTGCTCCCATCAGGAGTCTTACCATTTGTTTTAAAAACCCATTTCCCACCACTCTGAAAACATAATGAGAGGGCAGCATGGCCCATTCTCCCTGAGAAACTTCAAAAATTTCAGCTTCAAAAATTTTCCTCACAGTGCTTGAAACTTCAGTGCCTTCACAGAAGTAATTACAAAAATCATGCTCCCCCACCAGAATCTCACAGGCCTTTTGCATGAGACTAAGATCCAAGTCGAAGGGATGATTAACAATTAAATCATTTTGAAAGGCACTAAAGCCTCTCTGGCAAGTGAAACGATATTGGTACTCTTTTGAATGGGCATGGACCGTAGGGAAAAATTCATAGGTGGATAATTCTGCGTCCAAAACCCGTATGTCATCGGGTAAATGAACATTAAGGGCCTTCACTAAGTTTTTTGGATCTATGGATAATTCGATTCCAACTTTAGCAATCTGCCCTAATGCATGCACACCTGCATCAGTTCTCCCAGCTCCCATACTCTGGGCTTTTGACTTGGAAACAACCTCTAGAGCTTTATTAAGTTCACCTTGAACCGTAGATCCAGCATGTTCAGGCTGAACCTGCCAGCCTAAGTAATTTGTGCCTTTATATTGTAATGTCAGCCTGTAGAAATAAATCACTTTTCAATAGATTCTGGCTCTTCATGCCAATCAAAAATGCCTTCAAATTTTTTTCTATGAGTAAGAAAATAGACCAGTGAAGCCGTAACATAAAAGGTAATGATAATGGGAATCATGACCTCTTCATAAATAAAGAGGGACGCCATAATCATAAAAATGACCATCAATACTTGCTTCTTATTTTTTTTGACCCATTCTGATTTTTTAAAACTCGGAAATGGAATGTTTGAAATCATCAAGACTGCATAAAATATTAAGTAACCGACAGTCAGTGGTTTATAATCAACAATTTCTGGCAGACCAAGCGAGATAAGAACAAGGGCTATGACCGCCGTGGCTCCCCCTGGAATTGGTAAACCCTGAAAATAATCTGATTTATTTTTATCAATATTAGCATTAAATCTTGCAAGTCTAAGGGCCCCACAGAGAATAAAAAAGAAAGCAGCCACCATCCCTGGACGACCAGAATTATTAAGGAATCTGAAATAATAAACGATTGCAGGTGAAACTCCGAAAGAGACAAGGTCACTCATAGAATCAAACTGTTCACCAAAAGCAGATTGAGTATTTGTCATTCGCGCCACTCGACCATCAACACTATCAAAAACAGCGCCTAGTACAATAAACATACATGCCTTGTAATACTCTCCATTAAAAGCATGGAGTATCGCCGCAAATCCGCAGGCCATATTAAGGGCCGTAAAAGTATTTGGAAGAAAAAAAGCCCACCGACGATTTTCAATCAACATTCTTTATCCTTCATTTGAATCTTTAAAAGCTGCTATCACTGATTGCCCAGGCACAACTCGTTCGTTTTCAAAAACTAAAATATCACTATCTTTTGGTAAATAAATTATCAAAGTTCCACCGAAAGGGTAATGGCCAAAACATGCTGCCCCTCGTCCGCAGTCACCAGATTTCAACCATATACTTGGTCGATAACCGTATAGACAATCAATAAATCTCATTAAAGTTTTGGTCTCGTTTTTAGATTTAAGCACTAAATCAGTATGAGCAAGCTCTGCAGGGGGCAAGTAGAAGTCCTGAGAACTTCCTTTTCGATCAACCTTGAGTCCTTTATTTTCTTTCAAATAACTCACTTCACCGCTAGTTGGAAGATACAAACCCTTTTGATCAAAATAACTCATTGAAATCCGCACTTCATGGGCACCCGGTAATTCATCCCAACCCATCGTATTTCTGCGAATAGACTTTACGACTCCATGAATAGGTGAAAGAAAAATTTCGCCATCACTCTTAATTGTTTCCCTATAGGGAATCGATGAACGACGAAAAAAATAAAAAAGGAAAAGAATAAAGATAAAAAAAAGAACTTGATGTGAAGCAGACCACTGCCTGACATAAATAATAAAAAAAACAATGAAGCTCCAGACAATGAATCTCGGAATAAAACTCAATCGACTCATGGATTTGCCTTAAACTCATCCTCAGGTGCTCTGAAATAGAAAGATTCAACTTTGGAAGAACTCTTTAGGACTTTATTAAAAATAATATTGGGAGACAGGCCTAAAAGATCTTTAGTAGAGGTAAAAACAAAACCCGATTTTTTTATATGCTCATCTATAGCAACATCTGAATGAATAAAAAGTTTTTGTTCTTTCAGATTTTCAAGATAGGAAGTTAAATCTTTTAGAAGAACTAATTCATTCTTAGAGCTTTGAGAGTCCCAATGATGAAAAAAATACTCTCCCCTATAAGCCTTAGTTAACCAAACACCTTGTTCATAATCTAATAACCAAGGAATCGTATGGGAGTAGAAAGAGAAATGCTTAAGGCCGTTGAAAGAAAGGACATCAGCAAAACCTTCAGATAATCTCAGCCCTGTATAGAAACCTGGCCCGGCCACTGTCACGACAGCTTTAAGATCTGTTATCTTCAATCCAAATTCATCTAGAATCTTATGTGTCTCTTTTTGAAGTACACTTGAAGCCTTTTGTCCGCTAAAAGTGTTTAGAAATTTCCACCCCAGCTTTTCATCTAGGATTCCAACTGAAATATCATATGTTGAGTCTATATATAAAATCGTCAAAGTGATATTAGTCTTGAGAAATCGTTAAAGAGTGCAATAAATAATAATAAAAATAATAGTGAAAGCCCGAGCCTTTGAGCTATTTCAAGTTTTCTTCTTGAAAGGGGTCCTCTGTTAAATGTTTCAAAAACCAGAAACATAATATGCCCACCATCTAAAACGGGTATGGGAAACAAATTAATGACACCAAGATTAATTGAAATAATCGCCATCAGTCTAAAAAACATGGATAAGCTAATATTGAATGAATCAGAAGCCACTTTCCCAATGGCCAAAGGTCCACCAATGTTATTGAGTGAAACTTCTCTAGTGATTAACTTTTTATAGCCACCAAAAGTTTTTAAGATACCATCCCAAGTACGATTGAAAGCGCCTATAAGTGACGCCCCAAAACTTTCGGCTTTTGCAGTTACTAATTTGGGAGCAAGATACTCAACCCCACTCTCTAGACCAATTAATTTCGTTTTTTTCTTTTCAACCACTTTAACTTCAGGAGTAACACTTTTTATGACCTCTACCCCTTTTGAGAGATAACTAACTTTGACCTCTTTGCCATCTTCTATCTTTTGTAAATATTGTCGAAGTTCCTCAAAGCTTTTCAGGTTTTGACCGTCTAATTTAAGAAGAATATCTCCCTTCTTCAAACCGGCCTTATCCGCTGGGGAAGACATCACTACATTTTTAACACTTAAATCAATGGGATAAAACTCCATCTTGAAGAGTAAATCAACGAGACCCATTCCTGGGCTCGCATTAATAATTGATTCAGATGAATAATCAAATTTGACCTGATCTCCCTCCATCGTATAAGTGTAAAGATAGGCAGTGCCATTAAAGGATGAAGATATTTCTTCAAACGAGCTCATGGCCGTTGTGGGTTTTTGAGTCAGTGATATATAAAACTTTTCATTATTTTTGTTCAAAACGACAGGTCTTTTCACTACTGACACGAGTCCAACAAACTCTTGTATGAAATCTTCCAGACCCATGTTTATATTTAGAGAGATATCTTGTCCTTGACGAGAAACCTTTACCGTATCAATCCTTGATCCCTTAATATTGAAGTCATCAAAGCTCACAATTTTTTCGTCATTGATACCTGTTAATATATCCCCTGTTCTCAATCCTTTCCCAAAGAGAACTGATTTTTCAGTAACCACTCCAACTTTTGTCTCTGGAACTTTTTCCCCACCAGTTAATAGTCCTACATATAAAAAGTAAGCCAGGATAAGGTTGGCAAGAGGGCCACCAAAGACAATCCAAAATCTTGCCCATTTTGATTTATGGTTAAAAGCGACCTTCTTTTCATCATCGGTCAATTGGACCTCTGAAAAAGGATCATCTCCAAACATTTTGACATACCCACCAAGTGGGATGATGGAAAGAGCATACTCTGTGCCATTTCTAACATGTTTGAGAATTTTTGGACCAAATCCAATTGAAAACACTTCCACTTTAACGCCGAATAATCGTGCAAAGAAGAAATGACCTAACTCATGAAAAAAAATCAGTGGGCCAAGGAAAATAACAAATATAAGAATACCTTGAAGCATGATTAATCCTTATTGAAAATTGGCCATCAAATAAAAAGCATAAAAAGGAGCAACAAAAAGAAGACTATCCACTCTATCATAGACACCCCCGTGACCAGGGATAAGAGAGGAACTATCTTTTATTTCAAATTGTCTCTTAAGTTTTGATTGAACTAAATCACCTAGCTGAGAGCTGCAGGCAACAAAAGTAAAAAAAACAATCGTAAGTGGTGAAACATCAGAAATGTATTTCTTCCAGAAAAATGAAGTTGCAAGGACTGAAAATAAAACTCCACCAATAGCGCCTTCAATGGTTTTCTTAGGACTTACAGATTCCCATAGCTTATGTCGTCCAAATTTTTTGCCGGTAAAATAAGCGGCCGTATCAACCATAAAATTTAAGACCAATAGTCCGATTATGAAAAGCTGCCAATCTTTAAAGTGGATAATTGAACTGAGTGATAGAAGTGGTATGAGAATAATAAAACCCGTCATCCAAGAAGTTGCTCTAAAGACTTTGAGGAGCAAATCCGATTTTTTCATGATCAAGAACAAATAGGTCATCAAAAGAATATTTAAAAAGATTCCCGCCGAATTCCAAAAATTAAAAGAAGATTTACTAATTTGGTAAAAATTAAAGAAATAGTATCCCAAAGAATAAAGGATCTGTGAGAGTAAATATCTTTTTGAAAAACGTCGCTGATGATAGAAATTAACAATAAGCTCATCAATAACAAAAACACCTATCATGCCTATTAAGACAAGGGATGCTTTCGGCCCTACATAGAGGCAGCCAAAAACCAAAAAGATTAAGACAATTCCAGAAATGATTCTAATCTTTGTATTAGACATCTGAAGTGTTTTCCTTCATTTTTTTATTTTTATTAGTTTCCGCGACCTCAATACTTTCTGCTAAGTCTGATTGAGCGGAAACATTCCCAAACCGTCTCTCTCTCTTAGAGACTTCAATTAATATCTTTTGAAATTCCTCAGGAGAGAAGTCTGGCCATTTTGTATCGGTAAAATAAAGTTCAGCATAGGCCATTTGCCACAGGAGGAAATTAGAAATTCTTTTCTCTCCACCGGTTCTAATCATCAGATCAACATCCCCAATTTCTGGTCGATAAAAATACTGACTCAAACTTTTCTCAGTCATCACCTTGCCAGGATTCTCTTTTGCAAAAGCATTGAAGGCTTGAACTATTTCTGTTCGTCCACCATAGCTAAAAGCAAAGGTTAGATTAAGACCGGTTGAAGAATCAGTGATACTTTCTACTTCGCGGATGAGAGCAATCGTTTCTTTCGGAAGGTTTTCAATTTCACCAATGACTTTAAACTTTATGTTATTAGCAATAATTCTATTTTTCTCTTTAATGAGAAATTTTCTCAGAAGCTTAAAAAGAGATGAAACCTCATCTTTAGGACGGCTCCAATTTTCAGTTGAGAAAGCATAAAGAGTTAATGCTTTAATTCCAGAATCACTCGCACTCTGAACAATATCACTCACGACGGCAGAACCCCGTACATGTCCCCATATGCGGGGCCTTAGGCGCTCTCGAGCCCAGCGCCCATTACCATCCATAATAATTGCGACATGCTTAAATTCAGACATACTAAACTGTCATTAATTCTTTTTCTTTAGAATCAACTATTTTATCCACTTCTTTAATGAAGTTGTCCGTAATCTTTTGAATTTCTTCCTGGATCTTTTTAGATTCATCTTCTGAAATTTTCTTATCTTTCTCGCTGGCTTTCACTTTATCATTCTGATCACGGCGAACATTTCTAATTGCTACTTTTGCATCTTCACCAAGTTTTTTTACATCTTTAACAAATGCTTTACGTTTATCTTCGGTTAAAGCTGGAAAAGAGATTCTAATAAAGTTTCCATCATTTCCTGGAGTCAGACCAATATTTGCGCCTAGAATGGCTTTTTCAATAGCAGGGATGAGAGTTTTATCAAAAGGCTGTATTTGAAGAAGACGAGCCTCAGGAGTTGAAATTTGTCCCATGTTTTTGATAGGAGTCGCAGTTCCGTAGTAATCGGCCATAATCCCATCAAGGACAGCTGCTGTTGCACGGCCAGTTCTCACCTTAGACATTTGGTTTTGAAGCGATTTGATCGCTTTATTCATATGATCATCAAGGATTGGTTTTAATTCTTTCATCATAAAATGATCTCCCTAGATTTTTTTTGTGACTAATGTTCCGATATTTTCGCCGTTTACAACTCTGGCAATATTGCCCTCTTCAAACATATTGAAGACAACAATATCCATGCTGTTATCCATGCAAAGGGTAATCGCTGTAGAGTCCATAACTTTGATTTCTTTATTCAGGACTTCAATATAAGAAAGTCTCTCGAACTTTTTCGCGTCCTTAAATTTCATTGGATCTTTATCATAGATGCCATCAACTTTTGTCGCCTTCATAATCAGATCAGCATGAATCTCATTGGCACGCAAAGCTGCTGTTGTATCTGTAGTAAAATAAGGATTTCCTGTCCCTGCTGCAAAGATCACCACTCTTTTCTTTTCGAGATGGCGAACAGCGCGACGACGGATATAAGGCTCAGCCACTTCCTGCATTGCAATCGCAGAAAGCACACGAGTATAGACGTTTTTTCTTTCAAGAGCATCTTGGAGAGCAAGTGAATTAATCACGGTTGCCATCATGCCCATATAATCAGAAGTGGCGCGATCCATTCCCGAAGTTGCCCCAGCAACACCACGGTGAATATTTCCCCCACCAACAACGATCGCAATTTCACAGCCTGTTTTATGAAGGGCCGCAATTTCAGAACTTATCTTATTTAAAATTTCTCCAGAAATCCCATTACCTTGATCACCAGCAAGGGCCTCACCGGAAAGCTTAATCAAAACTCGATTATATTTCATGAAATACCTTTAAATAGTAAGAGGGGACTTTTAAAAGTC
>Ga0315907_10007369_pt1 | contig 11477 bp, 7 predicted proteins | sample LakEriMetagenome_3_FD_203525 | JGI IMG/M metagenome (GOLD analysis project Ga0315907, IMG submission 203525) | Freshwater fungal communities from buoy surface, Lake Erie, Ohio, United States - Buoy 12 MA123 | ecosystem: Environmental > Aquatic > Freshwater > Lake > Lake biofilm | place: USA...
AACCCGATGATGTTGCTTGGAGTGCTCATGTCGGGAAGCAGTCTTTTATTGGAGTCTCCTAAAGACGATGCTTTGTGGCTCGCGGCCGATGAGTATAATCGCGACCGTGGATATGTAGCGGTCGGCGGCGGCTATTAAGTTATCAGCCCCCTTACCCCTTATCCCTTCAAACCCTCCGCCCACTTCACAATAATCTCCGACACTTCCTTCCCTTTTTCGAAAGCAGTAAAATGCCCACTGCCCTCAATGACATGCGCATCGCGAATTTTTTTATGACTGAAAAGCTTGTCGTGTGATCCCAGTATTTGAATAAACGGCACCGGAGGCGGTGTGGTATTTTTCCATTCCAGCACAGCACCAACTGAGAAATGGAGAAACTCATGACCGTTACCTTTGAGCATATCATAAAACATCGTTCGCTGTTGATCGGTCTTAAATCCCATGAATAGATCGCATAGTTTGGATATCCGCATGACTTGTTTAGCACTTAACGCACGATGAAGCTTCAGGGCACTCAAACTCTTTAAACTTCGCGGGAATTCATGTCGACCGGTGGGCGCAGAAACGAGCACCGCGCCAAGTGGATTGATTTGCTTGGCGATTTCTACGGTTACCATACCGCCCATCGAAGAACCGATGATAATGTTATTTTCTGTTTGAATTCTGTTGGCCATTAAAGTGGCGTACTCGCTTAGATTTCGGCTTGAGCCGTGAGCCATCCAGTCGAGATAATGTACATTTCCATTGGGTAGTTGGAAGTGTTGGAACAGACGTTTGTCAGCTCCCATTCCTGGTATTAGATAGTAGTTGATTCTTTTCATGATGATGATTGTCCTTATTCCAAAGGTCGCACGTTGGCTAGCTTGCCGTCAACATAAAAATGCAAAAATCCGAATCCTTTTTAATTTAATCATAACAGTGGTGTGTAACGATATTCGTTTAAATTTGAAGCGGTAGACTTTTAACAGGCATTTTTAAGTCTACTCCACTAAACAAACACAAAATCCTGATTCCCTTGGTTAAAAGCTACCTTACCATTGACATTCCCTTTAGTCAGTTTTTGACCATTACTGAGATAAAGAATATTCAAGAGCTATCCATCTATTGGAGTCTTGACGGTGTATTTCATGAAACAAACTCTGCCAGTCTTGTCGAGAAGTCAGATTTAATTAAGTTTCTCGAAGAGAATCGATGCGAGATTATCAGTATTCGATTTTTATGCAACGGCCTATTCGAAATTGAATCGGATGGCAAAAGCGAAACGGTTATCAGTGTTCATGAACCTGCTATTCTAAATATCGAGGAACGAAATGTAGATTCCATGGAACGTGATGATCTCAAGAGTTCCCTTGCAGAAAATGAGCGCAGACGCAATGAAGACTTGTTACGCACAAGACGAGTAGGATAGCATAATTGGGCTTATTCTTAATACAGAATGGAAAGGCCTAAATAGCCGTCGACAAATCGACCGGCGCGAGTGAATAGCAGGGGCGCCAAATTGTTAGACCCGATGGTCAACTTCATCACTGAACCTCTTAGTGAAATAAATCCTCCGCCTGCAATACCGCCATATAAACCGCCAACACTTGTATTAATTCCAATATTAAAAATGTTGCCTGCCGAAAGGGTATAACCAACATTCAATGCTGGAATAGGTGAAGCTGAGAGGTAATTTTTGAACCCTTGTACGACGCATGCCGACACCGTATGTCGGGAATAGGGAACCCGGTGTTTTTCGATTTTTTGCGATTGCCATTGCCCACAAATCAAGAGCTTGGTTGGCATACCAATAACATACTCCCCGGTAGACTCCGTAAGTTCAAGTATTTCTGCCAGCGAATCTCCTTCAAAATCACTGCTAATGGAAGGGTTGTAAATTCCTTCGACTTCTGCTCCTTCAAAGCGAAGTGATTCATTGCCACTATATCTTGTGCTAGTCTCATTGAATCTGATGTATCCAAGGTCAATGAGTGCTACATGCAATTGAACTTGATTGTTTAGTTCTAAGCTTCCGCCCACGTCGATTCCCCAACCTTTTCCACAGCCCTTTTTCAATACATCGGTTAAGGGGGAGTCGCCTATACCAATGCTAGAGTTTTCTCCGCTACCATCTATGGACGCGGTATTTATTTCCACCTGAGTATTTAACTCAATATATCGACCGTCTGGAGCGGTATAAAACTCCAATTTGGAATCACGTGAGTTGAGATTTGCAAGACCTGTCAGGCGGTGCAGGGTTATCGCAGTCGTGAGCTTTCTGCCACCAAGTCGTGAACTGGAATATTCGAATGCTCCGGTAAAATGATAGTCCATCAAAGAGAGGAAGTTGATGCTCGGCAATAAATTAATGGACTGTGCTTCGAAGCGTTTATTACCATTTAACAGGAGAGACAGCATATTCCTGTCTAGTGTGAATTGGAATTCGTTGCGCTGCCTGATTCCGAATCCTGCTCGTATATTGGAGTTGTTTTTTAAAGGAATTTTAATTGCCGTGTTGAGCAAATTCAAATCAGTTCCGAAATAGAGTGTGTTACGCTTTCTGGATTTGTCTAGTTTTCGGTTGAGATAAGACTGCTCATTGCCGGCGGTTGAGCCTATTTGCTCGATATCATAAAGCGAGAAGAGGCTATTTCCGGCACTTGCATACACATTGAATAAATCGAGTTCGAAAAATTTGCAGTCATCACCCAGCATCGAAGGGAAATAGCTTGCCGCTGTGTTGGAAGCATGCTGATTTTGCACGGCTTGCAGATTGATCTGACAAACCGTGTTTAGAGGCACGACCGCAATCAGCACTATGAGAAGGCGAATTATCAAAGTTGGAAAATAGATAGATTGATTTTCAAATCGACTACCAATTGAACCTTCAGCGAAGCGGATTTATTCGCAACTATTGGGTTGTTGGGGTTGTTGATAGTGCTGATGAAGTGATGGATGACCATCTTGTCACAGGTCGAAAGGTTGTTGAGCCGATCCCAAGTCAGTGTTGCAGATGATTCGGACGAAAGAGTATTCAATGGGTTTCCTTCCGAGTCGTTGTTGCTGGGGGCAATTAGCGCAGGACTAACCAATAAGGAATCAACGACTACATTATTTCGAAGGAAATAAGCTTGAAATCGCTGATTAACGGGAAGTGTATTGTCGAAGTAAAGTGTTGCCGTACCTCTTGTATCGGTGTCGTTCGTATCAGCTTCATCCGGTATGTCGATTACAACGCCAACCGTATCAATCGAAGTAAGCGTGTGACCTTCATTGAGTTCAATCCTAGATATATCAATCAACTTGAAATTGGTCTCAATAAGCAAGGGTGTGTTAGAAATATATAGATTGTTGCCGCCCGAGGTAGAGAAATTTTCGATGAAAACGTATACGCTTTCCTGAACATAATTACCGCTGACCGTTTGTGTAAGTGTAGCTGATTGACCCGCTGGGATGGCCTGTTCAAGATTCCAGCGAAGCAGCACATTCGACTCTGAATCTGTCGAAGGACTATTTCTGTAAGTTATTTGTGTGCCGGCACCAATGCTAAAAGGGAAGGGATTGGTGAGGGTAATTTCAAAAGCCAAACTATCGAATCGTACTTCATGAATGATGGCAGGTAGGTCTAACGCATCTGGCCCTATGTTCCAACCGGAAAATGGAGGAACGTTGGTCCATACGTTGGCTTGTAAAGAGAAGTCTGCAGGGTCAACATTTAATTCCAGTTTGATATCTGTAACTTCTCTGATGTCATCGAAATCGATCGTCGATTTTGCGACTGGAAGAAGCCACTCTTGCTCTGGTGCATTTAAATCATCCAGATTATCCGTGAATTTTTGACAACCCACGAATAAGAGTATTGCTGATAGTGCTGGGAAAATTAATTTCATCTTCGGATTTCGTTCGGGAAACGTAAATTCCCTGGAACTAGTTACAAAAAAAACTCCCGAGTCGTTAAAACCCAGGAGTGAGTAGTGTCACCGTAGGGAGTCGAACCCCAAACCTCTTGATCCGTAGTCAAGTGCTCTATCCAGTTGAGCTACGGTGACATCTTTGTTTCGAAAAGCCCATAAGCTTTCGGAAACGGGGCGCAAATATACTTCGGCTTTGCACAAATGCAAATGTTTCATTAAATACTATCTGAAAGCCCCTAATATAGAGGGCTGTCTTCTATCTAATTCTCGGGATTACGCTTTAGGACCAGTTCGCTAAAGTCAAAGTCAGGATTGTCGACGATTACCTTGAGCTCGATGGGTTTTCCATCACTATTCAAAACAAAGGTTGCTTTTCCTCTCGGCAACATCATCTGAGTGCTCCAGGTAAGTTCGAAGGTGTCGTAGTGCCAATGCTTGAGCTGCCCTTTGAATAACGCTGTCTGCGCGAAGTCAATTTTTAATCCGCCAAATGGACTGCGAGGATTATCATCTATAGTAATAAGAACATCGCCATACATCTCGCTGCTATATATCCCGCAATAATTAGCTAAGGCCAACGACATTCTGGTGTTTTTAACCTGCGCTGCAGAATCCGCTTGGAGCGCTTCTTGTGTAGTGCTCAGCTCATCATCCCGAAATCCTTTGAATAGGCTGATCCAGTCTTTCTTTTCGCCAATCCATTTTCCTTTTTTATCCATTTGCATGAGAAAAGCATCCAGGATTTCATAGGTAAGTGCGCTGGGAACTGAGTTGATGTTATTGGTCAAAATCACAAAACCCAAATTGATTTCCGGCACAAGAACGGTTTTCGAAATCATTCCGTCATAGCCGCCACCATGGCTAACAATTTTGTGTCCGCGATATTCCATAAGCTCCCAACCCAGCCCATAGCCGTTGAAATGGCGCGTTGGCATATTCTCCCGCTGCCAGCGATTCACCGGTTTTGGGGTATTGTTTTCCCACATTTCCCAGGCGCGTTGTTCTTTCCAATAGGTGCGGCCGTTGTAGGTGCCTTTGCCCAATTGCAGCTTCATCCAATTCGTCAGCTCCGCCACAGACGAGTTAATACTTCCGGCAGGACCGATATTGTCCCAATTCACGTAATCGATAGCGATGTTTTTTCCTTTCACTTCATTATGAGGCGATGCGATGTTGGTGCTTTTTGAAGAAGTAATTTTCCCTTGAATGTTGCTATAATCACTCACCGTCGAATTCGAATTGGACATCCCAAGCGGTCGAAAGAAATTTTCAGCAATGAATTGATCCCACGTCATTCCCGACAATCGCTCAACAATGAGCCCCGCGGCCAGATACATAATATTCGAATATCCGTATTGCTCTCGGAAGCCAAAGCTTGGCGTTAGAAAACGAGCGCGCTTTACAACTTCTTCCCTCGAATGGGAGGAGCCATACCAAATCAAATCACCACTGAATGTATCGAGTCCGCTGCGGTGACATAGCAAGTCACGAACGGTGAACTCTTCACTCACATAGGGTGAATACAAGGTGAAGTAGGGGAGATACGAGCGCACTTTATCGTCCCAGGAAATCTGTCCGCGGTCGACCAACATTGCCAGTGCCGCCGCCGTAAATGCTTTGCTGTTACTGGCAATAGCGAATAGTGTACTATCCGTCACCGGCTGTTTCGTCAACGTGCTACTAACCCCGTATCCTTTTGAAAGCAGAACAGCATTGTCTTTTACAATGGCGATGGCCATTCCGGGAACATTGAACTCTGCTAAGGAGTTTTGTGCAATCCGGTCGATTCGGTCTATAGAGGTTTTGAATTGCTGCTGGCCTAATGCGAACGAGCACGCCAAAGAGAATACTGCGATGTTGAATAGCTTCTTCATGTCGCAAACCTATGATTTTTTAATCGGTCTGATTCTGATTTGTTTGTTATTGTATATTTGACAATATACCTGTAGCTCTATGTTTTGGAAAAGAATTAGTACTGCATTGTTGTTGCTTATTGGATTGAATTCTCAGGCCTACAATGTAACCTTTCGTTTGCAAATGACCGGTGTTTCCGGCTTCACAACTCCTGAGGTGAATGGAACTTTCAACGGCTGGTGCGGTGCATGCAATCCTCTGTCGGATGCGGATGGAAATGGGGTTTGGGAAACAACCATACAACTGCCAGCAGGTTATTTTGAATACAAGTTTGCAGCGGATAATTGGGCGCAGCAGGAGTCTCTTCCTGTTGGAGCTTCATGCACGGCGACCACCGGCTCCTTCACAAACCGGACTTTGAATGTGAATGCGGATGTGGTGCTTCCCACCGTTTGCTGGGGATCGTGCAGTTCATGTTCCATCTATAATGTTACATTTCAAGTAAACATGTCTTCCATAAGTGCTTTTACCACGCCTTATGTCAGTGGAACATTCAACAATTGGTGTGGCAACTGCAATGCTATGACGGATGCGAATGGTGATGGCATTTGGACCGCAACCATTCCTTTGCAGCCCGGCTTTTACGAATACAAGTTCTCACACGATAACTGGGCAGGTGCCGAGAATTTACTGCCGGGTTCGACGTGTACGGTTACGAATTTTGGCTACACTAATCGTTTTGTAAATGTGTCACAAAGTCAAACGCAACCGGTTGTGTGCTGGTCTTCGTGCGATGGACCACAATCGGCTGGGGGGCCATCACCACAAATTCAAATCACTCTTACTTCCGGAACAAATCCAAGCTGCGAAGGAACAGAACACGTTTTTACCGCGAATGCGTCGAACCTCACATCTACGCCAATTTACCAGTGGAGAGTCGATGGTGTAAATGTTGGTTCAAACAGTAACACTCTCAGCACAAACGGAATTCAAAACGGGCAATCGGTCACGTGTTTATTGCTCGGAGGTGCGGGCTGCAATAGTTCCGGTCCTGTTGTGTCAAATGCCATAACAATTATTCGAGAAACACCCGTTACACCTTCCGTATCAATAACAAGTTCGTCGAACCAGCCGCTCTGCGCAGGACAGTCCGTTACTTTCTCGGCTTCGGCCGTCAACGGTGGAACCAATCCTACTTATCAGTGGAAAGTGGATGGGGTTAATGTTGGCTCCAATGCCTCGACTTACACCACATCTTCCTTGCAGCAAGGTCAAGTTCTAACTTGTTCAATGACTTCCAACGCCGCTTGCCAGGCCGCGCCGTGGAATATGATCTGGAATGATGAGTTTAACGGAACTTCACTGGATGCAACCAAATGGGTTCCTGAAATCGGCGCCAGCGGATGGGGTAACAATGAGTGGCAATACTATACCGGCACTGCCAACAACGTTCAATTTAGCGATGGTCAATTGCACATCATTGCTCGGAACGATGGTCCGGCAGGCCAGCAGTACACGTCAGCCCGTTTAATAACGAAGAACCTCTTTAGCTTTAAATATGGTCGTGTAACAGGCCGCTTGCAGATACCAACGGGACAAGGAATATGGCCGGCATTCTGGATGCTGGGGGCAAATATTGATCAAGTTCCATGGCCTGCATGCGGTGAGATTGATATCATGGAGCACATCAATAACGAGAATAAAATTTATGGCACAACTCACTGGAGCAATGGAGGCTGGACGTACAACACGGGAAGTATTGTTACCGGGGTGACAGGATTTCATGATTATACGGTAGAGTGGGACAGTCTAGCGATTCGTTTCTATATGGATGGCGCGCTGTATCATCAACACACCATCTCTTCAGGTAATGGTAGTCTAGATGAATTTACCAAGCCATTTTTTCTTTTGTTGAATGTTGCCGTCGGAGGCAACTGGCCCGGATATCCCGACGCAACAACGGGGTTTCCCGTTGCGATGGACGTAGACTATGTGCGTGTATGGCAAAAGAACACCAGCGTTTCGTCCAGCGCAGTCGTGAGTAATGCGATTACTGTTTCGATAACACAGCCATCTATATGGTATCGGGATGCAGATGGCGATGGTTATGGAACCGCTTCAACGACGCAATCTGCGTGTACCCAACCGGCGGGCTATGTTGCCAATAGCACCGATTGTAATGATACCTCAGTTGGCATTAATCCGTCAGCGGCAGAGTTGTGCACGACAACCTTCGATGATAACTGCAACGGGCAAGTAAACGAAGGCTGTTGCACAAGTGGTCAAACGGCACCAACCGCCATCAACGGCCCCTACGGTATATGCAGAAACACAGCAGGCAATGTGTTTACCACACCCGCTGTTGCAGGAGCAACTTCCTACCAGTGGACTTTGCCAACCGGAGCTACAGGTAGTTCAACAACGAATAGCATCACGCTCAGCTTTAGCTCAACCTACGCCACAGCTAATTTGAGTGTTCGTGCGGTGGGTCCTTGCGGCACTAGTGCAAGCTTTAGCCGCGCGGTGTATGCCAACACGGCGGTGCCAACAGCACCGGCGAGCATCAGCGGTCCAACGAGCAATGTATGTGCAGGTAGCACGCAAACGTATACGTGCGCGGCTGTAGCAGCAGCAACCAGCTACCAGTGGACAGCCCCTACGAATGCTACCATCGTTTCGGGACAAGGCACACAGACAGTGACCGTTTCATTTGCATCCAACTTTGGCGCAAGCGGCTCACTCAGCGTGAAATCGCAAAACTGTTTTGGATTGAGCACAGCGCGCACGCTGACGGTTTATAATATTCCTGGTACACCGGGCACTATTGCGGGTGCAACCACGAACGTTTGCTCTGGCAATGTTCTGACCTATAGTGTAACAGCTGTTCCCGGTGCATCGAGCTACACGTGGACCGCGCCGACCAACACGACGATTGTATCGGGTCAGGGAACCAACAGCATTTCATTGAGCATTGGAGCATCGTTTACCACTGGTACGCTGTCGGTTCGTGCGGTGAGCACTTGCGGACAGAGCGCTGCACGCACACTGGGCTTGAGTAAGAACCCGCCGACACCTTCTACTATGACGGGTCAAACAACGAATCTTTGTGGTGGTGGTCAGTTCACGTATTCGGTAACAGCTGTGACTGGTGCCACCAGCTATGTGTGGACTGTTCCAAGTGGTTGCACGATTGTGACCAACAACGGCAACTCAATCGTGATGAATGTGCCGAGCACGTTTACCACAGGCACGTTGAGTGTTCGCGCTTACAACAGCTGCGGAGGCAGTTCGTTGCGCAGTGCCTCACTCACGCGATTGCCAGCCACACCGGCAAGTATCACTGGGCCCACATCGGTATGTCCAAATCAAGCGGGTGTTGTTTTCACAACACCGGCTGTAACGGGTGTAACGCAACTTTGGGCAGTGCCGACAGGAGCTACCATTACAGCGGGACAAAGCACTACGAGTATGACGTGCACATGGGGCACAGTGGCGGGTAGTGTTACGGTCAGAAGTGTAAATGCATGCGGCCAGAGTGCGGCTTTGAGCCGGAGCGTAACGCTAGCGACCTGCATCGATCAGCAAGGCGACACGCCTGTGGAGGCTCGCATGTCGGAGTTGAATGTGTATCCGAATCCGAACACCGGGTTATTTACAATTCGATCAAATACGGCAGGTACCTACCAATTGCTTAGCGGTATGGGCCAGTTGCTCGAAGAGTTTACGCTCGGTGGCCAGCAGTCCATGAGCAAAGAAGTACAAGGTCTTAGCGCCGGGGTGTATTACATCCGCGGTGTTCAGGATGGTACTTTTGAGCGAGTGGTCGTAGTCGAGTAGTCATTGTAAAAAAGAGAATGGAGAATGAAGAATTGTGGTAACACCGTTCTTTATTCTCCATTCTCTTTTCTCCTTTAATTTTGTCTTATGCAATTCCAACGGGGTGATCGGGTAAAGTTCCTCAACGATTCGGGTGAGGGAAAGGTGGTTGCTTTTCCTTCCAAAGGTTGGATTCTGGTGGAAGATCGAGAAGGTTTTACGTACGAGCATCGCGAAGAAGAACTTGTTTTAGTCGGAAATCGATTGAAAGAGGAAGAAAGGTACGACACCACGCAGCCCGACATTGTGGATGTCGTAGAGCGAAATATCGATCGCAATTTCGCTCGCAAGGCCACAGAGCAATTCAAAGTTCTGTACAAGAACAAAGACGCGACAAATGTCAAACGAAAAGGGGAGGTCATGGAGATTGACCTGCACATTCACGAATTACTCGACAACCATGCGCGTATGTCGAACAGCGAAATCATAGCTGTGCAGCTCGAGCATTTTGAGCGGACGTTGCGCATTGCCGAGAATAAGAAGATTCAGAGGGTGGTTTACATTCATGGCATTGGCCAGGGGGTGCTTCGCGCAGAGATTCGCAAGATGCTTCATCAATACTATCCCCATTGTGAGTTTTTGGATGCGCCTTATGCGCATTACGGATACGGAGCCACAGAGGTGCGTATTCGCCCTAATCTGAGGTGATCAGCAGTTTAGATAGCTTCATCTTCTGCATGAGTTCGTCCTTTGTTTTCATTCTTATATTCGCCCAAATCATAACCCCATGCGAACAGTTCTTCTTTTCCTTTTCGTTGCGATGAGCGCATTTCTTAGCGCGCAAGCACCGGCGTTGATTCCTTATCAAGCTATAGCGCGTGATGCTTCCGGCCAGCCCTTGGCAAGCGCCACCATCAACGCCCGATTTACGATACATGATGGAACAGCAACCGGTGCGGTGGTGTGGCAGGAATTGCAAACGGTGAGCACCAGTGCGCTGGGATTGTTTACCGCACAGCTCGGCGGCACTATTCCGCTTACCGCGGTGAGCTGGGCTAACGGCAACAAGTTCATGCAAGTTGAGATTGACTTAGGCAATGGCTTTATCGACATGGGCACACAGCAGATGTTGAGTGTGCCGTATGCGTTTTTCAGCAGCGATGCACGAAATGCAGCGACGGCCCAAATTGCAGGAAATGGAATCTCCAACATTTCTTCGCTAGGGGATACCCTGCGTCTATCCAATGGAAGCTACTTAATTGTACCTGGAATTAGTGAGGCCAATTTCGTGAGCGGCTGCACCAATACCGCTGCTTGTAACTACAATAGCCAGGCTACTCTTGAAGATGGTTCATGTTATTTCGTGGGAGCTCCTTGTAATGATGGAAATGGCAATACCATAGGTGATACGTGGAGTCTAAGCTGTTTATGCTATGGCGAAGGTTTAGCCCATACTTGCGGTGTTTCCAATATCCATAATCCTAACCTGACATATGGCAGCATGACTGATCAGCAAGGAAATATTTATAAGACCATTATTATAGGTGATCAGGAATGGATGGCGGAGAATTTGAATACCAGTATTTATCGCAATGGCGATCCCATACCAACGAATCTTAATAACACAGAATGGAATTTTGCGACTTCTGGCGCATGGGCTTATGAAAATAACAATGCGACCCTTTCCTGTCCAAATGGTAAGGTGTACAATTGGTACGCTTGTGTAGATAGTCGCCAACTATGTCCGCTGGGTTGGCATGTGCCTTTGGATGATGAATGGACTCAACTAGGTGCCTTTCTTGGTGGTCCTCCGATAGCCGGTGGTAAAATGAAGTCTATGGGTACAATTGAAGCTGGAACTGGCCTCTGGCATTCACCGAATGCCTCTGCCACCAATAGCAGCGGATTTTCTGG
>Ga0315907_10007370_pt1 | contig 11474 bp, 8 predicted proteins | sample LakEriMetagenome_3_FD_203525 | JGI IMG/M metagenome (GOLD analysis project Ga0315907, IMG submission 203525) | Freshwater fungal communities from buoy surface, Lake Erie, Ohio, United States - Buoy 12 MA123 | ecosystem: Environmental > Aquatic > Freshwater > Lake > Lake biofilm | place: USA...
CACCATAAGGGGCGCATGGCGAGTGTGGTGCTGCATAAATTCCGCCAGATCATGGCCGGGGAGGCCGCGACACTTTTCGCCTCAGACCGTGACGGCATCGCCGATGGCGCACAGCAGCGCGATTTCGTGCATGTGGATGATTGTGTGGCGGCGATGCTGTGGTTGCACGACAATCCCGGTGTTTCCGGCCTGTTCAATATCGGCAGCGGTGAGGCACGGAGCTTCCTTGACCTGACACGCGCGATCTACGCGGCCTTGGACCGTGCGCCCGATATCCGCTTTGTGCCAATGCCGGATGATCTGAAGGGCAATTACCAGTATTTCACCGAAGCGCGCATGGAACGCCTACGCGCTGCCGGCTTTCGCAAGAACGCGATCACGCTGGAAGCGGGTGTTGCTTCCTATGTGCGTGAAGTGCTTCTGAATACCGAGGATCCCTTCGCCTGATGTTGTTCGCCATCCCCTTTCCGATGATTGACCCGGTGCTGGTGCAGATCGGCCCCTTCGCCATCCGCTGGTATGCGCTGGCCTATATCGCCGGGATTGTACTGGGCTGGCGGCTCGCGCGGCGATTGGTGGTGCTGGGTCCAAAGGTCGCCACTCCGGAACAGGTGGATGATTTCGTCACCTGGGTCACGCTTGGCATTATTCTGGGCGGGCGCTTTGGTTATGTGATCTTTTATCGCCCCGATATTTTCCTGAGGGCGCCTTGGGAAATCCTTTATTTGTGGCAGGGCGGCATGTCCTTCCATGGCGGTGCCCTTGGCGTGATTCTGGCGCTGTATTTCTTCACGCGCCGCCAGGGGCTGGATTGGGTAGCGTTTTCCGATCGCGTGGTCTGCGTGGTGCCGATTGGAATCTTCCTTGGGCGCTTGGCGAATTTTATCAATGGAGAGCTCTGGGGCCGGGTGAGTGACGTACCCTGGGCCATGGTTTTTCCGGGCGCAGGGCCTGATCCCCGCCACCCATCGCAGCTTTACCAGGCAGGGCTTGAGGGGTTGTGCCTGTTCATCCTGCTGATGGTTTTGGTCTCCCGCCAAGCGGTGCGCGCACGTATCGGCGTGCTTTCCGGCGTTTTCCTGGCCGGCTATGGCTTGGCGCGCCTCATCGGTGAGTTCTTCCGCCAGCCCGATGCGCATCTGGGCTTTCTGTTCGCCGGCGCCACCATGGGGCAAATGCTGTCGCTGCCCATGATTGCGGCGGGGGCTTGGCTGGTGCTGCGCGGGCTGCGCGCTGCGCCGCGCAGCGCCAACTGAAGCACGCTGCGCGACGCGTCAAAGCTTGCCCTGTTCCTTCAGCACTTCCTCCGCCACACGCAGCGCGTCAATGGCGGCGGGAAAGCCGCAATAGGCGACGGCATGGGTGAAGATTTCGGAGATTTCCTCGGCCGTGCAGCCATTATTCAAGGCCGCTACCAGATGGATGCGAAGCTCATGCGGGCGATTGAGCGCGCAGATCATGGCCAGCGTGATGAGGCTGCGTTCGCGCCGATCAAGCCCCGGCCTTTGCCAAAGCGTGGCATAGGCGAATTCCTCTGACAGCCGGCGTACTGCAGCGTTGAAGGGATTGGTGCCCGCATCGCGCTTTTCCATATAGGCGCGGCCCAGCACTTCCCACATCACCGCACGGCCTTCGGCGCGCAGCGCATCATGGGCATCCTGTTGATCCATTATTCTGTCCTTTCAGGGATTGTGGCGTTCACGCGGAAGGCTGCGCCAGGGAAAACATCGTCGTGTCCTGCAAATCCTTGCCGAACCAGGAACGTATGCCGGCACTATGGCTGGATAATGCGCGCGGCACGCCATTTTCCACCATCACCGGCACATCATGGCCGGGGATAAGCACGCAGCCCGGATGGGTGCGGCAGATCTCCCACACCATTTCAATGGTGGCGCGGCTGACCGCCGGGTCATAGGTCATATCCGTGGTGCGGGTGGTCAGCTCCACGCGGTTCTTCACCGCATCCTGCAACAGCACCACCGCCTGCGGCGCGCCTGCAATCACGAACAGCAAATGCCCAGGCGTATGGCCAGGCGAAAGATGCGCGGTGATGCCCGGCAGCACTTCCTGCCCGTCATCCATTAATTGCATGGTGGGCCAACGGCTGAGCGCTTCAACTGCATGTTCCGGCACAGCGGTTTCCCCCCAGCCCACCCCCAGCGCCCAGGCCAATTCCTTGCGGCCGACATGAATCCGCGCGTCGCGGAACATAGGCCAATTCACCACATGATCATGATGCAAATGGCTGACCAGCAAATCAGTCACATCGGAAAGCTTCACGCCCTGCTTGCCAAGTGCTTCAACCAGGGGCTTGCGCATGCCATAGCCGCCGCCATCCAGCACCACGATGCGACCATGGCCGCGCAGCAGCGCAACCGTGCTCCAGCCCAAGCCGCCATGCTGGGTGGATTTGCCAGGATAGCCCTGGATCAGAACATCAATCCGCCAATCGCCGCTGGTGAATTGCATGGCGCGCTTCCTTCCCACCTGTTTGATCGCAGCATCCCCAAAGAATGCGCTTTGGTCCAGCCCCGGCACTATGCCTTGAACAGCAGCACGGCAGATCACGTGCTATTGCCGCGGCGCCTGCCCTGCCGGTTCCTGACCAATCCCAAATATGCCACGCAGGAAACCAGGTGTGAGCGCCGCCAATGGGTTGATGGTGGTCTGGGGGTTATTGAGCGGCCCACGCATACGATAGGAAACGGCGAATAGCCCGCCGCCTTCCTCCGGGCTGAACAGGCGGCCAAAAATCGGTATGCGGCCCAATAGCGTGTTGAAAATATAGGCTGGCACAATGGTGCCTTCCGTATCAATCACGTCATTCCTACGATCGATGCGCCCCTTAGCCGTCAGCCCAAGAGACGAGGAAAAGGCCCGCGCATCCTGCAATACCAGGGCATCCGGGCTCAGGCTGAAGGGAATGGTGGCGCGGGTGAAATTGAGGCCAGGGCCGCTCAACGCATCCACCAGCCCGTAAAGCGTCATGGCCTGCAACAGCTTGCCAAGCCCAGGCGCATCACGCACCGAAAAATCCTCAAGCACCGCATCGCCAGTGAGCGTCGCGCCGGGGCGGGAGTGTTCATAGCTGCCGGCCACCGTCAGCTTGCCGCCCTGAATGGTTTTCAGCACGTCAAAGACGCGCAGCAATTCGCCGCCATTATCGCTGGTAAGGTCGAAGGCGCGGCGTTGACCTTCGGGCGTAATGCTCGCGGTAAAGCTGCCGCGCCCTGGCAAGCGCGCGGTGAGCTTGGCCTGCCGCGTAACGCCGACGGCATTGACCTGGAGTTGCGCCTCAAGCCCTGTGATTTCCTTGCCATGCGGCAGCAATACGCGATCAAAGCGCGCCATAATCTGTGCCGCCGCGCCTTCTGCAGTGGGCTTGTCAGGTGCCAGATGCGACTCAAGCGCCGGCGCCATATCCAATACCGGCCCGCGCAAGCTAATGGCCCATTGGCCACCAACACGCGTAGCGGGCGGGCGCAGCTCACCGGTGAAACGAGATCGGCCCAAAGTCGCAGCATTCAATTCAATTCGCTGCGGGACGTTCTGGCGCACCTCACTCGCGCGGCCGCGAATGAGGGAATCAGGTGTCTCGATGCGGAAGCTTTCAATCAGCGTCACTGCGCCGCCTTGCATCAGCACTATGGCTTCAGCGCTGCCGGCGGTGCCAGATGGCTTGCTCCAGGCCAGGGGTTCAAGGCTGAGTGTCGCGGCGCGCAAATCAGCCCGCACCGAAAGCCGCGCCTGACCATTGCGGCGTGTTTCATTGCGGAGATCAAGCTGCACCGGCCCTTCCAGTAGCGGCCGTCCATCCAGACCAAGTGCCGCCAATTGCCTGGCATCGGCACGCGCCGAGATGATTTCGCGCGCCACAATATCCGTCGGCGCGCCATTGCGAAAATCGGTTTCTTGCCGGATGCGCGCTTCAATATCGCCGAGCACACCGGTGCCGGTTGCCGTGAGCCCGCTATTGCGCAGTGAAACACTGGCCACACCGCGTTCCAGGTCACGGTCAAAGGCAATGCGCGGAATACGCAAATCACGCACATCAAGTTCGGCCTGGATATCAATATCCTCAATATCCAGCGTCTTGATCAGCGGAAAAACAAGTTTCAGCGTGCCGCTGGCAAGCGTACCAGTCGGGTCATTGATCGGCGGCGGGCGTTTTTCGAAAATCTTCAGCCGTGGATGGCGTAGAATAGCCCAGGCATCGGCCAGCGGGCCACGCAGCTTGGCTTCAATACGCGTTATTTCGGGATCAGTCGCGAAGCTGATCGAAACCGTGGCGCCATCCGTCACAATGCCGGTGCCGGATTGCTGGCCGCTGGTCGCTGAAATTTCGATCTTATCAAGCGAGAAGCGAGCCTCTCCGCTCGCGCCTTCAAAGGGTGGGATGGGCCGCAGCCAATGCACGGTAACGCCATCCGCGCGCGCTATCCCGCTCAGGCCGGTAATTTCCGCCGCACCACCATCAGCGCCAATCCGCGCAGCCAAACGCCAATTGCCTTCGCGCAGCATGCCGGCAGTCAAGTTTTCCGCCAGCCATTCGCGTTGCTTTGGCGCAATGCTCGGCGGCCAGTAATGCGGCAGATCGGCAATATCCATCCCACGCAAGCTCAACTCTACAGCCGTCTGCCAAAACCCATCCTGCAAACGGGCCTCACCGCTCGCGCGGATAATCGGCGGCGGGGCAGCGCCTGGGCGCGGCGATGGCTGAGGGGCCAAGGCCAAGCGTTCCACGCGCACCACATCCTCAGCCAGGGTTGCATCAAGCAGGATGGAAGCGAAGGGCAGATCACCGCGATTTTCGGGAATATGCAGCACCCCCGCCCCGGTGCGCAGCCGCGCCATCAGCAAATCCGGCTGCGGCGTGCCGGCGAAACGCGCGATCAGGGTGACTTCTGCTTCGGCATCCAGCGCGGCCAAAGGCGCCAATTCCGCGCTCGCTTTGGCAAGATCAGCCGGGCGAATGCCGCGCGCTGTCAGCGACGCTTCCCCACGCCAAAGCGCACGATCCAGATTGCCGGCGACTTCCACGGGAATGCGCTGATCCGCGGCAGCGAGCATCGCGCGGCCGGCCAGGTCCAGCCCCCCCGCCGCGCGGCGTTGCAACACCAGGGACGCAAGTTGCGCACGCACCACTCGCCCCGATGCCTCATCGGATAGTGCCAGGCTGGTATCCAAAAGCGCGATGCGCCTTATCGCCGAAAGCGCGGTTTCCTCATTGGGTGGCTCAAGCCAGGCGGTGATGATCTCGGCCAAGGCATCAAGCGCAGTGTCCGGCGCTTCGGTGGCCTCGGCCTTCGCGGTGGCGGCCAACCCAAGCGAAAGCGCCCCCGCCTTGTTACGATTGGCCAATAGGCTGAGCCCGCGCAATTCCAGCGCGCGCAAGCCGATATGCCCGCGCAGCAAGCCACCCAGGGAAAGGGAAGCATCCGCCTGCGGCAAAACCGCAATAAGCCCATCATCCTTGTCAACAAGCCGAATATCCGAAAAGCGCACCGCAATCGGCGAACGATGCCCTTCCCGCCAGCCCGCCCATGAAATCGTGGCCTCGGTGATCGCCACCTTTTGGCCGGCCAGTGCCTGATTGGCTGCGCCTGCCGCCTGCCGGGCCAGCCAGGGCAGGCTGATCGGGCCCTGTTCCAGCCGCCAAACCAGCCCGGCCAAGGCAAGGCCCAGCACCAGCGACAGGGTCAGGGTGACCCTTGCCAGCAGCTTCAACCCCCGCCCCGCTTGACCTGCGACCCGCCTCACTCTTTCCCTATTCCCCCATGACCCTTGCCCCAGCAGCTTTCCCCCTGCCTCGCGGATTCGACAAGGCCGCCGCCGCCCTCGCCCAGGCGCATTTCGCCGAAAAGGGGGAAGCGGAACGGCGCTTTGCCGAAAGCGCGGAGGGCGCGGCGATATTGGAAGCGCTGGGCGGTCATAGCCCCTATCTAGCCGATTTGGCGGTGCGGGAGGGAGCCACCCTGCTTTTCATGGCCGAACGCGGCCCGGATGAGGCTTTTGCCCGCGCCATGGACCCGCTGCTGCGCCTTGACCTCGCCACACCGCGGCCCGCCTTGGCGACGCTGCTCCGCCAAGCCAAGCGCCAGGGCGCTTTGGTGGCGGGGCTTGCCGATATCCGTGGGCTTTGGGGGCTGGATCGCGTCACTGGGGCGCTGTCCGAATTGGCGGAGCTCAGCATAGACACTGCCTGCGCCCATTTGTTGCGCGATGCCGCCGCGCGGGGTGATTTGCGCCATACCGGTGGCAGCCGGACTGATGCGAAATCCATCGGGCGGCAATCAGGCTTGGTCATTCTTGGCATGGGCAAGCTTGGCGCGCGGGAGCTGAATTACTCATCCGATGTAGATCTGATGGTGCTTTACGATCCGGCCGCCGTGCAGGACCCGGATCGTGCCCAGGCGATTTATGTGCGCATCGCGCGTGACCTGGTGCGGCTGATGGAAGAACGCACCGCCGATGGTTATGTGTTCCGCACGGATTTGCGGCTGCGGCCTGATCCGGCCGCCACACCGCTTGCGGTCTCCATCCCCGCTGCCATCACCTATTACGAAAGCATGGGCCAAAATTGGGAACGCGCTGCCATGATCAAGGCGCGGCCTGTTGCGGCGGATCGTGCGGCGGGCGAGGCATTCCTGCGCGAAATCCGTCCCTTTGTTTGGCGCCGTTACCTAGATTTTGCGGCAGTCGCGGATATCCATTCCATCAAGCGGCAGATCCACGCCCATAAGGGGGCGAAGGGCGCGCATGATACGGTGCAATTGGCCGGGCATGATGTGAAGCTTGGCCGGGGCGGCATTCGCGAAATCGAATTCACCGCGCAGGTGCTGCAATTGATCTGGGGCGGGCGCGATCCTGCTTTGCGAGACCCGACCACGCTTGGCGCGCTTTCCGCCCTTGCCGGCGCAGGCAAGATAGAACGTCGCGCCGCCGCTGACCTGGCCGATGCCTATGGCTTCCTGCGCCGCCTGGAACATCGGCTGCAAATGGTGGCGGATCGGCAAACACATCGCCTGCCGGAAGATGCGGAAGGGATCGCGCGCATCGCCTCCTTCCTGGGCTACGCCGATAGCGCCAGTTTTGCTGAGGAATTCGCGCATCATCTTCGCCGTGTGGAACAGCATTACGGGCGCATGTTTGAAGCGGAACCAACACTCGCCGCCGATGCGGTGCAGGGTGATCTGGTCTTTACCGGCGTGGAAGATGACCCCGCGACCATCGCAACCCTGCGCGCCATGGGCTACGCCAATCCAGGCAGCATCGCTGCCAGTGTGCGTGGCTGGCATCACGGCCATGCACGCGCCATTCGCAGCGAACGCGCGCGCGAATTGCTGACGGCGTTGATGCCAAGTTTACTCGCGGCTTTCGGCAAGCAGCGTGATCCGGATGCGGCGCTGATGCGCCTTGATGCTTTATTCGGGCGCCTGACCACGGGTGTGCAGGTCTTGAGCCTATTGCATCGCAACCCGCCCATGCTGGACCGTCTTGCCGGCATTCTGGGCGCCGCGCCGCAATTGGCGGATCATTTGGCGCATCAGACGGCAGCGCTTGAGGGGCTGCTGGTGGGGGCGGGTGGCGGCATTGGCAGCGCTGCCTCCGCCTTGCCGGCGCTGGTGAAGGAAGCGCGCTATTTCGAAGAAGCCATGGAAGCATCACGGCGCCTGGTTCAAGAAGGCAAATTCGACATTGATGCCGCAACCCTGGAAGGCGCGATAGACCCCGATGCCGCGGGCGAAGCACGCAGCGCGCTGGCAGATGCTGCGATTGCGGCGCTTCTGCCACATGTGACGGCTGAATTCGCCGCGCGGCACGGCGTGGTGAAAGGCGGCCAGCTTGCCGTGGTGGCTTTGGGCAAGCTCGGCGGGCGGGAAATGCTGCCCGGATCCGATCTTGATCTGATCCTGGTTTATGATCACGCAGCGGAAGCCGAAGCGAGCGAAGCCAAGGCCAAACGCGGCGCGCCCCCGATCCGCCCCTTGCCCAGCATTCAGTATTTCACACGCCTTGCGCATCAAATGGTCGGCGCCATCACCGCGCCGGGCGCTGAGGGCAAATTATACGAAGTGGATATGCGGCTTAGGCCTTCGGGATCGAAGGGGCCGGTGGCAGTCTCACTTGGCGCGTTCCAGCGCTATCAGGCGGAAGATGCCTGGAGCTGGGAACGCATGGCGCTGACGCGCGCCCGCGTGGTGGCGGGGCCGCCGACGCTATCACGGCGCATTGCTGCGGCGATTCGCGCTGCCTTGTCCAACCCGGAAAAAGCCAAGACCGCCATTGCCGATGCGCTTGCCATGCGCCAGCGCATGCTGCGCGAATTGCCCGCCGCTGGGCCATGGGATGTGAAGCTGAGCCCCGGCGGGTTGGTGGAAGTGGAATTCATCGCCCAGGCGCTGCAATTGCACCACGCGCCGCGCCACCCTGAAGTGCTGGCCACCACCACGCGCATAGCCATCGCCAATCTGGCCAAAATTGGCGCACTGGATAGCCGCGAAGCAGCAGCGCTGATCGCTGCCGAACGGCTTTGGCGTGGCATCAGCGGCATTCTGCGCCTGACCCTTGGCCCCTGGCGAGAGGATGTGCTGCCCGAACCCGCCGCTTCCGCCGTGCTGCGCGTTGCAGGCCCGCTTTGCGCCTCACCACCCGTTGACCTTCCGGGGCTCCGCGCACAGATGGAAGCAAGCGCAGCCTTGGTGCGCCAAGTTTTCAAAGCCCGGCTTGGCCGGCTGGATCAGGGGAATCAGTCATGAGCGAATTGGCCGAAGGCAAAAAGGCACCCGCCTTCAAAATGGCGGCAAGCGGCGGGCGGGAAGTATCGTCAGCCGGCCTTAAGGGCAAGCCCTATCTGCTGTATTTCTACCCCAAGGCGGATACGCCCGGCTGCACCAAGCAGGCTTGCGGCGTCCAGGAAGCGCTGCCCCAGCTTGGCAAGCTTGGCCTGACGGTGATTGGCGTATCCCCCGATGCCATGCCGCCCATTGAAAAATTCGCCAAGAAATATGGCCTGGAATTTCCCTTGGCGTCGGACCCCGAACACAAGACGGCCGAGGCCTATGGCGTTTGGGTCGAGAAATCCATGTATGGCAAGAAATACATGGGTATGGAGCGGTCCAGCTTTCTGGTCGGCGCCGATGGCAAGATCGCGAAAATCTGGCGCAAGGTGAAGCCCGAAGCCCATGCGGCCGAAGTGCTGGCTTCAGCGAAAACCCTTGGATGAACGGAACCGCGGTCTAGTCTTCTCCACGCCCTTGGAGGTTTTCAAACACTTCCTCGGCACGCTTGAAGATTTCCTCTGCATTTTGGCGCTTAACCGGATCGGTCTGCTTATCCGGATGGTAACGCCGGCGGAAGGCGCGGCGTACTTCAACAATCAGCCAAAGCGGCGCATTGGGCGCCAGATAGACCCGCGCATGCTGGCTGCCATCCGCCGGCGTTTCCTTGAGCTTCTTGAGCTCAGCCTCCGCATCCTGCAAGCGCTTGCGCAGCACGGCGATTTCTTCGGCAGCAATCGCCAGATAGCGGCGCATTTCCTCGGGCGGCGCGCCACGACCAGGCACCTTGGTCAGGATATTCGCGAGAGTATTCTCAATCCGCCGCGCGATCAGCTTGGCACGCGCGCCCGGGCGGCGTTCCGTTTCAATCAATAACTGGGACAGCAGGACGCGATCGGACTTGTGCTGCGCCGCATGTTCGGCGAGCTGATCCAAGGGCCATTCCCTGAAAGGCCTATCATCGGCCATCGCTACCCTGATTCCCTCTCAAAAAACGCATGATGGCCAATGCCGCCCCGGCTGAATAGGGGCAAGCCCGCTTCGCAGAAGGGCCGCAATAGGCGAAACTGACAGAACTACCGTCCGGGAGACCGCCCAATGACCCCTGCCCTGCCCCGCCGCGCCCTTTTGCTGGCCGCCGCCGCAAGCCCGCTCGCCACCCCGGCGCTTGCCCAGGCACCCTGGCCCGCAAGGCCTGTGCGAATCGTCGTTCCCTTCCCGCCCGGCGGTTCCAATGACGTGGTCGCCCGCCCGCTCGCGGAGCGTTTGCAAGCCCGCCTTGGCCAGCCCGTGGTGATTGAAAACCGCGCTGGCGCAGGCGGGGCGATTGGTGCCACCGCCGTCGCGCAAGCACCCGCGGATGGCTATACGCTCATGGTCTCCTCCTCCTCCTTCGCCACAACCTCCATCACGCAGCGCGTGCCTTGGGGCGTTTTGGAGAATTTCACCCCCGTCGCGCTGCTGGCGCGTTCGCCCTTCATTGTGCTGGTGCATCCGGATTTCCCGGCGCGCAGCGTGACCGACCTTGTGCGCATGGCGCGCGAAAGGCCAGGCGCGATTGACTATGGCTCCTCCGGCCCTGGCGGGATCAATCATTTCGTCACCGAATATTTTTGCCTGCGCGCCGGCATCAAGATGAATCACGTGCCCTATCGCGGCATGCCGCCCGCCGTGACGGATTTGGTTGCGGGCCATATCCCCGTGCTGATTACCACCATGCCAAGCGCGGCCGGCGTGGTGCGCGAAGGCCGTGTGCGGCTTTTGGCCTATACCGCGCCGGGTGCGCCGGATGGCTCGCCCCCCGGCCCCACCGTCAAGGAAACAGGCATTGATTATGAAAGCGATATCTGGTGGGGGCTTTTCGCGCCGCGCGGCTTGCCGCCAGAAATCCTGACGCGCCTGAACACGGAAGCAAACGCCGCCCTGGCAGACCCGGAAATGGCGAAGCTGTTGCAAAGCGAAGGTGCCCGCCCATCACCCACGACACCGCAGGCCTTTACCGAGCTTCTTCGCGTTGAACTCGCCCGCTGGCGCGAAGTGGCCACCGCCGCCAATATCAAATTGGACTGATCCCATGGCCGAAATGCACCGCAAAAGCTTCGACCCAACCGCCAAGGGCGCCATGGATGGCGTGCGAATCATTGACCTTTCGCGTCTCGTCGCCGGGAATATTCTCACCAAGGTTTTCGCTGATCACGGTGCGGAAGTGATCAAGGTGGAACCGCCCGAAGGCGACACACTCCGCGCTTGGCGCGTGGGCGGTGTGGAGACAAGCTGGAAGACCATTTGCCGCAACAAGAAAAGCGTCTGTCTTGACCTGAAAAGCGCCGAGGGCATCGCCGCCGTGCGCGCCCTGGCGCAGGGTGCCGCCATGCTGGTGGAAAGCTTCCGCCCCGGTGTGCTGGAGGCCATGGGGCTTGATCCCGAAAGCCTGCTCGCCGCCAATCCGCGCCTTGTGATCGCGCGTGTTTCCGGCTGGGGACAAGACGGTCCCTATCGCCACAAGCCAGGCTTCGGCACTTTGGTGGAAGGCTATTCCGGCTTCGCCGCCATTAATGGTTTTGAAGACCGCGAACCGGTGCTGCCGCCCATGTTCATGGGCGATGCCTATGCTGGGCTTTATGGATCGGCCGCCGCCATGATCGCACTCCGCCATGCGGAGGCCACCGGCCAGGGGCAGGTGATTGATGTCTC
>Ga0315907_10007372_pt1 | contig 11474 bp, 10 predicted proteins | sample LakEriMetagenome_3_FD_203525 | JGI IMG/M metagenome (GOLD analysis project Ga0315907, IMG submission 203525) | Freshwater fungal communities from buoy surface, Lake Erie, Ohio, United States - Buoy 12 MA123 | ecosystem: Environmental > Aquatic > Freshwater > Lake > Lake biofilm | place: USA...
TATTCAGGTGCAAATGGTGTGTTCTACCTGCCTTTAGACACACGCTCTGCCAGCAGCAATTTTTTGGATATCGTTCAACCTAAGGTGGTCATCTTCGTTAAGTATGAATACTGGCCCAATTACTTTCTGGGTTGCAAGAGTCGTGGAATTCCATTAATCATGATTTCTGCGATTCTGCGACCTGATCAACGGTTTTTCGGTTGGAGTGGTTTTTTCTGGAAGCCTGTTCTGGAGAGTGTCAGCCATTATTTCGTGCAAGATGAGGTTACCCTGAAACTACTTTCCGGAATCGGAATTGAACGTGCAACTCTAGCAGGCGACACGCGCTTCGATAGGGTGTTGGAGATTGCCGAAACCGCGAAAGAGGTTTCCGAAATACGCGAATGGGCGCAAGGAGCGAGGGTGCTCATTGGAGGCAGCACCTGGCCGGCCGACGAGCAAGTATTACTGGAGTGGTGGCGAGATGCGGCGGGCGTATATAAGTTGTTGTTGGTGCCTCATGAAATAGGGCATTCACATATTGAGGCGATGCTTCAAAAATGGCCTGAGGCAGTGCTATGGTCCAAACGCGAAACGGAAGACTTGCTATCCTCTAACGTTATTATCATTGATCAGATTGGAATGCTGTCTGCTCTTTATCGATATGCGAAGATTGCCTGGATAGGAGGAGGCTTCGGTGACGGAATTCACAACACGCTTGAGGCTGCTGCCTGGAATGTGCCTGTGGTCTTTGGACCTCGTTACGAGAAGTTTGCTGAGGCGAAGGGATTAATTGCTGTCGGAGGAGCTTTGTCGGCCCCTGATGAGAGAGAAGCTGCTCTAATATTGAAGCGACTTACATCGAATATTGCTGAAATGGCTCGAATGGGTGCCGCTGCCGGAGGTTTTGTTGCAACGGGTCGAGGTGCTACCGATAAGATTATGAGCTTTTTAAGAGCGTCTTGAATTTTTTTTCGGAAAAACACGCGAAAGTATTTGCCATAACGCGTTGCTTGTATAAATTTGCGGCCCTCAAGTTCTTTTATCAAGCGGGAGTAGCTCAGTTGGTAGAGCATAACCTTGCCAAGGTTAGGGTCGCGAGTTCGAGTCTCGTCTCCCGCTCAAAATCCCGATCTGGTCGACAGGTCGGGATTTTTTTTGTACGGTGTTTCAATCCGCCCGGGTGGTGGAACTGGTAGACACGCAGGACTTATAAGTTCTTTGAAATTTTTTCTCGATATTGTAGCCATGAACTGGCGAATTAAGGATCGAATATCAGACTCTGACTTTGTCGGAGTTTGTAAGGAGTCTAAATCAATGGCTGAGGCGGCAGCAACCTTGGGCTTGCATTTTAATAGTTTTAAAAAGCGTGCCCTGGAATTTAGTTGCTATCAAACCAATCAATCCGGTATAGGTTTTCCTAAGTCCGTTAAGGAAAAAGTGCCATTGCAAGAAATATTGCAAGGTTTGCACCCGTACTTTCAAACTTATAAATTGAAAATAAGGTTGCTAAAGAGTGAAGTGCTTGCAAATCAATGTTCGATTTGCAGTGTCAGTGATTGGAATGGTAAATCTCTCAATTTGGAGTTAGACCACATTGATGGCAATCGTCAAAATCATATTCTTTCTAACCTTAGATTACTTTGTCCCAATTGTCATTCACAAACGGATACGTATCGAGCTAAAAATAAATCAAGGAAAATTTGAGTGCACCTTCAGTAATGAAGGATGTAGAATCGCTTAAATTCGGGGAAACCTCTGTGAAAACGTGGCAATCCCGAGCCAAGCTCTTTTCGGAGAGAAGGTGTAGAGACTTAACAGGCGACATCCGCTGAATCGGATGAAGAGAAAGTCCAGACCACAAACGCAGCATCGGTTGCGGGTGGCGAAAGCCATAGTGGTAAGAAAATCCTGTGGCCATTGCGGCTGTACGGGTTCGATTCCCGTCCCGGGTACAAAAAGGAAAGATGGTTCGCGAAAGCGAGCCATTTTTTTTGTGGTTTATTCGCTCCAGAAACGACTTTCGCGCCAGTGTTGCTGTTGACCACGGTCGAGGAAGGTCCAGGCTAATATTCGGCTGCTTTTTTGGCCTTGCGACATAGGTATAACATGCACTTCTGTAGGGCGCACGCGGTTCAGGGCCCGTCGCAAGTCGTGAATATGCTCCTGACGGGAAACCAGTGTTGTGAACCAATAGACTTTGCGGGCGAAGAAAAAGCTTTCCGCTACCATGTCGCGGATGAACTTCAACTCTCCTCCATCGCAGTATAACTCGTGCGACATGCCGCCGAAGTTGCGGCCTGTCGTTTCCTTTTTACCGAGGTTTCGCCACTTGCGGCCGGAGGCCTCTTGCGCTTCTTGTTCACTCCCGTAAAAAGGCGGATTGCATACTACAAGATCAAAGACTTCTTCTTTACCGATGATGCCTTTGAAGAAATGTCCGGCATTCTTCTGCGCACGCAGTTGAACGTCTTCTTGCAAGCGCTCATTGGCTTTGCAAATGACAGAGGCATTGGAAAGTGCTACTTCGTCGATGTCGGAGCCCACAAATGACCATTGATATAGGTGATTGCCTAAAATCGGATAGATTACACCAGCGCCTACACCAATATCTAACACATTTACCGAATGCCCCGTTGGTATAGTACCTCCGTTATGCAATGCCAGTAGATCTGCTGCATGGTGCATGTAATCGGCGCGCCCGGGCACAGGCGGACATAAGTATCCTTCAGGTAAATTCCAGTCGTTCACACCGTATTCACTTTCAAGAATTGCTTTGTTGAGTGCGGTCACCGCTTGCACATCCGAAAAGTCGATTGTAAGAGTGCCCGCAGGACTCGGCAACACGAATGGCTTGAGCGCCGGGTATTTTTCCATGAGGCCCGCCATGTCGTAGCCATCGCGGTGGGCGTTGCGCTCGTGCATCGATGACTTGCGGGTAGGTGCTGCCATAATAAATCTCGTTCGTTAGAGATTAATAGAAGAGGGAGTGCGTTTTTGCGTGCTGCGGTAGATATATGAACCCGCGATATGCCTGCGTACAAAGCGCGCGTAGGCATCCGAATTCACCATCTTGATGTAGATGTTGCGAGGCACACCATAGTATTCGTAGATGCTGCCATCCATGAAGTGCACAGTCAAAATCTGCTTGTCGTAGTTGAAATCTACAATGCCACATGAGGCCAGGGTTTGCTGGTAGTCGGCCTCGACTTCAGCAAGCGTTTCCGGGGCAATGCTCACCAGGAAGTGATAGGCTTCAATGATTTCCTTGCTGCGCTCTTCTTCTTTCTCGCGAAGTTCCGGATTATCATGAAACTTGTCGGGGTGGCATTCCTTCATGAGGTTGCGATACACTGATTTGAGTTCTTTCAAGCCGGCGTCGGGACCAACACCCAGAAGTTTGCGATAGGCAGTGATGCGTTTCATCGTTTTTCAATTGTGCGGCAAAGGTAGGCCTTCCTGAAGATTTATCAGCTTGTGGCTTATGGATAGATCTTGATTTAACTGAGCAGTGTCAGTGCTGCCTTTGTCATCGCTCAATCTAAACGCTATCAGGAAGGGCTACTTATGCCGAAACTAAATCGCATCGGAATGAAATACATTAAGAATTTTGAAGAAGTCGGGTTGTCAGATATCCGCCTCGTTGGGGGAAAGAATGCTTCGCTAGGAGAACTGACACAGAATATGGCGAAGCTGGATGTGAAGGTTCCTGCAGGTTTTGCAATTACGGTTGATGGCTTTGATGCGTGTATGAAGACGGGCTCTATCGGCGACGGATTGAAGAATATCCTTGGTTCAATCGATGATCAAAATACAGCTAGTGTTCAGCAAGCATCCGAAAAAGCGAAGAATCTGATTCTTGAAATGGCATTGCCGCCGGACCTAATCGAAGAAATTGTTTTGGCCTATACCACCATAATCATGAAGTATGGCCCGGATACCCATGTTGCAGTTCGCAGCAGCGCCACAGCAGAAGACCTGGCTGATGCCAGCTTTGCCGGTCAGTACGAGTCTTATTTGAATGTGCATGGAAAGGAGGAATTGTTGAGCGCTGTAAAAAAGTGTTATGCATCCCTGTTTAATGCTCGTGCAATGCAATACAGAATTGATCGTGGCTTCGCACTTGAATTCGCTCAGTTGTCTGTTGGTGTGCAGGTAATGATTCGTTCAGATTTAGCATGCTCGGGCGTCTGCTTTACAGTTGATCCGGATACCGGATTTAGCAATGTTGTTGTTATAACGGGCTCCTGGGGGTTGGGCGACAATATCGTTCAAGGAAAAGTAGAGCCCGACGAATTTCATGTTTTTAAGGGATCCTTGGAAGCAGGCAAATATGCCGTCATTCGAAAGAAATTGGGCGCTAAGTATCTCACCTTGGGCTATGCCCAAGATGGAGTAGGGTTGGAGAACAGACCTACCTCACAAGCCAAACAAAAATCGTGGGTGCTTTCGGATGAAGAGATTCAGAGGCTGGCGGCATGGTCAGTGCGAATTGAGAAAAATTATAAGCGTGCGATGGATATTGAGTGGGCGAAGGATGGAATTACCGGAGAACTTTATATCGTGCAGGCCCGCCCCGAGACCATTCATGGCAAGGACACTCATTTAGTCCTTCGAGAGTTTCGCTTATCTCCTCCATACCCTCCTGTAGTTGAAGGCCAGGCGGTTGGTGTGCATATCGCAACCGGCAAGGCACGTGTACTGCATTCTCTGATCGATGCATTTCGTATTCAACCCGGTGATGTGCTCGTTGCCGAGACGACCAACCCCGATTGGGATTTGGTTATGAGAAAGGCATCAGCCATTGTGACCAATCATGGAGGTCGCACCAGCCACGCGGCTATTGTTGCGCGTGAACTTGGTGTTGCAGCTGTAGTAGGTGCCATTGGCGCTACCGAATTGATTACGGATGGTGAATGGGTGACAGTAGATTGTTCGAATGGAAAGATCGGAAAGGTGTATAAAGGCAATCTTGAATTCAAGGAAATTGAACATAGTCTCGAGAATCTTCCAAAAACGAAAACAGAAAGTATGTTGGTGCTCTCCGATCCGGATAAAGCCTATGAGTGGTCATTTTACCCGAATGCGGGTGTCGGATTAATGCGTCTGGAATTTTTGATTGCGAATGTTGTTCAGGTTCATCCCATGGCGTGTTTGCGATTTGATGAATTGAAAAGTCCTGCAGATCGAGCGCGCATTGAAGAGTTAACGGAGGGATATCCCGACAAATCCGCGTATTTTATCGATCGGCTTTCGCAGGGTATAGCAACCATGGCCGCTGCCTTTTATCCGAAAGATGTCATTGTTCGTTTCAGTGACTTTAAAACAAATGAATATGCATCACTGCTCGGAGGCCATGAATTTGAAGAGCATGAAGAAAATCCGATGATAGGTTTTCGAGGTGCCTCTCGTTACTACCATGAACGCTATCGTGAGGCTTTTGCCTTGGAATGCAAATCTATCGATAGGGTTAGACGTAATATGGGATTGACGAATGTGAAAGTGATGATTCCGTTCTGCCGAACCATCCAGGAATTGGATTTGGTGTTGTCAGAAATGGCAAAGAACCAACTCAATCGTGGTGAGTTGGATCTTGAAGTCTACATGATGGTGGAGGTTCCAAGTAACGCAATTGAGGCAACGGAATTTGCCAAACGCGTTGATGGATTTTCCATTGGTTCCAATGATCTTACCCAGCTTGTGTTGGGCGTAGATCGCGACTCGGGTTTGATTGCTCCTCTTTTTGATGAAACAAATGCTTCGGTAGAATGGATGATTTCCCGGACTATTGATGCAGCGCATAAAGCAGGAATACGAGTAGGGCTATGCGGTCAGGGTCCTAGCGACAATGAAGCATTCACGGCTTTTCTAGTCGAAAAGGGAATTGATAGCATCTCCTTTAATCCGGATGCTATCATTCAAGGAATTCAAAATATCCATGGAGCAGAAATCACTTTAACAAAAAGAGAACTAGTATGAGAAAATTGGAGAAGAAAATTGCCCTCATCACCGGTGCATCATCGGGTATTGGCAAGGCCATGGCCATCTCTTTTGCAAGGGAAGGTGCACTATCTATTGTGGTAGACATCAATGAGCAAGGAGTAAAGGACGTAGTCGATGCTATTGTATCTGAAGGGAACAATGCATGGGCGGAGGTATGTGATGTTGGACAAGCACAGGAAGTAAAGCAGGCGGTGGCAAGGGCCATAGCCGAGTTTGGTGGTATAGACATATTGGTGAATAATGCCGGAATCATGGACGATTTTATGCCCGCAGCGGATGTAGAAGTGCAACAATGGCATCATGTCATGAATGTGAATTTGCATGGTGCCTATTATTTCTGTCATGAAATTTTACCTGGCATGATTGAACGTGGCAAGGGTAACATTTTGAATATTTCATCTGTGGGTGGTATTCAAGGATCACGCGCCGGAGCGGCTTATACAGCAGCCAAACACGGATTGATTGGTCTCACGAAAAACATCGCGTTCATGTATGTGGGCAAGGGCATTCGCTGCAATGCCATTGCACCCGGGGGTGTGAATACGAACATCGGTGCCGGCATGCATCCGAATGCCTTTGGTTATGAACGCATGATGACGGGCATGGCAACCATGCCTCGAATGGCTGCACCTGAAGAGATTGCTGCAGCAGCTTTATTTCTTGTAAGCGATGATGGCTCGTTTGTGAATGGCGAAGTGCTGGTGGCCGATGGCGGGTGGACAGCTTATTAAATGACAAATGACTAGTGACGAATGACTAATGTGTTAGGGCCACTTTTTTTAAGTCGCAGCGTTCATATTGGTCACTAGTCATTAGTCACTAGTCATTCGTCACTAGTCATTCGTCACTAGTCACTAGTCATTGGTCACTAGTCACTTCTAACCGAAACCCCACCCCATGCACATTCGCAATCGCAATGCGCGTGTCCTCACTGAGGTGCTTGCGGAGTTTGGTGATGAATACATCCATGCTGCGGCCCACGAAATAACTGTCGTCGCCCCAAACCATGTTGGCAATGATTTCGCGTTCTATAACTTGCCCGATATGAGTGGCCAGAATCTTCAATAAGTCTGATTCTTTTTTTGTGAGCTTGATGCGCTTGCCGTCAATCGTCAACTCGAAGTTGGCGGCGTTGAAGGTGTAGTTGCCGATGGAGTAGGAGCTCTTCTCTCTAACTTCTTCCTTGAATTTCGGATTGCGCTTGAGTATGGCTTTGATGCGCAAAATCAACTCCTCGGCACTAAAGGGTTTCGTGATGTAGTCGTCGGCGCCCAGCCGAAGTCCTTTGATTTTGTCATCGGTCATTTCGCGCGCGGTTAGGAAGATGAGCGGAATGTCGCTGTTGATTTTGCGGATGTCTTCCGCTAAAGAGAAACCATCTTTCTTGGGCATCATGATGTCGAGCAAACACAAATCGTATGACTCTTTATTGAATTGCATTAGACCTTCTTTTCCGTCTTTACACAAATGGACTTTGAAGCCTTCTGCTTTCAATATATCTTGAACAACGAATCCAAGATTGGTGTCGTCTTCTACCAGCAATATCATAGGTGTGTTCGATGCGTTTTCCATGCTAAATCGTTTTGAGTTCAATGCTGAATGTGCTGCCTTTGCCGGGTTCACTTGCTACCTGGATTTTTCCTTTATGTGCTTCAACAATTGTTTTTACATAGAATAGACCCAGGCCATACCCACGCACCGAATGGAGGTTTCCCGTGGGCACGCGATAAAACTTTTCGAATATCATCTTTTGGTTAGCCTTGTCGATACCGATGCCATTGTCTTGAATTTCGATGCGAAGCCATCCTGATTTATTAATAGTTCGGATACGAATCTGCGGTGCATCAGCCGTATACTTTACAGCGTTGTCGATGAGATTGTATATGACATTGGTGATATGCACCACATCGCCTTTGATGTTAGGATTGGATGCCAGTAAATCCTTACTGATTCGTCCTTCTGCTTCCTGGATTTGCATTTCAAATGTGTCGACAGCCTTCTGCAACAGTTCATGAAGGTTAATCTCTTTGTGCTGCAGTGCTACCTTCTTAGGACTTAGAGAAGCTATCTGAAGCACTCGTTCTACCTGACTTTTCAGTCTGCTGTTTTCATTTTGGATAATCTGCACGTAACTCCTAACTCGATCGAGGTTGGAAGATGAAAGCGCGCTGTTGATTGCATCGGCCGATAGACCAATGGTTGAGATGGGGGTCTTCAATTCGTGCGTCATGTTGTTCACGAAATCGGTTCGTATTTCCGAAAGCCTCTTCTGCTGCAACATCACGTGCACCGTATAACTGAAGAATATAACGATGAGAAGAATGACGATGCTGGAGTACATCCAGAAATCGAGTTGCTGCAGAATGAACGATGATTTATTGGGGAAAACAACACCAAAGTAATGTCCATCAGGCTCGAAGTTTTCCAGCTTGTGAATTTGCTTTGCTTGCGTGCGTTCAATGCCGGGCTTGAAGGAAATCTTGCTTCCAAACACAATGGAGTCGTTAAAGCAATCGTATATGCCGTATTCAAAATCTTCCAGCAACTGTGATCGTCTGAACTCTTCCTTTAGCAAACTCTCGAGTAAATAGGGTTGGGGAGTGTCGTTAATATTAGCAATGAAATAGTTGTTCGATACTTGCCTCACGGGCTCTGTTGCAGCAGAGTCACGATTCATGACACGTATGGTTTGAACCACTTCGCTGATGGCTACAAATGCACGGCGATTGAATTGTTCCTCTTGCAGGGCGTATGCTTTGCGTACCCAGAAAACTTGTCCGGCTATCACAATACCCAGCGAAACAATTGCTAGTGCAATGACAATGATGATGGTTCTTCTACTCATGGAGTGTTCTAAGGTGTGAAAGTACTTTTTTTTAACCGCAGAGGCGCAGAGAGTGCAGAGAAATTTCTCTTTGCTGTCTTTGCGCCTCTGCGGTTAAAAAAAACTTCCCGTAGATTTGACCTCCAAACATTAACCATATGAAAGCATACGTATTCCCCGGTCAAGGGTCGCAGTTTCCGGGTATGGCCCAGGATTTATACAATAACTCCGCCACGGCAAAGGCCATGTTGGAGCAAGCCAATGATATTCTTGGGTTTCGCATTACTGATATCATGTTTTCAGGTTCGGAAGATGACTTGAAACAAACGCGTGTAACGCAACCCGCTATATTCCTGCATAGTGTTGTTTTGGTAAGTTGCCTGGGCGATTCATTTCAGCCTAATATGGTTGCAGGACACAGTCTGGGTGAGTTTTCTGCTTTGGTGGCTAATAAAACCCTTGCCTTTGAAGATGCGCTGCGTTTGGTTTATGCACGCGCTATGGCTATGCAGAAAGCTTGCGAAGAAAACCCTTCGACGATGGCGGCCATCCTCGGTTTGGAAGACGACGTGGTTGAGCGCATTTGCTCCGAAACGGCCGGAGTGGTTGTGGCGGCAAACTATAACTGCCCCGGACAATTGGTTATTTCAGGCGAAAATGCCGCTATTGATGCGGCGTGTGCGGCACTCACCGCAGCGGGTGCGAAACGCGCCTTGAAGCTCCAAGTTGGCGGTGCATTTCACAGTCCGCTGATGGAGCCGGCACGTATTGAGTTGGAAGCTGCAATTCAAGCAACGCATTTTGCTACACCGATTTGTCCCGTATATCAAAATGTAACGGCATCAGCAGTGAGCGACCCTGAACAAATCAAACTGAACCTTGTGAAGCAGCTAACCGCTCCCGTTCGCTGGACGCAAACCATGCAGCAGATGCTAGCCGACGGATGCTCGGAAGTCATTGAAGTAGGTCCAGGCAAAGTCCTTCAAGGTCTATTCAAAAAAGTAAACCGCGACTTGCCAACGTCAAGTGCAGAAATTCTTACTCCAGCTAATTAGTCACTATTCACTAATCACTATTCACTCTTTACTAGTTGCGAGTAAATAGTAAAGAGTGAATAGTAACTAGTAATCCAACGTTATTTGGCACACCCTTCAACACCCCAGTTTGTTTACCCGGCCAAGATTATCCTGGCATGGGCTGAGGCTATTTCGGGCAACAAGGATATTCGCGACTGGCTTATGGCGAATGGCTATCCTGAACTATCGGTTTTCGTCTTCGCGTTGCACAACCAACCTGAGCCGAGGCAATGGCTCATGGATAATGGCTTCCCTCACCTGATGGCCCTCATCAACGGTGCTGAAGGAAAGCCCAACGCGATATTGTGGTTGCGCAAATCGGGCTACGATATTCTCGAGAAAATGGCGCGTGCGGCGGACAACAGTGAAGACGCTCTGCTATGGTTGTTTGATAACGGATACAGCGACATGGCGACAGTTGCCCAGCGCATTCGAAAAGTGAAGAATGAGATTGAGGATAACAATGCGGATGTGCACAGGATTTCGGGTGTGTGATGGTCTGCTAACGTCTATTTCAATTTCGCCCCTAGAATTCAGTGAGCTCGTAGTTGGTGCTTCTACCTCCCGATTGTTCCTGCCGCAATATGCCTTTCTCTATCAAGTCTCTGATGTCACGCAAGGCTGTGTCAGATGAGCACTTGGTAATCTTCGCCCATTTCGATGATTGTAATTTTCCTTCAAATCCATCCAGCAGCATGACAAGCACTTTTCGCTGTCGCGCATTGAAAGAAGTCTTCTCATGGATCTCCCAGAATTCATTTTTCCGCAATACCTTTTGTAGTGAAGTTTCAGTTGATAGCAATGCGTTTTTCAGGCATTGTAAAAACCACTCAATCCATGGTGTGATATCGCCGTTGCTGTGCTGAGTATTTTGTAGGGTGCTGTAGTATTTTTTTCGTTCGATTAGAATTTGACTCGACATGCTGTAGTAGCGTTCATGTGTTTTGTCTGCACGTGAAAGCATTAGATCGGAAAGCGCGCGCGCAATTCGGCCATTTCCATCATCGAATGGGTGGATGATGATGAACCAAAAATGAGCAACGGCAGCTTTGAGCACCGGATCCATGGGAGACTTGTCGTTGAACCATTCCAGAAAAGTTTCCATTTCCTCCAGGATGCGCGATGCCGGAATGGCTTCGTAGTGGACTTTCTCTTTGCCCATCGCTCCTGAAACGATTTGCATTTCGCCGGTGCGATACTGACCAACCTCGATGCTCAGAATGCCGCTTTTACCGGTTGGGAAAAGCGAGCTATGCCATTTATACAATCTGCGATGGGTAAGCGTTTTAGCGTAGTGTTGGGTGGCATCGAGCATCATCTCAACAACGCCATCGACATGTTGGTTTGCCGGAACCAAGCCTGCTATGTTCATCCCCAGGCTCCGCGCAATGGACGAGCGCACTTGCGTATAATCGAGTTTCTCTCCTTCAATCTCAGATGATTTAATCACATCGGAAGTTAGTGTGCTCAGTGTGGCTTCCGATTTCAATTTAAAACCCAGAGCATTCATTCGGCCTATAATGCGGCCTTGCATGTGGCGTACCTCGCCAAGCAACGTTTGGATGCGTGTTTCCTGCCAAGTGAGTGCAGGC
>Ga0315907_10007377_pt1 | contig 11469 bp, 10 predicted proteins | sample LakEriMetagenome_3_FD_203525 | JGI IMG/M metagenome (GOLD analysis project Ga0315907, IMG submission 203525) | Freshwater fungal communities from buoy surface, Lake Erie, Ohio, United States - Buoy 12 MA123 | ecosystem: Environmental > Aquatic > Freshwater > Lake > Lake biofilm | place: USA...
CTCCTTTTAAGTAATATATTCCATTTTCAGAAGATGCGGCCCATACTGTAAAAAATCTTCTTCCTGCAGAGAATATTCCACTTGCCTCTGGGACGTTATTCCCATTTAATGTATCCCATATTAAAGTATCTGAGTTATAAGCAAGAAAATCTCCGTAAAAACTAGTCCCTCCCGGTTTTACTTTATATGCTATAGCAGAATATCTTTTTGCAGCAGCTCCCGGAGAAGGAGTATAATTAAAATTAATTAAGCGTATTACGTAGATATTTCCTGCAGTACCTAAGCCATTTATTCCCCAAAAATCAGTAGGAACATCTAATGTAGTTAAATTAAACTGATTTGTCCCTGAGGCATAAGTCGCTCTACCGTAAAAATAAGGGTCATTTTTGCCATTTTCTTCTTCATAGTATGAGGCATTTTTTGTAGCAAAAAGAAAATTGTTAACAAGAGTGATATCAGAAGATAAATCTAACTTTATAGTAACAGGACAAGTAGTTTCTGTAATAGCACTTGGAACGGTAACGGTATCAGCAAATCCTGTATAAGATACTTTAGAAATACCTCCAAAAGTAAAAACTCCTTTAGTAGCTACTACTCCATAAGCAGAAGCTCCGTAATTTATTACTGGGGTTGTTAAAGCAACCCAAGTAATTCCATCCAGAGAATACATGGCCAATCCAGATAATGAAACAGCAATAAAAGCACGTTTAGTAGACGATATTGTTTGTTCCCCATAAACTACAGATCTCCAATCAGACCCTACTGGAGCTGTTCTAGCAACCCATGCTGTTGCAGAAAATGGATCCGTATTTGTCATAATTCTGTTAGTTCCGCTAGAAGCTACAGCCACCCAAACACCATTTCCAAAAGTTAATGATTCCCACACCCCAGCTAAAATTGTCCTTAATGTCCAAACAGTTCCATTTGTGGATGTAATGGCTCCATTAGTAGTGGTTCCTGCGCTATTTAATACTACAAACCCAGTAGAATTTACACCAACTTCAGCCCAATCTGTTGTACTTGAATATACTATTGTCCATGCCTTAGCATCTGGGCTTGTGGCTACTATGCTTTGACCACTAAATCCATCAGATCCAGCCACACAAAACAAATTTAAAGTACTGCTCCAAGCTATGCTTTTTAGATTGTAATTAAATGAACCAAATATTCCATCGAATATTGCATCCATAAATCTCCAATCTAATCCATTATGAGAAATGGCAATAGTCGAAGTTCCTGCTCCTCCGCCAATTGTTCCTACTGCTACAAAGTAAGGACTCCCAGCTATCTGAGAATAAGTTACAGATCTCCATATAACATCGCTGTTTTGATTATATCTTACGTTGGAATCCCATAAAACGCCATCATATGAATACGAAATATTGGAATCCCCGACTCCAACAAATACTCCGTTCCCAAATGCCATGCCATCAAATCTTTGAGACTTCCCGTCCGTAGCATAAGAAACCGTATCACTTGTTATTTGATTGCCTTGGAAATCCATGGCATGAGATACGACTTTTATATATTTAGACCCAGTAGTAGAGTATGCAACCTCTCCTACGTTAAATTTATTTGGTCTAGGGAAAAAATACGGAACGCCTATTCCAGCAGAACTTATCTCTTTTCCATCATACTTATATAGAGTGGAATAAGTTGTTCCTGCTCCCATTAATACGTATTTTACTCTATTAAATTCAAAAGATTGATCGCTAAAATTTCTTTTAAACGTAGCATCTACACTATCTACCCCAAGAGATCTGTAGCTTGGAACAAGAGTACTATTTTTATACGCTTTTCTAAGCATAGAAGAATCTGTGTCTATCCCAAATTTAAGCATCTCAGAATCAAGAGAGTAATTTGTAATATGAGTCCATAAAGACACATTTGTATTCTCTGTAAATGCCTGAAGCGGAGGTCTCGGAGTTATTTGAAAGCTTTTATTAAAAGAGACGTTTTTTGCCACTTTGAATCTATTAGCAGATTGATTTGTTGTAGGAGGAGTATTCTCAAGACCCCCTAATTGCAACATTTTTCCTATAGCCACAAAAACCCCTTAAAAAAATAAAAAGCTAACGTCAGTTATTGGAATAGTATCATCATCTTTTTTATTTTTGGAGAAAATAGAAATAATGTCTTGTTTTTGCTGCTCAGTGAAATAGTTTTGTTTATTGGCATCTTCGTAATTATTTCTAGTATAAATTCTTTGTTTAACATAGTCCAGCAAATAGGCTTCACATACATCTGGCAATAAAGATTTATTACATGAGTTTTTTCCTGCTGTAATGTACATGGAGTTTGTAACTCCTGCAGTATTAGATGTCAAAAGCGCAGACCCAGAAATATTTGTAAAATAGATATTTGATACTTGTTGATCTCCCTGAGCATCTACGGCAGAACAATGGTCGTCCATAACGTAAAGATCAGTTGGAGTAGAAGATAAAAGTATTGAAACTCCGGAAGAAACAGCCTGTACTTTGGCTTGTCTTATGTCTAAAGTAGGTAACTGTTTGAAATATGTTATTCTTATTTTTTCGAGATTTGCAATAGAATTTTGACCAGATATAGATACTTTATTGTCTCTAGTCATATACCCAAAAATATAGCTAAATTCAGACTCAGAAACAGGTTTAATTCTAGTATATCCTTTATTATTTTCTGTTTCAGCAAATCTTCCTTCTACCATAGAAATGGCATTAGTCGAAAAGCAATCAGAAGGTAATTGGTACTCTCCAGTAGGATCTGCGTCAAACTCGATTTGAGATTTAAAAAGATCAGCATAAGGATTAACCTTAAAAATAAGAGAAGTAATATACCTTTGAGCATCGTTAAAATAACCAACAATTTCAGAATTACTGATGCCATTAGTATCCTTGTTATCAGTAGAGTTTCTAACCTGAGTTATCAGGAATTCTAATCTTCTCATGTTAAGCTCTTAGACTTTGGCCAATTTGAACCAAGTCCCGTATAGCATTTCTTCTGGCTTGTACTGCGGCTACTTTAGCGTCATATTCTCTTTGTTTTTGTTCTTGTTTTTGTTTATTTATAGAAGACAAAGTCATAAGACCCAATCCTGCGCCCATTGCATAAGGATTTCCTGAAGCAAGTAATCCGGCAGAAAGAGCGTCAGATGCTCCTCCTCCCTTAGCAGCAGCTTTAGCCATTGATTCTCCGCCTTTTTCCATATCAAATTTTTGAGAATCTTCTGAGGCAGTTGGTTCGGCTTGTTGCTCTTCTGCTTTTGCTTTTTTATCCATTTCCATCCAATCAATCGCTGGCGGGACTGCTATCTCCCCTCTTCCCATTAATTCATTAAATTGTTGAGGGCCATCCCCTCCATATGCATTCAATGCTGGAATTCTGCTTCTAAGACCCATACTATCTCTCCTCTTTGATCAACTGCTCTAGCTTATCAAATCTTTTATTCAAATGTTCCATATCTAAAGTTCTAATTACTCTAATTTCGTCTCTAACTGCACTAGCCTCGGCTTTGGCAATGCTAGAAACTGCTTGGTACGCTCCCCAACCTAATCCTATCATAAACCCTGCCACAGTCAAAATGGCTTTAATTACAGGAGGAACAAATTGAAGAAGTATTTTCATTTCACTACCTTTAATCTTGCTTCAGCTCTTAATTGCTTGATTTCTGCAGGACAAGCCACTTGGGTCTCTGTTTCTCTGATAATCATCCAATCCGTAGATGCTAGGTAAGCCAAAGCTTCAGCGTTAATTTTATCTTGCTCCACTTGTGCAGAAATGTCCACATACTCAACCCAATGGTCTTGAGGATATTTAAAGCTATCTCCTGCTAACCACTGAGCAAGCTCATCATCTGACCCTTGAGTTTGAGCGATAATCTCTTCATGAGAGACTTCTAATTGCTCAGGTATTGCAGGAATTTCTGGTTCTGTATCAGTTGCAGGAATAGCATCAACTGCTGGTGAATAAGGAATATCTATGACTTTAATTTTTACCAATAGTTTTTTCATATATTAATTACCATATCCATGACATATAAAATATTTTGTTGTTGCCACAGCATTAGCGGAGCTGTTCCAAGATTGTGCAGTAATGGTTGTAGTGGTGAGAGTTTCCATCCTTGTTGAAATAGAAGCGTTTTCATTTCCTCCTATGACAGTACAAATGGGAACATCTGTCCAATAACCTGAAGCAAACGTGGTGGCACCTGTCATGCACCCCCCGTATTGTGCTAGAAGTGCATTCGCTGTGCTAAGTCTAAAACTGCAAATTTTTGCGTTTGTAATTCCCGGAGTTCTCAAATTCTGGTCACTAGCTACAGCCTTAGCTGTTTTTCCTATGTAGTCGACCCCTTGTTTTTGGCAGAGTAAAATTACACTATCAAGAATTATAAGGGCATCATGCCTATTAGATTTAAAAATAACACCGCTATTTGTTAAAGACGAGATTGTAGCCATAACCCCGTTAACTCCTTGGCTCATTACTGGTGTAACTTGGCAGTTAGGGCCAAATGCTTCAGTAAATACTCCTGTTTTAAAAGGACAACTAACCTCACCAGTTGTTCCATTAACTGAACATGTTCCGTTAATGAAATCTAGGTTCTCATTACTCACATTTCCAGCACCACTAATCCTAGCACTAAAGGTATCAGTACACTCATAGCTATTAGTACATGATTCTAACCCATTGAATTGACCTATGATTATGTTAGAGTTTTGCCAGCCTTCGATAGGGATACGGGCTATTGGAATTGAGTATATTTGACCAGTTGATAAAACGACATTCCCATTAGCTTTAGAAAGACCTGCGTATGATGTTCCTTGTGATCCAAAGGTAACGTAAGAAACAGACGGTTCAATCAAAATCTGAGTAGGAGTTGTCCCAGTAACACTGTAACCTGCAAGACCAGAAGCTGCTTGAAGTGTTGGAATAATTGGTGTTGATGCACTTACTAGCTGGATACCGTTCCACACCGGCAAGTCTAATCTAGCTTCAACGGCGGTTGAAATTCCAGAGGTAAATTTTCCCCTAATTAATAAATCAGAGCCTTGTCTTTTACATTGAGTTTCAATAGCTGATACAGTTCCGAACCCTGTAAAGTCTGCCGGAACATGACCACACGAAGCCCAATCTGTATCAGCGTTAGTTGATGAGTAAACAGAAGATGAGCCAAAGTATTCTAAGCGAAACTTTACACCCCTAAGAGGAGATGTAAGATTATTCACTATGTTTACTGTTCCGGATGACGATGCTCCAACTAATTCAAAATTCCTGTCGCCAGATGATGTATAGTTAAAAACACAAGAAACTGTATTTGCTGTAGAAAATGAAGAGTCTTCTCCTGCTGCCTGACCAGTACAAGTCGTAATCCCATCAGTTATAGATAAAGCTAATTGTGAACCAGATGTTCCTGCATATGTTGGTGCATCAAAAATTGCAACATATTTACCCGCTGGAAGATTATTAATTGTTTGACGTGGTAAATTACTGTCAGTTATTTGCCAAGAGCCTAAATTCTGATTTGTAATAGTTGGGCCAGGACACGCAGCCGTTGCGGTAAATGCTCCGAGTGTTGTTGATGTTCTAGACCATGTGCAACTTGTAGTCCCTGCAAAATATGAATCACCAGCAATCTTTGAAGCGTCAACAGTAGCTTGTAAATCAACAGCACCAACGAAAGCATCTTCCACAAACACTGCAGATGTCGTATTTCCAGTAGAAGCGATTGAAATACCGTTAGATATAGATCCTAAAACCACGGGCACTTTGTAAAGACCCCATTTATTGTTCGCGACTACATCAACACAGTTTGTAGTAGATGTAACTCCAGCACTTCTAGAACATACCTTTATTCCAGTAGCATTGTTATTTGCTTTTACTCTTACGCTTACTAATCCCTGAATTCCATCAGCAAACTGAGTAGCATATAGTGTAGAATCTTGAATAAGTGCAAAAGAAGTAGTTACTGCTAAAATCCCTCCTGCTTTTTTCCCATCGATATTTCTACTAGTATCTTCAAAAAAGTTACTAGTTCCAGAGAATGTCCATCCAGTAGAAAATGTAGAATGCTCAAAGCTTGGGTTTATTAATAGATTTTTGTTTCCTGTTTCAATTAAGGCATCAATTCCTCCAAGGTTAGTTACTTGGTTATTAGGAGCTTGATGTACATTTGAGTAAAGAGTTTGAGATTGTTGTTGCCCTTTAATCCCGTAAGGAGCAACAGCAAGAGCGTTCAAAAAATAAAATAATGTAAATAAAATAGCGAATGTTTTCATTATGCTACCTCAATAATTTCAACAACTTGAGCTGTACTGTCACTGATTATATAGTAATCAGAAGCATCTAGAGTAAACTCAAGTCTATCAGGCCCAATAATTTCTAGTCCATTTCCAATAGTAACGCTGGAAGACCCTAAATAAATTGCGCCTGTATTGTTTTTAGAAGGTTTAATCATTAATTTCTTTCTAGTCGCAGATGGAGCAGATCCAGATACTGTAGCTCTTACTGCAGAAGTTCCTACAGCTTTTTGAGTGCTTGTGATTGTTCCGCTAGAAGTTTGCTCTGCTGTATTTTGAGTAGCAGGAAAGTTTCCTACCGACACAGTTCCAGACACAACTTGAGTAGCAGGAAAATTCCCTACGTCTACAGTTCCTGAAACGGGTTGAGTAGCTTGCCAAAATGTTCCTGTTACAGGATATGAAGCTGGAAAGTTTGAAACTGCTACTGTTCCAGATACAGGCTGAGTAGCAGGAAAGTTAGATACTGATACCGTACCAGTAACTGAAGCTTCCGTAGTCAAAGCACCTGAAGGGTTTACCTTAACTGCAACGTATCCGCCTCCACCACCAGTAGTCTCTCCAATAATTACGTTCTTACCAAGTTCTGCAAACATATTGCCGTTTACAGGCTGAGCAATAGTATAAAGAGATTGTTTTACAGGGTTTATTTTAAAAATTGTTTGAAGTTTAAATGTTGTTTGATTACTAGCTCCGTTAATATATTTCACTCTTGCGTACTTAAATTCCGCATTGAAAATGTACCCAGAACCATTTCCACCAGCGTAAGTGGTTTTATGCTCGTGATCCCAAGTAATTCCGTCCATAGAAAGCTGCACAATGAGACCATCAGCAGCAGATGGAACATCAGATATCACGTTAACATTGATTGCAGCATATCTTGTAATTTCAAAAGCCGCGCCTGTAAAATTAGCTGCTGCTAATAAAGGAATATCTGTAGAGTTTGTAGGGTCTACAACTCCCGTAGCTAGAAGTTTCCCGTCGATTGATCCTAATGAAGAGTTTCCAGTATCTTGTTTTGCTGAGGTAGCAAAATCCTTAGAATTTAACGTAGTTAATTTCCCGTCAATAGAATTTAAAGACGTATTTCCTGTATCTTGTTTTGCAGAGGTAGCAAAATCTTTAGCATTTAGCGTAGAAAACTTCCCATCAATAGATGTTAAGGATGCTTGAGCCACTAAATCTTCTACAGGCAGAGGAATGTTGTTTGCAGGAGTTGCTGAATCTTTATGCACATCTACCAAAGATCCATCCAAATCAAATTTTACTGCTGCAGGGGCTAAAGAAATTTGAGGATTTCCTTGAGCATCTGCTGCTCCAGTAACCCAACCCCAGAAAGTACCGCCATTTCCTACTTCTGGTTTTATGTCTGAAATAGGAAGAACTGTAAAATTATCTGCATCTATTACTGAAACTACTTCAAATTCAAAATTAAAAATACTATCGGTAGAAACATCCTTAAGTCTAAAAATTCCACCAACAAAAGCTTGATGTGAAATTACTTCAAATTTCCAAAATTCTACTTGGCCATTTGATCCTAATACGTCTTCAATATTAGAAATGTATAAAATAGTCGGTGCTAATTCAAATAAATATTTAGGAATTACGGATTCACCGTAGGCATTGTTATTAACTTGATGAATTGTTTTAAATTGGGCTCTGCCCTTTTTCTTTTGGTTACTATAACCTTGTTCGCTAGCCATGATCTCCTCCTCCTTAAGGGGTATCTAAGTATCAAAAATTCCCTAGACTGCCCTTTCAAACAGCCTAGGGAAAACTTTAATTAGAAGTAGTATGAAAGTTGGTCAGCCCACTGAAGTTGGATGTTGAAATCAACATCTTTAGCAATAGGAGAAGCAGCAACTGATTTAGCTTGAACTGTGATTGAATCAACAGTTGAAGCTGTAACGATGATTGTTGCATCTGCAGTTAAAAGTACTAGACCTGAGCAAAATGGAGCAATTTTTGATGGCTCTTTGAAGTTGATTTTGTAGTTACCAGTTCCAAGATCTTGAACTGAGCTTACGAAAGCAGCATCAGGGCCAGAAGCAACTGGAGTAGTAGCTGTACCATTGATAGATAAGTTCAATTGAACTTGACCTACTTGGCGACATTGAAGATTGCGTTTTAGTGAATTAATCATATTTGACCTCTTGTAACCCCACGGAGGGAAGGCATAATTGCCTTACTAGTAGTTTATGTAAATTATTAATAAAGGCAAGAGAAATGGTGGCTAAGGTACATCCATGTTCCCGAACCACCACCGTAGGCGTACGAGGAAACCCCATACTCTTATATTATCTAAGGTACTTAAGTGCTTGTAAATAGCAAAGGCCTCCCGAAGGAGGCCCAGCAGACTACCCATAAACATGGGATTGTCGGATTACTTAGCGAGGTTGTGAAGAACACCGTGGAAAGATGGAGTAATGAAGTTCTCCATGTACGATCCGTAACGAGCTTCAAGAACGTCTTCATCAACTGTACGAAGGAATACAGTTTTGTCGTCTTGGAACCATTCAGCTCCACCCGGACGGTGGTAACGTTGAATGTATTTGTCGTTAAGGAAGAAGATTTTGTCTTCTGGACAGAAACGGTCAACGAAGATACCAACAGAACCAGAAGTTCCCATGTATTCTACGCCTGAGAAGCCAAGGTGGCCTTTCACGTTTTTGTTCGGAAGGTTATAACGCTTTTGATCTTCTAATTGAGCAAGGATCTTGCGGTATTGGTTGTAGTTACAGATGATCATGTTTGGAGCTTCACCACAAGCTTGTTCAACTTGAAGCATAACGTCATTCATCATGTCTACTACGATACCAGAAGCACCAGCATCAACTTGAACAGCTTGCCAACGTCTTTGAACAGTTAAGCCGTAAAGAGTTCCAGAAGTTTTCATAAGAACGCCTGAAAGACCTTGAGCTTCAGCGAGGTATGAACGCTGAGGAACTAGACCAGCAGTTGTAGCAAATGGAGATGGGCCAGCAACTAGAGCAGCAAGAACTGCAGAAGTACCAACAAGGCTGATTTGCTTAGAAGCTTTGTTAACAGCTACGATAGTAAGAAGGTTAGTAACAGAATCGCCACCTTCAGCAGAACCACCGAGGTTGTCACCAGCGTTAAGACCAGTTACAACTTGAACGATAGATTTTTCTTCGAAGTTAGCAATGTTCCAGTCAGAAGAACGCATAGTTACAATGTACGGAGATGCAGATGAACCAGCACCAGTTACGTTTGTAGAACCATCGCCACGACCAAGGATACCTGAACCATCTCCGAAAAGAATACGGCTCATGTTACGCATGAAATCTTCAACAGTTTTCTTAACTGGGAAAGCGAGGTAAGTTTGGAAAGCACCTTTAGAGCTAGAAGCAGCTTTAAGACCTTCACGATCAACGAAAACACGGCTATAGTGTTTTTTAGCTGTAATAACAGCTTGTTCTACAAGCGATGGATTTCCTTGAGGAAGGAGTTTAGCACCGTAACCACCAGCAAAGCTGAGTTGAGTTTCGATGTTCATTTGCTTACCTACGAAGTCGTTAGATTTCTTGATACGACCTTCAAGTACGTTAGCAGAGTTATACATATTAGCAGAGCGGTTTTTAAAAAGTGTAAGGAACAATCCTGTTTGTTCCGAGATGCTGTATTCAGCCATAAAAAATTCCTTTTTTAGTTAATGTTAATCTTCCCAATCATCAAAAGACTCAAACTTTGAAGTCCCTTGACTTAAGGCCTTTTTAGCAGGAGCTTTCGCTGACTTGCTGTAGACCTTAGTGTTTAATTCCTTAACGTCATCATCCACAGAATAATTCCGTTTAAGTAATTCTTTTATTGAAGCTTCGTCAGCATCCCCATTTCTGAGATATTTGCTAAGTTCCGCAACAATGTCTCCGTACTTACCTTCTGAAATATTTTCTTCATAAGGGGCAATTAGCTGTTGTACCTTTTGTATATGTGGCTTCAAGCTTGCATAGTCCACAATAACTTCTTCGGTAATCTCATTTAAATCCAGCTTCGCCTCCGTATAAATACTTTCTAATTCATCGGCAGCCTCTACAAATTGCTCTTGAGAAACATTATAAGTTTGGCGGAGTTGATCGACCTTCTGAACGGCTTGGTTAAAAGCCTCTTTTTCTTTAGATCTTTCGTCTCGCTTCTTATATAGAGACTGATGCAATTCGTCTTTTTTCTTATGCAAATAAAGCTCACGCTCTACTTCGGACATATCCATTAAATTTTCTAATTCTTGCAAATTAGTTTCAATAGAACGTCTATACACATTATATGGATCTCCTCCAGAGATTTCAACTAAATACATTAAAGATTCCATAGGATTGGCTTTAGGGTTAGAAAGAGGGTCAAGTATTTTCTTAAATTCAGATAAAACCATGTCTCTTTCTTCGATGTATTTAGTCCTTTCAAACTCTAAAGATTTTTTTTCTTTGCCTATCTCTGTGAATTTTTTATCCCATGCGGTCTTACCTGAATAGTTATTAATAAGCTCTTGAACTGGGACATCTAGAGTTTGTCCGTCAACTTTTACCTTAAAAGTAGCGTCCGAGGTTATATTGTATAGATCGTTTCCCATTTTCATGCGAAGCTTAGACTTAGGCTTTTCTTCCTCTTCCTTTTCTTCTTTTACTTCTTCTTCCTCTTCTTTATCTGACTCTTCTTTATCGGATTCTTCTTCCTCGTCATCTTCTGTCTCATCTTCGTCATTTTTTGTCTCTTCCTTGTCTTCTTTAATGACTTTGCCTTCGCTGTCGGCTTGAGAATCCTTAATTACTTTAAGATCCTCAGATACTTTTTCTTTCTGCTCTGGCTCTGGTTTTGACCAATCGTCATCTGCTGCTTCTGCCTCATCTGCAATGTCTTCGAAATTATCGAAGGTCTCAAACGATGCGTCACTTGACTCTGGTGCTGATTCTGTTGCTGCGAAACTCATTATAATGCTCCTTGCTGTTTAAGTTCGGCATCAACTTGTTTCATTGCATTAGATGGTTCTAATGTTGAAGATTGTGCCGTTTCTGGATTCATTGGTTGAGATAATGCTGGACTCTGAGGTGCCGCCACTGCTGGAGGAGTGAATAGCATAGGATATTTAGGAAATAATCCTAACTCCACAGAAAATCTAGGATTTTTCACAGACTTCTCATAGCAAAGCATTTCGATTGCCATGATGTAGTCCATAATCATT
>Ga0315907_10007378_pt1 | contig 11468 bp, 10 predicted proteins | sample LakEriMetagenome_3_FD_203525 | JGI IMG/M metagenome (GOLD analysis project Ga0315907, IMG submission 203525) | Freshwater fungal communities from buoy surface, Lake Erie, Ohio, United States - Buoy 12 MA123 | ecosystem: Environmental > Aquatic > Freshwater > Lake > Lake biofilm | place: USA...
CGACCCGGTGGGAGATGGCGAGCGCCTCCTCCTGGTCGTGGGTGACGTAGAGCGTGGTGATGCCGAGGTCGCGCTGCATCAGCCGGATCTCGGAGCGCATCTCCACCCGCAGCTTGGCGTCAAGGTTCGACAGCGGCTCGTCCATCAGGAGGAGTTCGGGCTCGATCACCATGGCGCGGGCGAGGCCCACGCGCTGCTTCTGCCCGCCCGACATGGCGTCGGGAAAGCGGTCGGCCAGCGCGCCGAGGCGCACGCGCTCGAGCGCCGCCCGCACACGCACCCGAGCGTCCGACCCGCGGATGCCGCGGGGTGCGAGGCCGTAGGCCACGTTGTCGGCGACCGACAGGTGCGGGAAGATCGCGTAGTTCTGGAACACCATGCCGAAGTTCCGCCGGTGCGGCGGAACCCCGTCCAGGGTCCGGCCGCCGACGACGACGGTGCCGGCATCCTGTTCGAGGAAGCCGGCGACCACGCGGAGCAGCGTGGTCTTCCCGCAGCCGGACGGACCCAGCAGGGTGACGAGTTCACCGCGCCCGGCCGTCAGGTTGACGCCGCCGAGTGCGGTGAAGTCCCCGAACCGCTTCGCCACGCCCGCCACCCGGAGGTGGGCGGGCGCGGCGTCGATCGCGCCTGCGGTCACCGGCGGGCGAGCCGGTTGTAGCGGTCGAGGATCGGCTTGTTGTTGGCGTTGCTCCACTCGACGGTGAAGTTGTTGACCGGAAGCTGGTCGGCCGGGCGGGCGTTCGCCGGGCCGGCGACGTCGGAGCGGATCGGCCGGCGGCCGAACTGCTTGACGATGATCTCCTGCCCGGCGGGCGAGGCCACGAAGTCGAGGAAGCGGCGACCGCCGTCCGCGTTCGGGCCGTTGGCGATCAGGGCCATGGCGTCGGCGGCGAAGGAGATGCCCTCGCGCGGGTAGACGATCTGGGCCGGCGACCCGCCGTCGATGAAGCGCTGGGCGAAGTCCTCCAGCGTCAGGCCGATCGCGTATTCGCCCTGGGCGACGCCGCGGGGCACCGCACCGGAGCTGCCGGTGACGACGAAGTTGTCGAACATCTTGCCGAACAGGTCCCACCCCTCGCGCTCGCCGAAGACGTGGAGGATCTGCATCAGCTGCTGCAGAGCGGAGCCCGAGCGGTCGGCGCCGGCGAAGGCGATCTTGCCCTTCCACTTGGGATCGGCCAGCTCGCGCCAGGTGGTCGGGATCTCGTTCGCCGGGACGAGGCGGGTGTTCACCATGACCGTCGTCGACAAGGTGACCGAGAAGGGGATCCAGTTCTGGCTGACCCGGATCGACGGCAGGATCCTGTCGGCCCCGGCCGGCTCGTAGCGGGCGAACAGCTGGGGTGCCGCGTCGATCGCCTCGCCGCCGACCGAGACGATCACATCGCCCAGCGGGCGCGCGCTCTCGGCCTGGACGCGGCGGACGAGCTCGCCGGAACCGGCGGCCACCACCTGCACCTCTGTACCGGTCTGCGCCTTGTAGGCCGCCGCCAGCGCGTTCACGCCGTCGGCGAAGGCCGTGTAGACGACGACCGGCCGGTTCTGGGCCTGGGCCACGGGCGCGGTGGCCGCGACCGCGAGGGCGAGACCGCCTATCGCACCGGCGAGGAAGGACTTCATCGGGACGCCTCCTGGGATTGGGACCACGGACATTATGGTGCGGACGTGCCGGGAAGGAGACAGTTTTGTTTCATTCGGGTTGCACCGAAAAGACGCACGCCCGTTGGGGGAATTGTTGTCGCGGACGTCTGCGGTGGGGCACTCTGGGCGTCCCATGCGGATCGCCGTCCTGACCGACCTGCACGCGAACCGGGAGGCGACCGAGGCCGTGCTGGCCGCCGTCCGCGCCCTCGCGCCCGACCGGATCATGGTCCTCGGCGACGTGGTGGGCTACGGCCCCGACCCGGTCTTCACCACGGAAACGGTCGCCCGGCTGGTGGAGGACGGGGCCGTCTGCCTCATGGGCAACCACGACGAGGCGGCGGTGGCGGGCGGCGGCGACATGGTCTCGGCCGCGGAGGAGGCGATCCGCTGGACGCGGACCCGCCTCGCGCCCCACCACCTCGCCTTCCTCGCCGCCCTCCCCATGACGGCGGAGGCGGAGGGCGTGCTGTTCGTCCACGCGAGCGCCGCCCGCCCGAAGAGCTGGGACTACGTCATCGACGTCGGCGCCGCGCAGCGCTGCCTCGCGGCGACGGCGGCGGGGACCGTCGTGTGCGGCCACACCCACGTGCCCGCGATCTTCGACGCCCTGCCCGACCGCCGGCCGTTCCTCTTCCGACCGATCGACGACGAGCCGGCGCCCCTGTCCGCGCTTTGCCGGCACGTGGCGGTGGTGGGGGCGGTGGGCCAGCCGCGCGATGGCAACCCCGCCGCGTGCTTCGGTCTCCTGGACACCGGGGCGGGGACGATCACGATGGTCCGCGTGCCCTACGACCACGGCACGACCGCGCGCAAGATCCGGGAGGCCGGGTTGCCCGGGCGGCTCGCGGACCGGTTGGCCGGAGGGCGGTGAGGGAACGGGAGCGAACGCCCCGACCCGCACCAACAGGGCGCCGCGCACCCCGACATCGAGCGGGAGAGCGTGATCCGGGTCCGCCGAGGGACCGGCGGGGGTCGGGGGGCGGGGGTCGGGGGGCGGGGGTCGACGGTCGGGGGTCGACGGTCGGGGATCGACGGTCGGGGATCGACGGTCGGGGGTCGACGGACGGCGCGGGCCTTGGTACCGATGGTATGCAACCGGCCACCGCCATGGTCCGAACGAGCGCCCCGGAGGAGACGAAGACGCCATGATGTTCCCGACCACCCTCGTCGGCAGCTATCCCCAGCCCGAGTGGCTGATCGACCGCAACAAGCTGGCCGGCCGGTTCCCGCCGCGCGTTCGGGCGCGGGAGCTGTGGCGCGTGCCGGAGGCGTTCCTCGCCGAAGCGCAGGAGGACGCGACGCTCATGGCCATCAAGGCACAGGAGGACGCGGGCCTCGACATCGTCACCGACGGCGAGATCCGGCGCGAAAGTTATTCAAACCGCTTCGCGACCGCGCTCGAGGGGGTCGACATCGACAACCCGGGCACGGCGCTCGACCGCTCCGGCCACCCGAACCCGGTGCCACGCATCACGGGCAAGATCCGCCGCAAGCACGCGGTCGAGGTGGACGACCTGCTGTTCCTCAAAAAGAACACCACGCGGATGGTGAAGATCACCGTCCCCGGCCCCTTCACCATGTCGCAGCAGGCGCAGAACGACTTCTACAAGACCGACGAAGAGGCGGCGATGGACTACGCCGTCGCCGTCAACGCCGAGATCCGCGACCTGTTCGCCGCCGGGGCCGACGTGGTCCAGATCGACGAGCCCTACATGCAGGCCCGGCCGAAGAAGGCCGAGGAGTACGGGCTGAAGGCGCTGAACGTGGCGCTCGACGGGATCACGGGCACGACGGCGGTCCACATCTGCTTCGGCTATGCCGCGATCATCCACGAGCGGCCGACCGGCTATTCCTTCCTGTCCCAGATGGCGGGCTGCTCCTGCCATCAGGTCTCGATCGAGACGGCGCAGTCGAACCTGGACTGCGCGGTGCTGGCCGACCTGAAGGGCAAGAAGATCATGCTGGGCGTGCTCGACCTGTCCGACATGGCGATCGAGACGGCGGAGACGGTGGCCGGGCGCATCCGCCGGGCGTTGGAATTCGTGGCGGCCGAGGACATCGTGGTCGCACCCGACTGCGGGCTGAAGTACCTGCCCCGCGAGGTCGCATTCGGGAAGATGAAGGCGATGGTGGAAGGCGCGCGGATCATGCGGGCCGAGGTGGCGAAGGGCGCCCCGACGGCGTTCTGAGGCCGGCGGCGGGTTCCGCATCGGGCGTTTGCAAACGGGCGGGAGCGTGACATCGTATCGTGCGCCCGCCCGGCACGCTTTCGAGGATCGGCAGCCCTTGTCCAACGGTACATCGACGCGGAAGCTGCGGTCCCGCATCACGACCGACGGCATCGACCGCACGCCCCACCGGGCGTTCATGCGGGCGATGGGCCTCGACGACGCGGCCATCGCGAAGCCGATGGTGGGCGTGGTGTCGATGAAGGGCGAGACGACGCCCTGCAACATGACCCACGCCTGGCAGGCCGAGGCCGCGAAGCAGGGCGTGGCCGAGGCCGGCGGCACCCCGCGGGAGTTCACGACCGTCGCCGTCTCCGACGGGATCGGCATGAACCACGAGGGGATGAAGTTCTCCCTCGTCTCGCGCGAGATCATCGCGGATTCGATCGAGGCCGTGGTCCACGGCCACGCCTACGACGCGCTCGTGGGGCTGGGCGGCTGCGACAAGACGCTGCCCGGCGTGATCATGGCCATGGTCCGCTGCGACGTGCCGTCGGTCTTCCTCTACGGCGGCAGCGCGCTTCCCGGCCGCTGGCGCGGGCGCGACGTCTCGGTGCTCGACGCCTACGAGGCGGTGGGCGCCGTGATGACCGGGGAGATGGACGAGGCCACGCTGCGCGAACTGGAGATGGCGTGCAAGCCGACGGCGGGCGCCTGCGCCGGCCAGTTCACCGCCAACACCATGGCGATGGTGGCCGAGGCGATCGGCATCGCGGTGCCGGGCTCGGCGATGATGCCCGGCGTCCACACGGCCCGCGCCGGCCTCGCCCGGCGGGCGGGGACGCTGGCGATGGAGATCCTGATGCGCGGCGGCCCCCGCCCGCGCGAGATCGTGACCCGCAAGGCGATCGAGAACGGCTGCGCCATCGTCGCGGCGACCGGCGGGTCGACCAACGCCGCCATGCACCTGTGCGCCATCGCCAACGAGGCGGGGATCGCCTTCGACCTGGACGACGCCGAACGGGTGATGGGCCGCACGCCGCTGATCGGCAACCTGCGGCCGGGCGGCGCCTTCCACGCGGTCGACGTGCACAGGGTCGGCGGGGCGGCGACGGTCATCCGCGCGCTGATTCAAAGCGGCCACATCCACGGCGACATCCTGACCGTCACCGGCCGGACCCTGGCCGAGACGGTGGCCGACGCCCCGGCGCCCGACGGCACCGTGATCCGCCCCGTGGAGAACCCCATCCTGCCCACGGGCGGCGTGGTGGTGCTCAAGGGCAACCTCTGCCCCGACGGCGCGCTGCTGAAGGTCGCGGGGCTGAAGCAGGTGGTGTTCGCGGGGCCGGCGCGGGTGTTCGAGAGCGAGGCCGACGCGGTCGCCTGCGTCCACGCCCGCAGCTATCGCGAGGGCGAGGTGCTGATCGTCCGGCACGAGGGGCCGAAGGGCGGCCCCGGCATGCCGGAGATGCTGGGCCTGACCGCGCTGATCTATGGGCAGAAGATGGGCGAGGCGGTGGCGCTGCTGACCGACGGGCGCTTCTCGGGCGCCACGCGGGGCATGTGCATCGGCTACGCCTCGCCCGAGGCCGCGGCCGGCGGGCCGCTGGCGCTGGTGCGGGACGGCGACACGATCCGCATCGACGGGGCGGCGCGCACGATCGACCTCAAGGTCGACCCGGCCGAACTGGAGCGCCGCCGCGCCGCCTGGACCCCGCGCCCGCCCAAGCACCCGTCGGGCGCGCTCGCCAAGTTCGCCGCACTGGTCGGGCCGGCCAACAAGGGGGCTGTGACCCACGCGGGCGGCGCCCGCTTCTCCTACGGGGACGAGGCATGAGCGCCGCGCTGGGCTATGTCGGCATCGGGCTGATGGGCCTGCCGATGACGCTGCGGCTGCTCGCCGCCGGCCATTCGGTGACGGTGTGGAACCGCACCCGGGCGAAGATCGAGCCGGCGCTGGCGAAGGGCGCCGCCGAGGGGGCGGACGCGGCGGACGTCGCCCGGCGGGCGGACATCGTCTTCCTGTGCCTGACCGACGGCGACGCGGTCGAGGCGGCGGTCTTCGGCGCGAACGGGATCGCCGCGGGCGGGTCGGCGGGCAAGGTGCTGGTCGACTTCTCCTCCATCGACCCGGAGCGGACGAAGATCTTCGCCGCCCGGCTGAAGGCCGCCTGCGGGATGGACTGGGTCGACGCCCCGGTCTCCGGCGGGGTGCCGGGGGCCGAACAGGGCACGCTCGCCATCATGGCGGGCGGTGAGGACGCGGTCGTCGAACGGGTGCGTCCCTTCGTCCTCGCCATGGCCGCCCGCTTCACCCGCATGGGCCCCATCGGCGCCGGGCAGACGACGAAGCTCTGCAACCAGGTGATCGTCGGCTGCACCATGGCGGTGATCGCCGAGGCCGTGCGCCTCGCGGCCGACGCCGGGATCGACGCCGGCCGCCTGCCGGAGGCGCTGGCCGGCGGGTTCGCGGATTCCAAGCCGCTGCAGCTCTTCGTGCCGCGGATGGTGGAGGGCCGGTTCGACCCGCCGCTGGGGCACGCCTACACGATGCTTAAGGATCTCGACAGCGTGCGCGACCTCGCGCGGCGGACGGGCACGCCGGTGCCCTACGCCTCGCTGGCGGCGGAGGCGTTCCGCCTTCTGGCCGCACGCGGCGGCGACGGGATCGACGCGCTGGCGATCTACCGGCTCACGGAAAAGGCGCCGCTGTGACAAGGGCGCCGGGTGCACGACGACGGGACTAAGGACGGGAGAGGGACCATGAGACTGGCACTGGGACTGGCCGCGGCGGCGGTGGCGCTGGCGATCGGCGGGGCGACGCCGGCCGAGGCGCAGCAGAAGACGATCCGCGTCGGCAACTGGCTGCCGATGCACCATTTGATCGTGAAGGGCATCATCGAGCCCTGGGCGCGCGCGATCGAGACGGAGACGGGCGGCGAATTGAAGTTCGAAATCATGACGAGCGCGCTCGGCCCGCCGCCGGCGACCTTCGACCTCGTCATCGACGGCGCCCTCGACGTGGGCTACGGCGTCTCGGGCCACAACCCGGGCCGCTTCACCATGACCCAGGTGATGGACCTGCCCTTCGCCTCGCCCGACCCGTGGGCGGGTGCCGCGGCGGCCTGGGCCACCTACGAGCGCTACGGCGAGCGGTACGGCGAGCACAAGGGCGCCAAGGTCGTGGGCCTGTGGGTCCACTCCATCCCCTACATCTCGATGCGCGGCGACCCGATCCGCACGGTCGAGGACATGGCCGGCAAGAAGATCCGCGTGGGCGGCAACGTCACCGGCCGCATCGTCCAGGCGCTGGGCGGCACGCCGGTGCAGGTTCCGCCGACCGAGGCGCAGCAGGCGATGGCGCGCGGCGTGGCCGACGGCATCACCTTCCCGCTGGAATCGGTGGCCTTCTTCAACATCACCCCGGCCATCCGCTCGACCACCGCGATCAACCCGGGCCTCTACACCGACACCTTCTGGCTCGCCTTCAACGAGCGGACCTGGAACGGCCTGACCGACCGGCAGAAGGCGGCGGTGAACAAGCACTCCGGCATGGCGATCGCCACCATGGCCGGCTGGGCCTGGACGAACGGCGACACGCTCGGCCGCAAGGCGCTCGAGGCGCGCAACGTCCAGTTCGTGACCATGGCCGACGCCGAGGTCGCCAAGATCCGCGAGCGCCTGAAGGTGCTGGAGGAGGAGTGGCTGGCCGAGGCGAGGAAGCGCAACCTGCCGGGCGACGAGATCCTCGCCTACGCCCGCGCCATGGCCCAGCAGTACCGGGCGGAGAAGGTGGTGAACGTTCCCTGAGCGTCCGCCGAGGCCCGCCCGCATGGTCCTGATCGACCGCCTGTTCCTCGCGCTGGCCGTGGCGGCCGGGGCGATCGCGGGCCTCGTCATGGCGCTCACCTTCGCCGACGTGCTCGGGCGCTACGTCTTCAACAGCCCGATCCGCGGGGCGTTCGAGCTGACCGAGATGGCGATGGGGCTTCTGGTGTTCGGCGCCCTGCCGCTGGTGACGCTCCGGCGCGAGCACGTGGTCGACGCGATCCTGTTCGACCGGATGCCCGGTGCCGTGCGCCGGGTGCTGGCGGTGGCGTTCGACCTTCTGGGTGCTGCGGTGTGCGGGCTGATGGCGTGGCGGATGTGGCTCTACGGCGACCGGCTCGTCCGCTTCGGCGAGGTGACGATGGAGCTCCGCATCCCCAAGGGCATGGTCTGTATGGCGATGGCGGTGCTGGTCGGCCTCGCCGCCTTCGCCTTCCTCCTGGCGGCGTGGAACGCCGCGCGCGGCCGGTCGCTGCGCGTGGGCGTGCAGGAGGACATGTGAGGACGACCGGGCAGCCCGCGGGCACGGAGGGGTGATGGGCGTTTGGGAAATGGCGGGGCTGGCGTTCCTCGCCATGGGCGTCTTCATCGTCTGCGGCATGCCCATCGCGTTCGGGCTGATCGTCACCGGCCTCGGCGGCATCTGGCTCGTCTACGGCGAGCGGACGGCCTTCGGCATCCTGGGCCAGCTGGCCTTCAACCAGACCACCAGCTACGAGCTGTCGGTGGTGCCGATGTTCATCCTGATGGGCGCGCTGATCACCCGCGCGCGCATGTCGGAGGACATGTACCGGCTCTGCCACGCCTTCCTGGGGCACCGGAAGGGCGGGCTCGCGATGGCGACCGTCGTCGCCTGCGGCATGTTCTCGGCCGTCTCCGGCTCCTCGATCGCGACGGCCGCCACCATGGCCAAGGTCGCGATGCCGGAGATGCGGCGCTATCGCTACGCCGACACGCTGGCCAGCGCGTCGGTGGCGGCGGGCGGCTGCCTCGGCAACCTGATCCCGCCGTCGGTCATCATGGTGCTCTACGGCATCGCGACGGGCACCGACGTCGGCCAGCTGATGATCGCGGGCATCGTGCCGGGGATCATCGCGATCCTGTTCTACATGGGCCTGATCTCGGCCATCGCGCACCGGAACCCGGCCGCGGCACCGGCCGCCGCGCGGATGGCGTGGCCCGAGCGGCGGGCGGCGCTGGCCAGCAACGGGCCGCTGCTCGTCCTGTTCGTCACGGTGATCGGCGGCATCTACCTCGGGGTCTTCACCGCGACCGAGGCCGCGGGCGTCGGGGCGTTCGGCGCCCTGCTGCTCACGTTGTGGCGTCGCGCGCTCGACCGGGCGACCCTGACCGCCTCCCTGCTCGAGACCGTCACCATGACGGCGGCGCTGTTCTTCGTGCTGGTGGGCGCGCTGCTGTTCTCCAACTTCATGAACCTGATCGGGCTTCCCAAGGCGCTCTCGGCGCTGATCGACCAGTCGGGGCTGCCGCCGCTCGCGATCATCTACATGATCTTCGTCGTCTACGTGATCCTCGGCACCTTCATGGAGAGCCTGCCGATGGTCCTCCTGACGGTGCCGATCTTCTTTCCCGTGGTGACGGCGCTCGGCTACGACCCGATCTGGTTCGGCATCATCGTGGTGATGGTGGCGGAACTGGGCCTCATCACGCCGCCGGTCGGGCTCAACCTCTTCATCATCACGACCGTGGTGAAGGACCTGCCGCTCGGGACCGTGTACCGGGGCATCGTGCCGTTCATCGTGCTCGACATCGCGCGGATCAGCCTGATGATCCTGCTGCCGGGCGTGATCACCTTCCTGCCCGCGCTGATGGCCCAATGACCGAAGGCGCCCCCCGCCGCGCGCTGGTCACGGCGTCCGCCGCGGGCATCGGCCTCGCGATCGTGCGGGCGCTGCGGGCCGAGGGATGGGAGGTGGTGCTGTCCGACCTGCCCGGAAGCGACGGCGCCGCCCGGGCGGAGGAGACCGGCGCCCGGTGGATCGCCTGCGACCTGCGCGACGCCGACGCGGTGACGGCGCTGGTCGAGGCGGCGGGGCCGTGCCGCCTGCTGGTCAACAACGGCGGCATCGCCGGGCCGACCCTGCCGGTCGAGGCGATGCCGGTCGACGCCTGGGGCGAGGTGCTGGCCGTCAACCTCACGGCGCCCTTCGTCGCCTGCCGCGCCATGGTGCCGAGGATGAAGGCGGCCGGCGGGGGCGTGATCGTCAACATGGCGTCGGTCGCCGCCCGCCTCGGCACGCCGGACCGCAGCCCCTACACCGCGTCGAAATGGGGCCTGCTGGGCCTGACCGCGACGCTGGCGCGCGAGGTGGGGCGCGACGGCATCCGCGTGAACGCGATCCTGCCGGGCTCCGTCCGCGGGGAGCGGATCGACCGGGTGCTGGCCGCCTTCGCCGCCGCCAACGGCCTCGACCGCGCCGCCGCCGAGGCGCGCTATTTCGCCCGCGCGGCGACCGGCGCCTTCGTGGAGCCTGAGGAGATCGCGGCCACCGTCCTCTTCCTAGCCTCCGACGCGGCGCGCTCGATCACCGGCCAGTTCATCGGGGTGGACGGCGGGTTCGAGTGAGGCGTTCCGCCATGTCCGCCACCGCCGTCGCCAGCGCCTCGGGCATGCCGGCGTCGCGGGTGTCGTGTCCCGCACCCTCCACGATGCGCAGCTCGGCCCCCGGCCACGCGCGGGCGAGCCACCAGGGCACGTCGAGGGGGCTGCCGAGGTCGAGACGGCCGTGGACGAGGATCCCGGGAATCCCGCCGAGGCGCGGGGCGTCGCGCAGCAACGCCCCCTCCTCCAGGAAGCCGGCGTTGCGCCAATAGTGGGTGACGAGCCGCGCGAAGCCGAGGCGGAAGCGCGGATCGGCCCAGCGTGGATGCGCCGGCACGCCCGGCTGCAGCGCCACGACCGCCTGCTCCCAGTCGCACCAGTCCCGCGCCGCCCTGTCGTGGACCGCCGGGTCCGGGTCCATCAGGAGGCGGTGGTAGGCGTCGGCGAGGTCGCCGTCGCGCGCCGCTGTCGGCACCCCGGCGACGAATCGCTCCCACGCCTCGGGGAACAGGCGACCGACGCCGCGGACGATCCACGCCACCTCGGCCTGGCCCGTGGTCACCGTCGCGGCCAGCACGAGGCCGGAGACCCGGTCGGTATGGCGCTGCACGTAGGCCAGCGCGAGTGTGGAACCCCACGACCCGCCGTGGACCATCCAGCGCTCGATGCCGAGATGGTCGCGCAGCCGCTCGATGTCGGCGATCAGATGCGCGGTCGTGTTGGTCGATAGGTCAGCTTCTGCGTTCGCGGCGTGCGGCACGCTCCGCCCGCAGCCGCGCTGGTCGAACTGCACGAGGCGCCAGACCGCCGGATCGAATCGGCCGCGGGTGGTGGCAGAGGACCCCGACCCCGGGCCGCCGTGGAGCGCCAGCGCCGGCAGGCCGTCCGCCCGACCGACGGCGGTCCAGGCGAGGCGGTGCCCGTCGCCGACGTCGAGCATCCCGCCCGCATCGGGCTCCCGCCCCCCCGCCGTCGTCACGAGGCACCCCGAAGCCGGGCCGCATGCGCGCCGCTCCGATCGATCGCCGGTGAGCCGTCCGCCATGTCCCCAGCCGCATCCGCCGTTTCAGCCGCCGACGCCGATTGAGGACGAAACGGGTCGGCCGATCAAGACGGCGATCGCCGCACGGCGGTGACGGATCGATCGATTCAATTACTGATGGTTTCTAAGTGATTCGATCCCCACACTCGGCGCGATGTCCGCGCTCCGCCTCGTCGCGCCGTTGTCCGCCGTCCTCCTTCTCGCCTGCGGAGTCGCCGCA
>Ga0315907_10007380_pt1 | contig 11468 bp, 4 predicted proteins | sample LakEriMetagenome_3_FD_203525 | JGI IMG/M metagenome (GOLD analysis project Ga0315907, IMG submission 203525) | Freshwater fungal communities from buoy surface, Lake Erie, Ohio, United States - Buoy 12 MA123 | ecosystem: Environmental > Aquatic > Freshwater > Lake > Lake biofilm | place: USA...
TTTAGCAGCATCACATAATTATATTGTACAAGGTAATTATCAAACAACTCTTCACGTCTATGACACAAACAACTGTGAAATAATATATTTAGACACAATACAAGTTTTTAATAATCAAATTACTGCAAATTTTACTCCTTCTTTTACAACAGCTGAAATGGGTACAAATATTCTATTTACAGATTCATCTATTTACAATAGTCCGATTCAAAGCTGGGCATGGAATTTTGGTGATCAAAACAATACAGAACAAATAAATTCATCAAATTCAACAACCTCATTTATTTACGACCTTCCAAATACATACCAAATCACATTAATTATAACGGATCAAAATGGCTGTGTGGACACGACCTATAAAACGGTGATTATTATTGGAGGTGTAGAATTTCCAACAGCTTTCACCCCTGATAATGATTCAAAAAACGATTATTGGGAGATAAGAAATATTGATAAATTATATCCTGAGAATATCGTGAAAATATTCAATAGATGGGGGAATTTAGTTTATGAATCTGAAAAAGGTGCTTATGCTAACAAACCTTGGGATGGAAAATTAAACGATGAAAATTTACCTATTGGTTCATACTATTTTGTGATCGAATATAATTCTTCAAAAAAGAGTGATAAGGGAACGGTTACAATAATTAGATAGTTAGTAGAAACCGCTGAAGTTACGCTTCGGGTTTGGGGGAATTAATAAACTTTAAATTTATGATTCGACTTAAATTTATAAAAAAAAAAATGAAACTAATTACGTCAATCATACTTTTAATTTCTTTCAATCTATTTGGGCAAAAAGAAGATTGTACATTTTATTCTGATTCATTAGGCCATAAAATTTATACGACTTTTACTAAAGAAGCAAAACCATTAATTTCTGATAATTTAATAAAATATTTTTCTGATAATATTAAGTTTGAGAGTATTGAATCTTCGGATATAGAAGACACACAAACAATTATAAAATTAAGTATCTCAGACAATGACGAAGTCATAGCAATAAAGATAATAAGAAAAGGTATTAAAGGTGTTGCTGAACAAATGTTTGAACTTTCAAGAAACATTAAATGGGAATCTGCAAAGTGTGGAGAAATTAAAGTTTATTCTGAGCTTCAAATCCCATTTCAAATTGATATAAAATGAAAATTGTAGAAAATAGCTTTAAAATCAGATTGTTTACGCAGCAGTAAACAAATGTAACACCCTGATAAGCTGTAATCAATATTTATTTTACAACTAAAAAGAACTTTGTTATATTTATTAAGAGCTTCCAAAAATCGAGAAATAGATTAATAAATCTCAACATCATGGATTAATAATTATTTAAAAGAAATACTATTAAATAATTCGAAAAGTTTGAAGAAATCCTATATGGTTCAAAACACAAAAGCTGTCATTATACTGACAGCTTTTTAAATTTATTATGAATAGTTCTAGATGTAAACGTTGATCATAATAGAATAATTCTATTCAACCTTTACAATTTTTTCAAGCCACTCATTTTGACCATCTATGATTTTAACAAAATAAATTCCCTCAGGTTTTGAAGTTAAATCAATGGTAGAAATTCCATTATTAAAATAATTAACATTATACAATTCAACTCCATTAATATTAATGACATTTATTTTAACGTTACCCGTTTTAGACAAACCAAAAATGTAAAATTTATCTTTACTAGGATTTGGATAAATTGAAAGTAAACCTTCCATATCAACAGACTGAATATGTGAATAAGTATATTTACCATCATAATCAACTTGTTTCAATCTATAATATGAAATCCCTTTATAAGGAGAAAAATCTATTGAAAAATAGTCATTTTTATGAGTGCTATTACCCGCCCCTTTTTCTCTAGTCACTTCTTCAAATGACTTACCATCTAAAGATCTTTCAATAATAAAATAATCATTATTTGTTTCGGTTGATGTACTCCAACTTAATTGAACTTCTTTATCGTATTCGTTAGCATTAAAATAAAGTAATTCTACACTTAATGTAACTTCATTTTCGAATGCCCCTATCCATGGTGTCGAAACGTTCCTTGTTGTTCCATAAATATCTGTAGTTATAGAACCAGCTGGAGTCCCTAATTGATAAGCTTTAGAACTAGCATTATGAATATCTAAATCATTAGAAGCAGCATTTACAAACTTTGGATCTCCGTTTTGATCATTCTCTTCACCAAGTGAGCCTCCTGTTACTTTATCAACAGCTTGCCAATTGGCAAAAGTTGTATATGAAGTTGATCCAAAATAACCTACTCTAGCTCCATTCGGCACGTAATACAAATTATAGTTCATAGAAGCACATAATGTGGAATTTGTTATTATCTCTAAAGCATAATCGTTTGAAGAAGCAGATGTAGAATGAAAAATATTATTCTTTATATTATGAGTGGTTGATAGTTCATCAATATAACCTCCATTGGTTGAACCATAAAAAGAATTAAAATATATATCTGTATTATCGTGAGTACTGCCTAAACTATAAAAACAATATGCAGCATTACTGACATAATTATTATAAATAGAACAATACTGTACATCTGAGACTAAATAAATTCCATAATATCCTGAACGAATTTTATTCTTATAAACACTAATCGGATTACCACTTGAACCTGCATATCTTAATGAAATACCGACATGAGTAGCTGAACTTGAACTTACTGTCAATGTATTTGAGTATATACTAATATTAGTAGTAACGTTTGCAGCACCATATCCTGCAACATTTATACAACAACCATAAGAAGTAACTGTGTTTGAATAAATATTCGAAGAATAAGGTAATAATGTACTACCATTATCTATCAATGAAATAGAAATAGAACTACTACTTGTACTTGACATAGTGATTGTATTCGAATAAATATTTGAACTTGTCTTTCCCTGCATTAATACAGCTCTAACACTTGGACTAGTTGCATGGGAAATATTAAACGTATTGTTATTTATTGAAATATTATTAGGATCTGTTGTTGCACCAGTATTATATATAAATACTCCATCACTAGTTCCAGAAATATTAAAAGTATTATTACTAATAGTTGTATTATCAAAATCATCATCAAGTTGAATACCATCCGCATCACTAGATGAATTAGTATTTGTAATTGTACAATTATTGAACATTATATTTGAATTTGCTGTTGAAGTATTACTTCCATAAACTACTTCGTTATTACCTGCTTGAGTTAAAACACAGTTTTCAAACCAAATATAACTTAGGGTATTACCAGAAAAATTAACCGAATTGAAAGAACTCGAACTCTTATCAATTTTCAAATCCATTACTTTTATATATTGTACACTTGAAGTAGAAAAATTAAAAGTATTTGCCGTTGCAGTTGTATTAAAAATAGTTAAGGAATTGCTAGCGCCTCTAATTGTCATGTAAGAGCCTCCACTTCCATCATCACTTGTCCCAATATTAATTCCTGTTTCAGTATAAGTTCCAGCATCTACATATATAACATCACCTGCACCTAAAACATAACTTGACAATACATTTGCAATGGTAGCTTTTGGAGTTGTAATCGTTAATCCATTATTTGTATTGTTACCAACCGCCCCAGGTGTCCATACATCTCCTGTATTTGAAGCATCATCTACATAATAATCTGTTGCATATGATAAATTAATAAATAAGCAATAACAAACTATAGTTCTTATAATTTTTCCTAACATCCCTGAGCAAATATATAGTTAACACTAAAATAAAAAATATTTGAAATAAGAGAGAGAGAGAGAGAAAAAAAATGATTTAATAGATGACATTTATATGTCCCTTATAATAAAAAACCTCATCCGTATTATCATCTTTAATATTCATTGTCCATATGTACGTTCCACTTTGAACTAAATTACCTTCATAAGTTCCATCCCAAAAAACTGAAGGATCTTTAGATTCCCAAACAATTTCACCCCATCTATTAAAAATTCTAACAGTAAATTTTTCAATATCGTATCCATTTAAAAAATACAACCAAGAATTATTATAAGCATCCCCATCTGGTGTAAATGTATTTGGGACATAAATTGTTGGTTCTATTTTAACAACAACATATTTTGTTATTGAATCGATACATCCAACTTGATTTTCTACAATTAACGTAATTGGATAAGAACCTTCGATTTGAATATTAAAATTAGTTGTAAAATTTACTGAACTACCATTTACCGGAGATCCATTTGGTGCAACCCATTGATAATTCACAATATTCCCTGTACTTGTGTTTATTGCATTTACATCTTGAGCATCTGATGAAATAATCATAGGAGAATAATCAAAATCCGCAATAGGAGACGCGTAATTAGCTATTATAACCGTTTCCTGATATAAACATCCATTAACATCTTTAACCTTTAATAAATATTGACCAGCTGGCAATGAATTATAAAGTAATGTAGTTGAAAATGCAGAATTATTTAAACTATATAAATATGCTGCCTGACCACCTACAACCGAATTAATTTGAATACTTCCATTATTCTTTTCACATTTAGCATCTACAAATGTAATATCTAGATCTGTTGGACCAGGTGTATTTGAAAGATCAATGTCTGGTGAAACAAATTCACATCCATTTGCATCAATTACAGAAAGAGTATATGCATCAGCTGGTAAATTTGAATGTACTAAAGTTGAATTATATCCTGATTCATTAAAATCGAATTGATAAGGAGCCGTTCCTCCTGTTACATTCCCTATAGTTATTTGACCATTCAATCCACTACATTTCTCATCAATTTTAGTGATTGCAACGCTTGTAGGACCCGTTGCGTTCGAAAGTACTAGGTTATTTGCAGAATAAACACAACCATTAGCATCTCTTACTAATAATGAATATGAACCTGCACTTAAACCTGAATATAATGTCGTACTTGAATAACCTTGATTATTGAAATTATACTGATAAGGAGCAAGACCTCCCGTAACATTACCCAAAGTAACTTGACCATTTGACAAGGTACATTTTTCATTTACAACAGTAGTAACTATTGCTGAAGGTCCATTCCCATTTGTTAAGATAATATTTGATGCACTAAAAACACATCCATTTGCATCTTGAACAGATAAAGTGAATGTTCCTGCTGATAAACCAGAATAAGTTGTAGTTGAAGAGTATCCAGTTGCATTAAAATTATATTGATATGGAGATACTCCTCCTGAAACCGCACCTAAAACAACCTGACCATTACTTCCTCCACAACTTGGATTTGTTGGAGTAACAACAATTGCTGTAGGACCTGTCCCATTTGACAGAATAATATTGGTAGCATTATACGTACAGCCATTTGCATCTCTGACAACTAAAGAATATGTTCCTGCACCTAATCCAGTATACGAGGTAGAAGCAGTATATCCAAGATTGTTAAAATTGTATTGATAAGGTGCAACACCCCCTGTAACTACCCCTAACAATACCTGACCATCACTAGCTCCGCAACTTGGATTCGTTGGCGTAGTATTAATTGCTGTTGGACCAGTACCTGAAGACAATACAATATTTGACGCTGTATAAATACAACCATTTGCATCTCTAACTAATAATGTAAATGATCCAGCAGCTAAGTTTGTATATGTAGTCGTTGATGAATAACCTAAACCATTAAAATTATATTGATAAGGCGCAACACCTCCAGTAACAGTTCCAATTACTACTTGTCCATTACTTGCGCCACAACTTGGATTAGTAGGCGTTGTTACAACAGCAGTAGGGCCTGACCCACTTACTAAATTAATTGTAGTGTCCTTCTGACAGCCATTTGCATTAACATTAATCGTATAGCTACCAGCTACTAAATTTGACGCAGAGTTAGTCGTAGAGACATTAGGAGTCCATGTATAAACATAAGTTCCTGAAGGATTTGGATTAATAACAATGCTTCCATTACTCCCTCCACAAGAAGGCTGCGTTACAACTGCAGGTGTATAAAAAACTGCTGCTGTTACACAAGTCCCTCCATTACAATTTCCTAATGTTAAATCATTAATTGAGGACGCAATATTTCGTTGCCAAGTACCACCATCTGGAATTCTACTAAAGGTCATATTTTGAGTTGGTGTATTACCAACATATTTTAAAACTCCAGGAAAACCGGTATTTATTTGTTGAGCACTTTTTAATACCACTCCAGCTGGACTTCCTGATGGAGTACATGGGACACCGCCATAATCAGCTGTTTGAGAAATGTTTCCAACCGCAGAACTCCAATAAACTGCATCTACTGGAACACCTGAAGCATTAAACAAACCTACCCAACCATCAGCATTAGCTAAAATGAAATTTTGAGTAGCTGAATTTTGACAATAATTAGAAGTATAACTTGGTAATTTAATGTCTACACTATTTGGATCTGCACTTGAACTTGCTGTTCCTAAAACTAAATGTCCATTTGGAGGAATAGTTGCAGCAGGCACGTTTGGTATCCTAAAGCTCCCTCCACTCGATCCAGCAAAATCCTGTCTTGAAGCAATAAAATAACCTGAAACATTAACAGGACTACAAGAAGGATTATATAATTCAATATATTCCCTACCTGTATTTCCATTATATGTAATTAATCCTTGAGGATTTGTAGGATAATTCATCACCTCATTAATCACAACTTGTGAAAAACTTGAAACGCTTAGCAGTAGCGATAAAATAATTAATAAATTTTTCATGATAATCAATTATTAAACAATGTTATATTTCCTTGATAATCTTTCACTTCATCTGATAAAAAAGTCACTTTTATTATGTAAAAATATACGCCATCAGGTAATTTATCACCTGCTTTTGTTCCATCCCAGTAACCTGAAATATCATTGTAAGAGGAAACAACTTCTCCCCATCTATTTAGAATTTTACAATCAAAACTTTGAATACATGCACCACTTACTGACCAAATATCATTTACATCGTCGTTATTAGCAGTTAATACATTTGGTATCACTAATTCAGACACTGAATAATTCGTTTGAACAATTAATGTCGAATCTAAAACACAGTTATTATTATCCTTTACACTAACATTATAAATACCTGCACTCAAATTATCAAATACTGAATTAGTTGAATAAGATTGATTTCCAATGCTATACTCATAAGGTATAGCCCCTCCTGAGACAGCCATAATATTAATTTCTCCAATGCTTTTTGAACATTCTGTATTCACTAGACTATAATCAAACGATGTTGGACCTGAAATTTCATTTACAACTATTTGAGTTGAATAATTACAATTGTTTACATCCGTCACCACAACAGAATATGTCCCTGAATTCAAAGAAGAATATGAGGTATTAGCTGAATTTCCTTGATTATTAAAATTATATTGAAAACCTGCAGTACCTCCAGTCACTTGACCAATAGTTACCGAACCATCTGAATTATTACAATTCTCTTCCGTTGAAGAAACAGAAACATTTGTAATTATCGGAAATGCTGTTAACGTAATCGTTGTATCTCTTTGACATGTTGACGAACTGACAGTGACAGTATATACTCCTCCATTTAAAGTTGAAGTTGAAGTAGTAACTGTATCTGCGATATTTGTATTCAAAGACCATACATAAGAATAGTTACCAGATGGATTAGCTACAACAGATATCTGACCATCACTATTTCCACAAGTAGGATTAGTACCATTAGCAATAATTGATAATAAACTATCAATTACTGAAACTTCAAATATTTCAGAGCATCCTTGTGAATCTGTAACTGTTACATGATATGTTCCAGCACATAAACTATCTGCTGTTGAAGTTGTTTGAGCTAAAACATCGTCCCAAATATAAGTATATGGTGCTTGTCCAGAAGTCATCGTAATAGTTGCTGAACCATTACATGTACTATTAGCTCCACCTTGGTTCACACAACCTCCAATAACATTACAAGAACCATAAGTTGAATTCTCTGCTGCTAAATTTGTAGACCAAGCTCCACCATCTGGAATTCTTACATAAGTCTGACCTTGACTTGAAGAACCTAAAGCATACGAAATTCCAGAACCATTACAAGATGCTAATTGAGAAAATCCACCTGGCAATGAATTATTGGTTGGTATACATGGATTTCCATTTAAATCTCCTGGTGTTGGAGCCCCCCATTTTATTACATCCTGAGGCACACCATTTTGATTATAAAATGCAAACCAGCCTCCAGCATTTTGGAACCATATTCTATTTGTAGAAACACCTCCATCAACACAAACTTGATTATTACTGTTATCAATAACAATATCAATGGTACCAATAGGTGGTACTGGTGCATTTACCCCTCTAACAACCACAAAACCAAGTGGAGGGACAATTGTATTAGCAGGAATCACAAACCCCATTCCATCTGATGCAGAAGCATTTAATGAAGACGTTGAATTGTAACTCCCTAAAATATAACCAGAAATATCAATTGGATTACACCAATCTGGGTTAAACAATTCAATCCATTCACCTTCTCCTGAACCTGGTCCAGTTGGGCCTTCTCCATAAATTGATCCATCACCAGTTGTTGGATAAATATTTATTTCATTTATTAAAATAGTTGGACCAGAATAATTACAAGGGTTATTAGAAGCATTACAAACAGAATTTGCAATAGAATCTAATGTTGATGTCAACGGAATAGTACAACATCCTGTTGGGGGAAGTAAAATAATCGTTGTATCCTTTGGACAAACTCCATCATCAACTGTAATTGTATAACTACCATCATTTAAACTATTTGCAACAGAAGCTGTTAATGAACCATTATGACTCCAAGAATAAGTATATGTACCTGCAGGCGTTGGATTCAATGTTATTTGACCGTCACCTAAAGCACATGTAACTTGATTTATGGTTGCATTAATATTAAATGGAGCAGAAGAGTTTAATACAATTACAGTATCTTTTGAACATGAACCATTCGAAACTGACAAAGTATAAGATCCTGAATTCAAAGCAGTCGCATTGTTTGAAGATAAACCCGCATTATGAGACCAACTATACGTATAACTTCCTGCAGGACTTGGAGATGAAACAATTTGACCATTTGGATTACCACATGAAGGTTGTGTAATTTGAGCGTTTATGTAAAAAGAAGTCACAATTGGATTACAAGTACCTCCATTACAATTCCCTACAGAACCATCATCAATAGACTGAGCTATATTTCTCTGCCAACCTCCACCATCAGGTATTCTACTATATGTTAAATTGTTAGACGGTGTATCACCAACATAACTCAACACACCAGGAAAAGAGGTGTTAATTTGCTGAGCACTTTCAAGAACAATTGAACCTGAAGTCCCTGAAGGCAAACAAGGTATACCTCCATAATCGGAAGTATTTGAGGTAATATTAGAAGAATTTGAAGACCAATATATTGCATCAATAGGTAAACCTGTAGCATCATACAAACCAACCCATCCGTCTAAATTTGATAAAACAAAATTTCCTGTATATATACATGAATTTGTCAAAGTCATTATCACATCAACAGATCCAGGATTTGCTGCTGTAGAAGGCCCAACTACTAAATGACCTCCCGGCGCAATATTTGTTAATAAAGATGAAGGGATAACAAAAGTTCCTCCAGTTGTAACACCTCCTAAATCTTGTCTCATAGCAAGAAAATAGCCTGCCACATCAACTGCAGAACAACCACTATTATATAATTCTATATATTCTTTACTGTTATTATAAATCAAACCGTTTGGAGGAGTTCCTGTTCCCCCTGAAGGCCTAGGCATCACCTCATTAATTACAATTTGCGAAAAAGATTCTATACTATTTCCTAATAGAAATAACATCAAAATAATTAATTTAATAGAAATCGTTTTCTTCGAATTTATTTTGGTATTCATTTTATTATTGTTTTATTTTCTTTTATAACTTGTATATCTTTTTCGAGAAGTATTCACCATTTGCTTTTACAAGAACATTGTATACTGAGTTTGACAAAGCGCTCACATTCAACACATTTGAAGTACCTTCAATGATTTTTCTTCCTTGCAAATCATAAACTTCAACACTTTGTAAATTTTCATAACCAGTTAAAATAATCTCTTCATTTTTGTAATTAATATTATCATTATTACATGTGTTTTTAATACTAATAATTTTAGTCTCAGTAAGGTCACCATCAACATCAACTTGAGATAATCTATAATAATATATAGGTGAATTCCCTGTAATTGAAACAGTTGAGGAATAAGAATGATTATTCGTGCTATTTCCAATGGCATCAATACGATCAACTTCAACAAATAATTCCCCATCAATTGATTCTTCTAATAAGAAATAATCGTTATTTGTTTCAGAAGCCGTTCTCCAATTAATTTCATTTACATCACATAAATTTCTACCATATATTGAATAAAGTTCAATTGGTAATGGAATACTACATGAACCAGTTGAACCAGACATTTCGATATATAAAGGTGAGATTGCTCCACCATTCCCATCAACTACTAATGCATAACGATTCCCAGGTGTTAAACTTGACAAATTGAATTGTTGATTATTACTTGAACCTGATGTACCAGTATATCTAGGACTTCTATAAGTATCATTCACTGCATCCGTTGGACAACCACCAGTAGGTACTGTTTGACTTCCAGATACGCATTGACTTGCTGCATTAACTACCAAAGATTGAACAATTGCAGATACACCAGAAATTGTTATAGTTGCTGTTGTTGAATTTGCAGTGAAATAAAACCATGCAGAATTGTTTTTGGCAGCATTCCATTGACAGCCACTTGGATAGGTAGCTGAAACATTTGGATCATTAGCATTCCCTGAATAACCATTGATTGTTGCTTTTAAAATAGTACCTGTAGAAATACATTGAGGTGAAGAACAAGCATCATTTGTAGTAGTTGCAGTAATGTCTTGATATGTTAATATAGGTCCAAAAACTAATTCAACTTTAGAAAAAGCAATCTCAGTCGAAGTATTTTCGATAATCTCTAAAGTCCAGGTTCCGTTTGGATTTTCACCATTGACTGTAGAATAAGAATTAGAAGTTGCTACTCTGTAATAACCTATACTATAAGGCTCTTGGGTTGATGAAGATGGTGTTGTTAACAAAGCATCATCTCTGTACTTAATATCAACATTAATTATAGAAGTCGCAGCAAAACCGCCAGCAGCACAAATATTAATAATAGTTCCTGATGGAGACTTTATTCTTATTGCATATGTACTCAAATTAAGACCTGAATTAACACCATTCCCTAATGTTAAATTGATTTGTTTTAGTACAATACCACTATTTGATAAACTAGAAGCCAAACCTGACACAACAATAGGTCTAGAAAAGGCAGTACCCCAAGCATTAGCTGAATTCCAAGAATCATGAGCAGCTGCAGTTGAATTTGAGAAAGTTTGAGCCTTTGATAAGGTTGACAATAAGATTGAAACGACAATCAATACCTTCTTTGTTAAATCAATTTTTTTCATAGAGTAAATTGTTGATAGTATCAATT
>Ga0315907_10007381_pt1 | contig 11465 bp, 7 predicted proteins | sample LakEriMetagenome_3_FD_203525 | JGI IMG/M metagenome (GOLD analysis project Ga0315907, IMG submission 203525) | Freshwater fungal communities from buoy surface, Lake Erie, Ohio, United States - Buoy 12 MA123 | ecosystem: Environmental > Aquatic > Freshwater > Lake > Lake biofilm | place: USA...
ACCAATGTAAAAACCTCTGGAACGCTTACTGCTGATGCGGTAACCTATCCAAGAGCACATGGTACCAATGGGCAAGTATTAAGCACTACTGGAAGTGGAACGCTTACCTGGATTACACCAGCTGTTGGCTTACCTACTTCAGGCAATACTGCGGGCGATATGCTGTATTGGAATGGGTCAGCTTGGGTTAAAGTAGCCGCTGGTACCGATGGACAAACCCTTACTTTTATTGGAGGCAGACCCGTTTGGTCTGGATCCTTGCCAGAAAACACGGTAGTCAATGCTACGACAGGAAAAATCTGGATGGACCGCAACTTAGGCGCTAGTCAAGTTGCTACCAGTAGCACGGATCACCTGGCTTATGGTAGTTTGTACCAATGGGGACGTGGCACGGATGGGCACGAACTGGTCAACTGGATTCCAGGGCATGTAGGTCAAGATGGAGGAGCGGGGGTAAACGGAACAACGAGTACTTTATCATCCACAGATACCCCAGGAAATTCAAGATTTATAATCACAAGTACAGCTCAATTTGTTGATTGGAGATCGGGACAAAACAACAACTTGTGGCAAGGGGTAAATGGTATCAATAATCCATGCCCTTCAGGCTTTCGAATCCCCACTGGGGCCGAGTGGAGTGCTGAAATTGCCTCTTGGAGCAGTCAAAATAATACTGGCGCTTTTGCCTCTCCATTAAAATTGACCATGGCAGGTCAGCGTAACGATGGAGCTGGGTTTTTCTTTGCTGGTCAAATCGGCTATTACTGGAGTAGTACGACAGTGACTACAAAAGCTCAGGCACTATCATTTAGTCCTTCTAATGCCAACCTAAGTGTCTCTGGAGATTTTCGTGGGAATGGATATTCTATCCGTTGCATTCGAAATTGATGGGTATCTCTGCGGATCAACTATACTACAGCAAATGAATGTTTTGGAAACTAAGCCCTTCCTTTTTAAAAGAGGGAAGGGTTTTCCTTTTTTCCAGAGAAAAAAACATGTCAAGATGGTATCGAGGTAGGTCAACTGAACAAGGAACCCTGCCTGGCTACCTGCGGAGGCAGGCCACTTGTACTCATCAAATGTCAACTGAATTAAAAATTAATTACTATAATGAAAAAGCTTCTTTTCTCCCTTTTCCTCCTGCTCACTGCTACCACAGCACTGTGGGCCCAAGCACCTCAACGCCTGAGCTACCAATCCATCATCCGGGATGGGAGCAATGTGGTGGTGGCCTCCACTGCAGTGGGCATTAAAATTTCCGTGGTAAGAGGTACGGCTACGGGTACTGCCGTCTATGTAGAGACCCACCGCAAAACGACCAATTCTAACGGTCTTGTAAGCCTGGAAATAGGAGAAGGAACAGCCCTTACAGGCCGATTTGCAGATATCGACTGGTCCAATGGGCCTTATTTGATCAAAACAGAGACAGATCCTACGGGTGGGACCAACTACAGCATTCCGGGCATAGCCCCTTTGAATAGTGTGCCTTATGCGCTTTATTCAGCCAACGGTACCCCGGGTCCCCAAGGAGAAAGAGGGGCGATTGGTGCTACAGGCCCCCAAGGAGCAAAAGGAGATAAAGGCGACACAGGAGCAACCGGTCCTCAAGGTCCTATTGGATTGACAGGCCCTGCAGGCGCAACGGGTGTAACCGGTCCTCAAGGGCCTATAGGGTTAACTGGGCCAGCGGGTCCTCAAGGTCCTATTGGATTGACAGGCCCTGCAGGCGCAACGGGTGCTGCCGGCCCACAGGGGCCTATCGGGTTAACTGGACCAGCGGGTGCTCAAGGCGCTCAAGGTCCTTCAGGATTGACAGGTACTGCAGGTCCAGCGGGTCCCCAAGGACTGGCCGGACCTACGGGTGCAACAGGAGCTACGGGTGCCACTGGAGCAGCAGGAGCTGATGGACGAACGGTACTGAATGGTACTTCCAATCCTACATCCAGCACCGGAGCTAATGGAGATTTTTATATCAATACCAGTTCAAATACCTTATTTGGACCTAAGGCTAGCGGAGCATGGCCATCGGGTATATCTTTGGTAGGTCCCACTGGAGCTACAGGTCCTCAGGGTTTACAGGGACCAACGGGCGCTACGGGCCCGCAAGGTCCAACCGGTTTACCAGGTCAAGCAGCTACACCTAGTTTAGAAGCTGTTTTAGCGAATAATAATAGCGCCAATAATTTTCAAATAAAAAATTTAGCTAACCCAACATCGGCTCAAGATGCCGTTACAAAACAATATGTAGACCTTTTTCAAGCCCAAATAACTGTTGGAGCAATAGCTAATACCTCAACGGCCAATGGTGCAAGTATCACTTCTGGGGTATTGAATTTGGCTCCGGCAAATGGGAGTAATGGGGGCATTGTGACAACAGGGGCTCAAACGATAGCAGGAGCGAAAACATTTAATTCAGACCTAGTTGTTAACCAAATTCGTTTTGGTAGAGGGTTAGGGGATAATGTACAAAATACAGCCGTAGGTAATTCATCTCTTACCAATAATACCACTGGTGCTGGAAATACTGCTTTTGGATTTCAAGGACAGTGGAAGGGAACAACAGGTGGTGGTAATTCCTCTTTGGGATTCGCCGCCTTAATTGAAAACACGACTGGATCTAGAAATACGGCACTTGGATACCAAGCTTTGCAAAAAAATATAGGTGACGACAACATTGCCATTGGGTTTAATGCGATGTATTTAAGTCAAAATTCATCAAACAACATTGTCCTTGGTACCCAAGCCTTGGATTGGAGTACCAACGGAGCTGCAGATAACGTTGTTGTGGGGAAACAAAATGTGAGATTTGCAACCACTGCTTCAAGAAATGTGGTTTTGGGACATTATTCGGGGTCTTCAATCACGACAGAAACCAATAATACCTTAATTGGTTACCAGACTAATCTTTCAGCAGGCGTCACCAATGGTACTGCCATTGGAAATGGGGCTACAGTAGCCACAAGTAATCAAATACAATTGGGAAATACATCCGTTACCAATGTAAAAACTTCTGGAACGCTTACTGCGGGCACAGTAACTTATCCTAATACCCATAATTCAACTACAGGTCAAGTTCTAACAATTAACAACACTGGAACTGCAAGCTGGGCAACGGCATCATCAGGAGTGCCCTATACAGGTGCAATAGGCGCAGTTAATTTAGGCGCTTATGATTTAACTGTAAATGGAATTACCGTAGGCAAAGGTCTTAATAGCATTTCTTCCAATACAGCCATTGGAAATAGTGCACTTCTTTCAAATACAACGGGAATAGGTAATTCAGCAAATGGATATCGAGCATTGTTATCAAATACCACAGGAAGTTACAATACTGCAAATGGATACCAAGCATTATATACAAACTCAACCGGTGAGTTTAATGTCGCTGTTGGTTACAATGCATTGAGAGCAAATAATGGTACATCCGGTTATGGGAGTCGTAATACTGCTGTTGGAAACGAGGCACTATTAGACAACACAACTGGCTATCAAAATGTGGCAACTGGACACCAAGCGTTATATAGAAACACCACGGGTGCTCAAAATACTGCAATTGGAAGTTTTGTGTTATATAATAACATATCGGGAAACAATAACGTTGCGATTGGACCAGAAACGTTACATGGTAACACATCAGGCAGTCAAAATACTGCGATTGGAGGATACGGTGCATTAAGAGAGAATACAACGGGTAGTTTTAATACAGCCTATGGGTTCGAATCGCTTTACTCAAATACTACGGGTGCTAGGAACACAGCCATTGGGTTTAACGCAGGTCGTACCATAGCTGATGGTGTTACCGCAAATACGACAAGTGATTTTTCAGTTTTCCTTGGGTCAAATACAAAAGCATCTGCTGACAATGCTCAAAATGAAATAGTTATAGGGCACGGCGCAACTGGTGCTGGTTCTAATACCATTCAATTGGGAAACACTTCGGTGTCCAATGTAAAAACCTCTGGAACGCTTACTGCGGGCACAGTAACTTATCCTAATACCCATAATTCAACTACAGGTCAAGTTCTAACAATTAACAACACTGGAACTGCAAGCTGGGCAACGATTTCCAGTGGTGGAGCAAGTTCAGTGGGAGCAATTTCAGGCACTTCCACGGCCAATGGTGCCAGTATTACCTCTGGGGTTTTAAAATTAGCTCCAGCAGATGCAAGCAATGGGGGCATTGTGACTACAGGGACTCAAATTTTTGCTGGAGATAAAACATTTACTGGTAAAACAGTAATTGGGTCCTCTTCTGCTACTAGTAACACATCAGTATTGGAAATAAACTCTACTACCCAAGGATTTTTACCTCCAAGGATGTCCTTTGCTCAACGAAATGCAATCACTTCTCCTTCACTTGGATTAATTATTTATTGTACTAACTGCGGATCCCCTGGACAACCACAATATTTTAATGGATCAGTTTGGGTAAACATGATTGGTGGTCCTGCAGAAGGAGAATTCAATCCAACTGTTGGGGCGTCATTTAAAGGAGGAATAATTGCCTATATATTACAACCAGGAGACCCAGGGTATGATCCCAATGTACCTCATGGATTAATTGCTGCAACTGCGGATATTTCAATTAATAACCAAAGAGCGGAAGTAACATGGGGATGTCTCAATGCTCCTCCTCAACAAAACGATATTGCTATACTTTCTGGGGCGTCGGGCACAGCTATTGGTACTGGAAGCCAAAATACTTTAGATATTCTTGCTGAATGTTCGGAACAAAATATTGCAGCTAAGCTTTCTGCAGATTTTTCGTCTGGTGGATATTCGGACTGGTTTCTGCCAAGTAGTGTAGAGTTAGAAAAATTGCAAATTAATAGGGCAATAATTGGTGGATTTGATGACAATCTATGGTATTGGAGTTCTACTCAGATTGGTAGTGCTGCACATGCTCATTGGTTTGGTCCTGGCGCCGCAGGTCCAATCGATAAATCTGATCTCCGCGCCGTTAGACCAATTCGTTATTTCTGAAATTTGCGTTATACCTAAAACTTCGTTTTGCTAAATAAAAAAATATAATTGAAATACACTCCGCTTCTCCTACCTGTGGAAGACTAGCTCCGTGAAATAGGTTTACATACCTATCGCTATCTCTATTTCACCGAGCTTGTCTTGCCCGAGGTAGGCGGACTCGGTTTATTTCCATTGTATTTCTACCCTATTTTCCTAAGCCCCTTTTTTCCCCTACTTTTGCGGCATGAATTACTTATCCGTTGAGAACCTGAGCAAAGCCTTTGGGGAACGCAAACTTTTTTCCAACATCTCCTTCGGCATCGCACAAGGACAAAAAATAGCCCTGGTGGGCATCAACGGGGCTGGGAAATCCACCTTGATGAAGATCATCATGGGACTGGAAATCCCCGATACGGGGCAAGTGGCTCTCAACCAGTCGGTCAAAATCGCTTACGTGCACCAAAATCCGGTTTTCGAAAGCAATTTGAGCATCTACCAAACGATCTTTGATCAGAGCAATTCAGAAATCCTTCAAGTCATAGAATCCTACCACAAAGCCATACTCGATTCCGAACGCGGTGTGGACAACTCCGATCAGATGACCAAGCTTTTCGAAAAAATGGATGCCCTCCAAGCTTGGGATTTTGAGTACCAGGTCAAGGAAGTCCTGGGCAAACTCGGCCTTCACGATACCGGCCTTCCCGTGGGCAACCTCTCCGGAGGGCAGCGCAAGCGGGTAGCCCTCGCCAAGGCAATCCTCGAAAAGCCAGACCTGCTCCTCCTTGATGAACCCACCAACCACCTGGACCTGGAAACCATCGAATGGCTGGAAGATTACCTTTCCAAGGCCAACCTGGCCCTGTTTATGGTGACGCACGACCGTTATTTCTTGGAAAAGGTCACCAACGAAATTCTGGAATTAGACCAAGGAAAAATCCACCGCTACCAAGGCAACTACGGCTATTTTCTTGATAAAAAAGCAGAGCGCATGCAGATCGAGGACATCGAGATCGAGAAAGCGAAAAGCCTCTACAAAAAGGAGTTGGACTGGATTCGTCGACAGCCCAAGGCGAGGGGCACCAAAGCCAAGTACCGCGTGGATGCCTTTGAGGAAACCAAGGAAAAAGCATTTACCAAGCGGGAGGAGCGTGATATCGAATTGACCGTGTCTACCCAGCGCCTGGGAAACAAAATCTTAGAAATTGAAAAAATTTCCAAAGGCTTTGACAGCAAAACGCTGATCCAGAATTTCTCCTACATTTTCAAAAAGAAGGACCGTATCGGTATCATAGGTCCAAATGGAGCAGGAAAAACAACCTTGCTAAAAATGATTACGGGGCTGCTTGAGCCCGACCAGGGCAAGGTAACTGCGGGACAGACCACGGCCTTTGGATACTACCGTCAAGAGGAAGATCGCTTCGACGAAGAAAAACGCTTGATCGATGTGGTCAAAGAAATTGCGGAAGTGGTGGTGCTGGACAAGGGACAGACAATCACGGTGAGCCAATTTTTAACGCAGTTTGGATTCCCTCCCAAGCAGCAGTTTACCCCTATTGGAAAGATGAGTGGAGGAGAGCGCAGACGCCTGCAGCTGCTCCTGGTGTTGATCAAAAACCCCAACTTTTTGATCCTAGACGAACCCACCAACGACTTGGATTTGATGACCTTGAATATCTTGGAGGAATTTTTAGACACCTTCCCGGGCTGTTTGATCATCGTGTCTCATGACCGCTACTTTATGGATCGACTGGTCGAGCACTTGTTTGTATTTGAAGGGGAAGGCATGATCCGCGATTTTCCGGGTAATTACACAGACTACCGGGAATGGGAAGAAGAGAAAGAATCCCAGAAGGCTAGTCCTAGTTTCCAACCAAAAGTTGAAGTTTCCAAAGTGCTGGGAGCGCCATCACCCAAACTCAAAGCTTCCTACAAGCAAAAGCAGGAGTTTAGAGAAATTAATGAAAAGATTGCAGGGCTGGAAATAGAAAAATCCAAGCTTCTGGAACAAATAGCTTTGGGCACATCACCCGCAGAGCAACTCCTGATCTTGTCTAAGCACTTGCAAGAGATTGACCAAAACTTGGAAAATCTAGAATTGCAGTGGTTGGAATTGAGCGAACTAGAAGGTATTGATGCCTAATTTGGCGGGTAGGGCTAATGACCTAAGAGGTAAAGGTGTCCAAGGCAAGTTGAATCGCTTTGGCAACAGTTGCCTCGCCTGCTGAATCGAATTTTTTCAGGGGGCGATTGGCTAGGATGGCATTGATGCTGAGAACCTGGTGACCGAGGAGTTCGCCGAGGGCATAGTAGCCCGCCGTCTCCATTTCAAAATTGGTCAAGGAACGGCCCTTGATTTGCAGCCCTGCAAGACGCTCAATGAGCTGATCAAAACGAGGCTTCAGTCGTACTTCTCTCCCTTGCGGGGCATAAAATCCAGGACAGGTTAGGGTAATTCCTCGTGGGATGGAAGAATCTAGCTTATCCAATAACTTGGAGGAGGCAGCCGCTTGGTAAGGCCTAAAGGTTAGTCCAAGTTCGGCTTGGATGGCTTGCCCAAAGTCCTGGGGACCCGACAACTCTGGATAATAAGCCATCAAGGTATCCATACCTATTGCTAATTCAGAGGCCAATAAGCTACCCGTAGGGATGGATGCTTGTAAACTTCCAGAAGTGCCGATGCGGACGATCTGTAAACTGGTTTTTTTGGATTTGACTTGGCGCGTTTGCAGGTCCACATTGACCAAGGCATCCAATTCGGTCATCAAAATCTCGATATTATCCGTGCCCATGCCCGTACTGATCACAGATATCCGATGCCCATTTTTCCAACCCGTGTGGGTGATAAATTCCCGATTCTGAAGCTTGAAATCTACCTGATCCAAATGCTGCGATACCGTAGCTACGCGATCTGGATCTCCTACGGTAAAAATCGTAGTCCCTACCTGCTCCGGAGTAAGTCGCAGGTGATATACGCTTCCGTCGGTATGGAGTACTAGTTCGGACTCAGGAATTATTCTTTGTTCCATCGCCGCCTTAGGTCTTTGATTTGGTAGAACTTCGGTGTAGGCCTTTGTAGGGATTGTATCCGTTGGTATTTTTTTGGTAGTAGCCTGTACCGTCGTAGGGACGTTTTTCTGGATGCTCCTTGCAGGCGCTGGAGCAAGCCCCTTCCAATTCCCAGCCACAGGATTCACAGATGGGCAAATGCTCATTGCAACTTGGATTGGCACAGTTGACCATGCGATCGCAGGGCTTTTCACAGACGTGACAGGTAGAAATGATGGTTGGATTGACTTTATTTACCTCCACGGCGATGCGGTTGTCAAAGACGTAGCACTTGCCTTCAAAGTCTTCTCCATGGGCTTCCATACCGTACTTGATGATGCCTCCGTGGAGTTGATAGACATCTTGAAATCCTTGTTCTAGGAGGTAGGCAGACGCTTTTTCACATTTGATGCCTCCGGTACAGTAGGTAAGTACTTTTTTATTTTTGAGGTGGGCAAGTTCCTTGACCTTCTGTGGAAAATCTCGGAAGTTGTCTATATCCAGAGTAATTGCATTTTTGAAATGTCCCAAATCGTGTTCGTACTTGGAGCGTACGTCTAGGATGACCACATCCTCTTGGTCTTTCATTTTTTTGAATTCCGAAGGCTCCAGGTGTTTTCCAGTTTTCACGTTGGGATTTAAATGCCGCAGGGAGGAATGCACGATTTCAGGCTTGTAGCGCACGTGTATTTTGGCAAAAGCATGGGTATCGTGGAGTTCGATTTTAAACTCAGTTTTGGCAAAACGAGGATCTGCATGGATGTAGGCCATGTACTTCTCGCAGTCGGCAGTCAATCCGGATACGGTTCCGTTGAGGCCTTCATCGGAAATGATAATGCGGCCGCGGATGTTGTTTTCCACGCAAAAGAGGTGGTGCTGTTCTCGGTATTCTTCAGGATTGCTGATGTCTGCGTAGCAGTAGTACAGCAGGATGCTGTAGGGTTTGTGATTTGTATTTTCCATAACTAAGGCCCTGTTTCGGCAGGGTGTTTGGTTGTTTGTAATATAATCTTTTGCCTTATGAAGTGAAGGTACAAAGTACGAAGTACCATGTACCAAGATTCTTAAGAAGCAACATTTTGGTCTAAATACTAATCCCTACTTTGTACTTAGTACATTGTACTTTGTACAATCATTTTATTTTCCCCGCTGGATTTCCAAATACGGTTTCGTTTTTTCCTACCGAGGAGATCACCACGGATCCAGCACCCACGCGAGCGCCTTTGCCTATGCGTACACCGGAGACGATGGTGACGCCCGAACCTATAAACGCTCCTTCTTCTACCACCACGTCGGAATTGAGGATAGAACCTGCGCCTACCTGAACGTAGTCTTCAACGATCACTTTGTGATCAATAATTGCTCCCGTATGGAAGATGCAGTGGCTTCCCACTTTCGCTCCTGCCCCTACAGTCACCTGCGCATTGATAAAGTTGCCATGTCCTAGCTCGGCATCTGTAGAAATATATGCGCGCTCATGGATGGCATTTATGGGTTGCATTTTTCGTGTTTCCTGGAGAAGTTCTACCAGAAACTTCCGATGCTTGCTGTCATCAACGGCTACAAAGGCTTCCGTCTTCTTTCCTATAAGCTTCAGAAATCCTTCATCTTCAGTAGCTCCCAGAATGGGGATATTGTTGATTTCGCTCCCATGAAGGCTTGCATCATCCTCAAGAAATCCATAAACAATCACTTGATTGCTGTTGAAAATTTCCAAAGCCGGATGCGCGATTCCCTTTGCTCCTAGAATGATGACGGGTTTGTCCATAAGATGAATCCCAATGCGATATGCAAAAATACAGGAAATGTGGGGGATGTCCAACGATTCATTGGGAAGGCTGTCGGAGTAAGTTTTGGCCAATTCTGCATGAAAGGCATTTTTGACTCTGGCAATAGGAATTGTGGAGTTCAATCATCCCTTGGGAATCAAAGGCCGAACATGCCAACCAGCCCTTTTGAGCAAATTTTCTGGTGATGAAATTGTCCTCAGCGGTAAGGCTTTGCAGTACGGCAAAGCAGCGCTCTTTCCATTCTTCTTGGTCCATGTACTTCCCAAAAGCAAACCATAAAGGAAGCACAAAATTGATGATGAGTATCCTCACGCTTGCTTCCGATAGGCCAGTGGAGTGGCTCTTTTTAGCTTTCATGCCAAATCCATAATGCTTTTGCCAATAGGGAGAAAGTGGGGCCTGCAACACTCTTTTGAAACCATCAAATTCACGGTTGTCCTCCAGGATGGAGGACAACAAATGGGGAGCATGTGCAAGTACAGAAGCCAGCTGCGCTATTCGGAGTGTAGGAAAATTTGAAGGCCTGGCACCTAAAAATGACCAATGCGATCGGGACAAGCCATTCTGCCACTTGAATTTTTTTTGAAAAAAATCGTGGTCCAACTTGAGTTGTGCTACATAGGGATCGTCAGTGGATTCAGGCAGGAGTCCTGCTTGCCCCAAGAGCATGGCTTCTATGCTGGTATTTTGGTCTCTGTACCTACGAAGCAGGGAGTAGGGTACTAGGGAGGACAGGTCTTTCATGGCTGCTCCATTGAGTCCAAAGCCAAAACTGATGGCCAAGCATCGGTAAGCTACTTCCTCCCAATCCCCATGGGTTTGTGCAAGCATATCGTGCACCCCCAGGGATTTTCTATACATCCTTTCCACCAAGGCTTTTTCTAGAGCAGAAAAACGAACAATTTCTGGAACCTCAGGAAGAGCGTGTGCGCAGGGAACATCCGATTTGAAATCCAGAAGCTTTTGGTAGTTGCGCCAAATGTCTAAAAAAATTTTCCCCTTCAATTCCAAAGTGGGCATGGGTGTACCGTCACTACGGTAAACCTCTTGGTCATCTTCCCATACTACGTGTAAAATTACCGAGTTGTAGGAAGCATTGGCGAAATGGCTATGCTGCTTCCATTCCGAAGCCTTCCGGTGTACTTCTACATGCCCATGGAATAGAATGCCCCCAATCTCCAATGAGGCATGTTGAAAATCAGGCCCTTCCAGGGTATTATGAAACCCTGTTTGTAAAATAACTAGGTCTTGGCCTTCTGTAGTTTGTAATTCCTTACGCTCAAAATACAGGTACTTCCATACCAGCTGCAAAAAGTCTTCTTTAAATTCCATAAAAAAATGAGTCTAAAAAGTAGACTAAAGCTAAGAAAATCAACAGACTTGGTCAAGGTCACCCCCTCTTTGCTGGGAATGATTTTTCTCGTTTTTTACCAAATCTCTGGAGCTACTTCCTGTAGCGTCCTAGTAGGACTTTCATTTCTTGTTGAAGCTTTTGTGCTTCTTTTCTAGCCGCTTTAGCGAAATCTTTTTCTGCAGAAGCATAGATAATCCCCCTGCTTGAATTGACTAGAAGGCCACAGCTAGAAGTCATTCCATAACGAGCCACCTCCTCCAAGCTTCCGCCTTGGGCCCCAACTCCAGGCACAAGCATGAAGTGTTCTGGAA
>Ga0315907_10007383_pt1 | contig 11460 bp, 9 predicted proteins | sample LakEriMetagenome_3_FD_203525 | JGI IMG/M metagenome (GOLD analysis project Ga0315907, IMG submission 203525) | Freshwater fungal communities from buoy surface, Lake Erie, Ohio, United States - Buoy 12 MA123 | ecosystem: Environmental > Aquatic > Freshwater > Lake > Lake biofilm | place: USA...
CGGAACCTTCGGTCGCGCCGCCTGGGTGCTTGACGACCTGCGCCCGCTGCGCGAGGCCGCTGCCGCCAAGGGCCGCGTACTGACGGCCTACGACGCGCCCGATGCCTACCACTGGATCTATGCGGAGTCCGACGGAATCCGCTTTCAAGGCCACGCCATGTTTCAGGGCGAAAACCGTTCGGACGGCGCACGACTGAGCTACACGCTGCAGCGCGACACCGCCGACAAGGAACTCAAAAAAGTCAAGTGGCTGCGCGTCGACGTGTACGACCCGAGCGGAACCCGCATCCGCCGTATTGAAACAAAGGTTCCGACCGAAAATGGACTGCAGCGCTGGAACTGGAACCTGCGGAGCGCCGGCGTCGACCGCCCCTCAATGAGCCGCAGCAAGCGCGAAAACGCCAACGAGCCCGGATACGGACCCGAGGTTAAGCCAGGTCGCTACTCACTGGTGTACACGCTTGGTTCGCACAGCGACACCGCCCATGTGACCGTTCAGGACGACCCCCGAGCCCCCGCCCGCGACTGGGTTGCACAGCACGCCTTTGAAGCCGACGTCAACGGACAAATGGCCCAACTCGACAGCGCAGTATCCCTGCTGCGCGAGGCTAAAAAGCGCCTTGAACTGCTTGACAAGCTGGTGGCCGCCAACGAAGACACTGCTGCGACCAAGCAGCTCCGCGCCGACATCAAGGCCCAACTCAAGTCCATTGAAGACCGCCGCATGGCCCTCTTCGGTAAAGAAGACGTGAAGGGCTACTTCGAGCAACCCGAAACCTGGGAATGGAAGTACGGCCAGTTCTCAGGCCACTTCTGGAGCCTGCGCGGCGCGCCCTCTCCCAACATGCTCAATGCGTGGAAGGCCGCTGACGCGGCCACTCGCGCGGAGCTCACGGCACTGAGCACGTGGCAACGTGAGGTTTGGAAGCCGTTTACCGAGAAGTACGCTCAGATCCCGGGGGCTTGGTAGGCTCGTAGCTTTTGCGCAAGGCAAGGGTAAAGTCTTCAATGTCTTCGTTTTGCTTCAACCGGGGGGGTATCATGCGAAGAAAAATTCCCATAACAGTTTGTTTCAGTCATAGTACTTTTGGCTTATGAAAATTATCTTCAGTTTCCTTCTTTCTTTGATTTTTGTTCAGGGTTATGCGGCGACCACGCTTTCTTCAGGAGATTTAGTGTTAATTCACTATAACGCTTTGGGAAACACCACGAACTCTCTCGCTTTTGTTTCTCGCGTTTTTATTGAAGCCGGTACCCAAATCCATATTACCAATCGGACGGTAAGCTCGACTGCAGGTGCTTTTAGTACAGCCACCAGTGATCAAGGAACCATTTCACTTTTATTCAATGAAGACCTCTCCATTGGGCAAGTTTTTACCTTGAGCTTTGCCGTTGGTGTGAATAATCCAACGGTGTCTTCCACTTTTGGTACAGTTTCTTTTAGTGGCAATAAATTCGACTTTGGCAACAGCCCAGCAGCCATCGAAAATATTTGGGTATATCAAGGAACATCAAGTGCCGCCACCTCTGCTTCATCATTCATAACGGCAGTAAGCTGGAAGACTGCTCCTAATACCATACCAAGCTCGATCGTTTATACAGTCGGAAGCACTCAAAACGCAATAGCCCTTGGCATAAATGGTGCGTCAGACAAATGTGGATGCTGGACCCAGTATACCACGGTAACCAATAATACCACGGCGATGACGTCGGTGGTTTTTAGCAATACGCTAGACCTTACGTTCTACAGATTGGCACAGTGGATTTTTTCTACCGCCAACGGTACTAATACTACTTTGAACATAAATCCCTGCTCGCCGACGAACGTATATACCTTTTTGAATACCAATATTACCTTCACGAAGTATCGGTATGGCAAAACGCCCAACCAATGGGACGGTTACAGTAATGTGACATCTAGCTGGACGACCAATGTTACGGCGCCCAACTGGACGACCGATACCCGCGACAAGGAAGTGATTTTATACCAGAGCCTCGAATTAGGAACCTTCAACGCAGGCGCTCCAGCGCAATCAACTTATGAATGCGCTGTGCTCACCCTGGTCGATAGTGTAAACAATAATGTTTCACTCACCCTTACAGCAGGAAATATTCTGCGTATATACTACGCTGTGTCGATGGTCGATAAAAATACCGGCACCGCAGGCAGCCCATCTCTTCATCTAAAATCGGCAGCCGGGACTAACGCAAAGATTTACTATGCGCAAATTGCGCCGACGTCTGCCTCATTGAACGGCACGTATACTTATGACGTTTATATTGCCAAAGCAGGTTGGCACCATTTAACATCGCCCATTCAATCCACCCTCCAAGCAGTAACGCCGGTTACCCAAGGAGCGGGCTCTCTTTTTGCCTTCGACTACACCGGGGGGACGTTAGGCTTTCCCAACGTTTTTCATTGGATTGGTGACGACCCCAATAATACGTTCTGGGATACCGTTCGAGGCAGCTACAACTTTCACGACCGCGCCTATGCCATCAACTTCGCAGCGAACCAAGTTCCGGTAATTTTAAGGGTGACGGGTGAGGCCCGGATCAGCGATCAGGATCTTCAGAGTCAAGAGACTGCCCTTTTTGGTACAGGGGTTTCGTCAAGTCCAGGATGGGGAGCGCCTGGATGGACCTCAGGCATTACCTACAACGGCTGGAATTTTTATGGTAATCCATTCCTGTCTTTTGCCTCTACAAGATTGATTCAAACCCATTACGGCAGCAGCCAGAGCAACCTCGCATCCTCAGTCTATGTTTGGCAACCTATGAAAAACAACCTTAGTAACGGTCAGAATTACTATACCCACAACGGAAGTACTGGAGACAAGGAAGCTATACACTTGCCTCCCTTTCAGGCATTCTTTATGCAGAATCAAGGCACTGCGTCAGGCGCGGGCGGATTAGTCCGCGGTAAAAAAATGCGATTGACCAATGGGAGCAGTGATTCAAGTATTACCAGAAAAACGCAGAACAGCAGCGAAGAATATGCATTGAGCTTATTGGCTCCGGGAATGACTGAAGCAGAGCGTATTTATCTTGACCCCAATCCCGAAATGGCGCAATGGTCTAAGTCTCTTAAAAATGACGCACCATTCTCTGGTAATGCCAATGCAGTCTTTGCCTTGATTTTTGATTCTACCCTGTACAAAATTAAAAGAACCCCGGTTCTTAGCGAAGATTCCGTGCTGGTTCCACTAGTAGTAAGCTACTCTGACCATGGCGGAATTTTCACCATCGCAAACTATTATTCCGGCAATGGCTACACCTCATACTTGGTTGACAAGAAAACCGGCCAACGTCAGGAATTAACCAACCAAAACTATACTTTCGTTAACGACACAACCTTTTTAGACAGTCGATTTACCTGGGTTTTAAAAAGTAATTCTTTGGGTACAGGCAGTAGCCTCGATGAACCAAAGTTGTTCGAATACCGTCAATCAGGAACATCGGTAAACCTAGTTGCCTTAGGGTCTGAAAATATTGAACTTTTTGACCTGTTCTCCCTAACTGGCTCACTCGTTGCTTCGCATTCCGGGTATTCCAATCGTGAGGTTTCTTTTGATGCGTCCCACATCCCTCCCGGGGTATACTTTGCTACGATCAATGAACGTTTCACTGTCAAAATTTTGATTCAATAATAGCTATGGTGTTTCTAACTTCTCTTTTGTTTTTTCTTTCTGCCGAAGGCCTTGTTGTAACCAGTGAAGCCGACTTGATTATGGAGTCCTTTCAAGGCATGTTTGAAGTAGTGCCCGTGGAACCCTACATCCCTGAAGGCGTTCAGGGTCCGCTCAATCCAGCCGTGCCCCTCGACGGCGGCCTCACCGCTCTACTCGTGGCCGGCGGCGCTGTGGGCTACCGCAAGTACCGAGCACGCGCCAAGAAGTAGGGTTTAGCATACCGCTAAAAACAAAAAGCCCCGAGCTCGAGCTCGGGGCTTTTGCATTGCATTAATACCTAGCGACGGCGACCCTGGGGGCGTGTAGGCCGGCGAGGTCCGCCTCCGCCCGCGGCGGCCTTGGCAACCATTCCGAAAGAATCGGGGGTTGACAGTACTGACGGGAAGGGGTGCTCGCGTTCGGCCGGAACCTCAACGTTGATGAGCTTTAGGACGGCCTGCCAGTTGCCGTACTCCTCGCGGTCGATGAACGAGTAGGCAACACCTGAGGCGCCCGCACGACCGGTACGGCCGATGCGGTGCACGTAGGTTTCGGCTACGTCCGGAATGTCCATGTTGATTACGTGCGTGAGCTCGTCAATGTCGATTCCGCGCGCAGCAATGTCGGTAGCCACAAGCACACGGGTTTTGCCCTTTTTAAAGCTGGTAAGGGCAGCCTGGCGGGCGTTTTGCGACTTGTTGCCGTGAATGGCGAGGGCGGGGATTCCGCGGCGCTCTAAATCCTTAGAAATGCGGTCGGCTCCGTGCTTCGTGCGCGAAAAAACGAGTACCGACTTGATGTCGTCGTCGGACTTCAGCACGTGCGCAAGCAGGTCGCGCTTGGCGTTGGTGTCCACGAAGTAGGCCTTTTGGGCGATTTTTTCGGCGGTACTCGATACGGGGGCCACTGAAACGCGGACGGGATCCACGAGCAGGTCGTCACTCAAGCGAAGTACTTCAAACGGCATCGTGGCGCTGAAGAACATCGTCTGGCGCTCGCGCGGAAGCTTGGCAATCACCTTGCGGACGTCGTTGATAAAGCCCATGTCGAGCATGCGGTCGGCCTCGTCAAGCACAAACCAGGTCAGGTCGCGCAGGTCCACATGGCCCTGCTGCATCAAATCGAGCAGTCGACCGGGCGTGGCGACGACAATTTCGGAACCGCGGCGCAGCGCGTCCACCTGGGGCTGCTGGCCGACTCCGCCAAAAATGAGGGCGCGCTTCACGTCGACGTACTTGCCGTAGTCGCGAATGCTCTCGTCGATCTGGATCGCGAGCTCGCGGGTTGGTGTCAAAATCAGCGCACGAATCGGGCGCTGCGCGTCGATAGGCTCGCGGCTCAAAAGTTCAATAATTGGAAGCACGAATGCGGCGGTTTTGCCGGTTCCGGTCTGGGCGGTGCCCAATACGTCGCGGCCTTCGAGGGCCGGCGGAATCGCTTGCTGCTGAATCGGTGTGGGGCTTTCGTAGCCCAGGTCCTGAAGCGCATCCAAAATGTCTGCGTTCAGATCGAGATCTGTAAATTTCATATTCCCTAAGGGAGGCGGAGCGCCGCACCGGAAGCGGCCGCACCAAGGTTAATACTCCCTCCGGTGTGAAGGCAGCCGCCCTAGCAACTGCGGTGCAAAGGTACCGAACATTCTACAAATTGGTGCGTTACGCGGAATTTGCTAAAAGTCAGGCGGCTCAACGCATTTTTTACCAAAGCAATCAATTGAAATTTAAGGGCACCAAAACCCATCCAAATGTCCCTAACTGCCCTCCTTATCCTAAGCACGTTTTCGGTGGCGGATTCCTTGCCTGAATCCGTCGTAATTACAGGGCCCGACACCGCTGTGGGCGGGACGCCGGTAAACCTTTACTACTGCGCCAGCGGCCTCATGCCCAACAGCGTAAGCCAGTGGGACATCACGAACTTCTCTGGCTTTGGCCCCTACCCACCCTACAACACCCCCGACTCGTGCCAGTACTTCAACCTGTATGTGATTCCCGACTGGAACCCTTCGCTGCACACCGTAACCTGCACGAACTATGGCAACGTGGGCAGCTTTGATACTTGGATTATTCCGCAAAACAGCAGTCAGACTTTTGATACGATCGTGCCAATCGGAGACTCCTGCGCCACGCGACGCGTTACCACCAACTTGAACGCCAATTTGTACCGAGGCTCTCAGATTTGCATTCTGCCGCACCGTTGGCAGTACCAGCACCCTGGCTCAGGGGTTTGGACGGACTTTTTAATCAATCCCGGCAATCTGAACGGCATTACGTGGAGCACGCTGGCCGCAACCCCCAATTCGCAGCGCTACCTCTGGACCGTGGATACGCTGTTCGGTCACCCGGTGTACGATACCACCTTTTATCAGGGCGGAAGCGTGCGCTTGAACCTCAACAACCCTCCGGCTGCCCTTAACGGACTTTGGATTCGCAAGGTTTTGGATCGCTACGCCGGCAACAGCATCTCGTCGGACCCCGTTCAAATTTGGTCGGCAGTTCAGCCCGTGGCGCTCTCTGCCGCGGGTGCCGACACCGTAGTTGAGGGTAATCTTGGCGTATACTTCGTGTCCAACCCCCAGTTATTCAACCAGTTTCAATGGTCGGTTTCGGGCGGAACCATGCTCAACACAACCACCGATGACAGCCTTTGGGTGCGTTGGGACTCGGTCGGAACCGGCACCGTCACCGTGCATGCCTGGTCCACCACTACGTGCGCGAACAGTGCAAGCACTTCGGTAGAAGTGCGCGGGCTCGTGTTAGGCGAACGCCAGCTTCCCAGCATTGCCGTAAGTCCCAATCCGAGCTCGGGATGGATCGAGGTTCAACTTGAATCTGAAGAAGTTCCGTACCAATTAACCGACGCCACAGGGCGCCTAGTTGCACACGGAATCCTCAAATCAGGCCGACTGAACCACCAACTTCGCCAAGGGATGTACACATTGACCGCGCAAGGGCATGCGCCGGTTCGGCTTATCGTTGCCACAGGAGATTGAAGCAGGCCTGCTTGTGGTGCCTATTCAACCACAAACGTGTACGAATGGAAGACCAGGCCCATTATTGGCTCTGAAGCTAACATATGCTCGTACGAGCCAAGATCAGATAGGTCAGCAACGTAGCTCGAGTCCGCGCTCCAAACCTTGCACGAATACATCGATTGAAGCTGTTCCATGGTCATCTGCTGTTCAGGGCTGAAGGTGTGACGGGCGTTATAGATGACGGTTGAATTATAGGCTTGAGCCGTATCCATGATTTCTTGACCCTGCCACGTGTACTCCACGTAGATCTCCTGATTGGACAAGTTGGCCACAATGAATTCATAGTTGTGGCTGTCTTTGGTACACGCTGACGCAATCAATGCAGCGGCGAGGATGGTCAAAATCTTGTTCATAGTGTGATTCTGGGCGGAATTGTATATTTTTTATTTGATTGTGAGCATTTTAGCTCGTGATAAATGGAAAGGTAGTTTGGTTTTTGAGAATAGTCCAAACAAGGACATAGTACCGGAATATGCTACGCCTTCAGGAAGCTCAATGGGCCTTAATAAAAAAACCCGACCCTCTGCGAGGGTAGGTGATCAGTGCGCCCAGCACATTAGCTCCGCTGTTCCTAGTGGGGGCTTTAGACAAAGACTAAACTCGTATTCGCTGCGCGAATTCGCGGGTATCAATCGTGCCGCAGCTTGAGCGAGCTCGCTGCCGCCCAAAAAAATACCCGCCACCCTTACGGGTGACGGGCTTAGTGCGCCCAGCAGGATTTGAACCTGCGACCAAGGGATTATGAGTCCCCTGCTCTAACCGCTGAGCTAACTGATATTCAATTATTTACAAAACACGAAGTACAGATGCAGTCTAAAATGCAGTCTAAATGCTTCATTATACATGCTCAATCACAAAGTACAGAAAGGATGAGTTGTGCATCTCTATACGTACCAACTCAGAACGCTATAGGTACTACAATGGTCATGCTATTGGTGAACCTGACAAACCCAACCTGATGCCAGTAAACAAGCGCTACAAGGGATTTCAAGAGCTACTAATCAAGTTTCAGATAGCGCTACGCTCAGGTTGGGTACCACAAAAGCAGGTTATGCAGGAAAAGCCAGGTATAAAATCACCAACAGCAGATTGTCTTCTGATGGTGTATCAACAGAAGGAAAAAGAGAACTTGTCCCACCATTTCTTAAAAGACCTTCGTAGTTACATCAACCGATTAGCTCTACTTGTAGAAGATGAAGTACGTGAGAGTACGTTTCAAGCTATGGTGGATACCCACTCAAACTGGAATAACACCACATTTAACAACTTCAAACGCTATGCATCCCTTATAGAGAAAGGCTTACAGCAGTATGGTTACACCGGTAACTGGAGTAAAAAAGTGAATCGCAGACGTCAAGCAGAGACTCTTCACAAGAAAATTAATAACCAGCATTTCCAGCTTAACCAGCTTTACGCATTCAATAAGGACCTTCATCTATGCGCACTACTTACCTACGGATGTCTCTTAAGACCTCATAGAGAGATCAGAGAACTCACATGGGGGGACTTCAATAGTGCCCTCACCCAAGTATCACTGGCAGGCAGTAAAAACAAGAGTAAGCGCAACAGAATCATTCCAGTACCACATTATGTGCGGGAGTATCTAAAGGGTGGTGAACCTCAGAACAATATCTTCACAGGGACACCAAAACCATACAACCCCTACTACTTCAGCTTGCTTTGGCAGCGCTTTAAAGCGGCGAATCCTGGCGTGGTAGAGAAAGGACAAACACTATACAGCTACAGACATAACGGAGCAATAGCAGTATATGAGAAGACCAAGAACATCAAGATTCTTCAAACCGTGATGGGTCACTCTGATATGGCGGTTAGTCTAACTTACCTCCGTGGACTAGAGGTCAATGAGTTGGATGTGGATGTGTTGCCGGGGTTGTAATTGATTAATTGCATAGATTTATTATAGAATTATGAATATTATTTAACGCTAAGGAGTCCTGTTAAGCAGATAACTTTACTTTATGAGACACATTATAACATTAGTCGGTGTTGTATTCTTTTCCGCACTGATTAGCTCTTGTGAAAAAACAACCGCTAAGTATGATGGAAACTATGCGGGTACTGTAAGTATGACTTCTATCACGGAGTTTTTTAATCCGCCCCAAGTAATTCCTCCTATATCAGGGCCAGGTACTGTAGGTGCAACGGTATATTCAGAAAATGATGATGTATTAGTGGATTGTGCGGTAATGTGTGAAACAGTTAAGCTAAAAAACGGAAAAGCGAATGTTTCTTGCAGTACCACTCAAACTTTTACCGGAGGAAAAACAGTAAGAACCATTTCAGGTCAAGTTGAGGTCTCAGGATCTAGTTTATACATGAATATCAAACTGACTCAGGAGAGTTTTTTGGGCACAACTATTAACAGCCGCTTAACTCAAACTTAGACAGGCACCATACCTAGAATTTAAAAAATTCACCAATTACCTACTGCATTCACATATTCTTGTGCAGAAGACATTAGATTTTGAGCGCCATATTCTTAAATTATAGTTAAGGCCAACGTCACCTAATCTTGACTATCTTAGATACTATTACCTAACGCATTCAAACTCTGTTTAATAGTGAAACTATCAATTTCTTATTGCCTTGTGGTTGTTTTGGCTCTTTTCTTAACAAATACATTGATTGGCCAAACAATTCATTCAAGTCAAGGCTCAGTTTGTATTGAATATTCTCTGAAATCTGACAACACAATGGTAGGAAAACAGTATACAAATGGTGCCATAACAAAATATATAAATGGTACCTGGTCGCAATCCTCTTATCAGCGCGGTTATGAAACAACAGTGACAATAAGCGCTTCCGGGTACAGTTCGAGATTGTCAGCATACTATACTGCTTTCGGCAGTCTTGAGCAGTTTATTGATGCACAAGGAAGACGATGGTCCATGGGAACTTGTGATGGGAGTTCTTCTAATGCAAACTCACAAAGTGGATCGAATTATCAACTTATGACTGAGTCCTCAAAGCACTTTGACGTTGACGATTTTATACAATATCGATTGGGAAGCCTGAGTATTCTAGTTTCAAAATATCCATGGCGCTATGTTGATGTGCAAGCAGCAATGCGCCAAAAGCAAATCGTTGTAAATAACAATGATGCCTATTATATCCCTGGTTCAGGTGAACTAAGTACGATAAAGAAAAGAATCAAATTACCAGAAGACATGAGTTCTCGAGATTATTATATATGGTCCCGTGATCAATATCCTCCTGGAAGTGGAGAAATTGTGGTTGTAAACTTTGCAAGTAATTCGAATGAAAAGAAAACAGCTGGTTCAGAAGAATCGTCTAAACTTGGCGTAAGGCCAATATTTGTTAGTAGAAGGAATACCAGTATGGATGTTGCTAAAAGTTTAAAACCCTTTAAGGACGATTTGTACTATACCCCAGTTCTTGAGTCATACACTAAAGAAGACATAACCAAATTATTGAGTAAGCTCGGATCGAGCTATAGGCTAGCGACAAAAGATGAAATAGAAACTTTACAACTGTGGAATTACATTGGTTCTGAACATCAGTTAGGAGAGCCCTATATGTTTCGTCACATATATGCTCCAAGACTATCATTGGATGATCCCGACGCCGTGCGTTATGAGTACTTCTATTATGACTTTGTCATAATTAAAACCATTACTCCTGAAGAGAAAGCTGCAATCGCAAAACAGGCTGAGGAGCGAAGAAAAAGAGAGGAGGAAGCGGCAGCAAGAAATCGCTTCCCAAGAGGTGAATTCCTAACATTTAACGTATTTATGGTTAAAGAATTTGATGAAATCGGCAATGCGCTATCAAATGCACCTGAGTGTGAAAACTTTCGAGACAGCTTGTTGTATGCTAGAAATCAGATTTTTAATTCTTACGCGCGTGTCACCGGATTAAGTTGGCTGTTTATTAATAACCGGTTATATATGGGCACCTATGGTGACGATCGAGATGAAATCAATTTAAAATGGCTCAATAAAAATTTATCGGATGAGGGGCTTCCCAAGCTTAAGTTAAGTGACTTCACTGAGTCCATTTACATGATTTCATGGAATGACAACGTTTGTTATTGTTCAGATTTGGGAAGAAATACGATAGGATTAGGTTTTGGCCTTAATTGCATCGAGATTATTGTATCCAAAGAAGAGTATGATACCTTAAATAGTATTTATAATATTGAAAAATCAACTGCAAATGGGGGCATTTCAAAAGAAAGCAGGTTCTTTTATTGTAATTAAATAGTTCTCCCAGCTTTAGAATCCCATCTGGGCAAGCCAAAAATCTTTAATACTGATGTGGGATTCATATTACTACTTCATGATGCAAAATTCGCGTCAAACTGTACCACCTATTCCACGCGTAACTGCACCACATAGTCCCGAGTTCATTTTGCAGATGTTGAAGCTTTGAGTTAGGGTTGGTTTGACTCTATTGGTGTTGCTAATAATAGATGTAGGCATTTAAAATTTGTGGGCGCCACGGGTTATTGTGCAGAAACCCTTTGAATATGAGCGCCGTATTTGTAAATTATAGTGAAGGCCAACGTCACCAAAACACCTATCACTATGATCTACAACAAATACAACCGGCCCATAATGCTCAAGTGGGATGACTACCTGACACTTCACTGACCTCTTCCCTTGATTTAGTACGTTTCTAAACTAGAGTTTTTGGGCCCAAGTCCCCGGGCAGTGGGAAGTGAAAAATCACGAAATTGGATCCATCATGAAGAAGTCAAAATTCTCTGAAGCTCAG
>Ga0315907_10007394_pt1 | contig 11454 bp, 19 predicted proteins | sample LakEriMetagenome_3_FD_203525 | JGI IMG/M metagenome (GOLD analysis project Ga0315907, IMG submission 203525) | Freshwater fungal communities from buoy surface, Lake Erie, Ohio, United States - Buoy 12 MA123 | ecosystem: Environmental > Aquatic > Freshwater > Lake > Lake biofilm | place: USA...
TTGTTTGTCATTTGGCTTTCCATTGCACAAGGTTAGAGGGCATTTGCTGCGGAGGGGTGAGACACTCAACGCCTTGTGCTGCCAAGGCCCTAAAGTTAGTCCACTTCTTTTGATACGCAGCCTGCTCAGATGGCGGGACCCAGCCATAAATCGTACGCCACCGAATGGTGATGTCAGTTGAAGCCGGGGTGTAAACGTAATCTTGGCTCATAGCGCTTTGCCTTTCGTGTTAAACCACATACGCAATGTGGACATCCCGCCATCAATAAGCACATGGTTCGGGAAAGCCTGGTACTTATGGTACAGCGGATGGTTGATAAAGTTCTTCATCAGCAGGTACGCATCAGCATCCGGTGGAGACATCCCCATGGCTCTGTCGGTGTCAATGCATTTGATGTTGAAGTCCTCGCCAAACTCACGCGTAATAGCGTGAACCTGATCATTTAGCAAGCCAATGACGATTACACGCTTCTTTTGCACGTGATCAATTGCGTACGTAGGATTATGCTTTGGCAAACTGTAGGTGTGCTCAAGCTCTTGCACTGTATTTTGCATTGCAGCCTTGATGGCCGTAGCCAACTGCGCGGCAATGAGCTGCGCAATGTTTGCAACCAATCCATCAATGCTATCAGCAGGCATGCTTGGTTGTGCATCTGGTGGCACTGGAGGTTGTGGAGTCACAACTGTAGGTGATTCCACCATCGCTGGCTTTTTAATGACTGAGAGTGCAAGGGCCTTAAGTGCTTTGATGTCAGGCAGCGCCGCAGAGTATGACGCAAAAGTACGCTGCCTTGCGGTGCTTAGCGCAAATTCTTGAGCACGACGCAAGGCCTCAAGCTCTGAATACCCGCCACTTTGCATGTAGCCTAGCGCGCGATCCAATACGATTTTGCGTTCTGCATCTGTCCAAAAAATGCGTTTTTGCATGTGTATTCCTTTCAATAGTCAGTTGGTTGTGGGGATCCACGTGTTAATTATAACACGTTTAGACGTTAAGTAACCACTTTGCAAAGCTAAAAGTAGGGTTAATACCCTTGTCCATCAGCAAATGAGCCTCATAGCGGTTGATGCGAGGTGGCTTGTCTTCAATTCCTACGTAGTTACTTGCAGCCAAGATGCTGTTGAACATTGGCATGCGTGACTCGTACACGTGGAACGACCCCACAGATACGGTAAGTGTGCCCATCTCAACGCCAAGGATGTTGGCAACAATCTCTTGCAAGAACGAGAACGTAGGCAAGTCATTGGCCATGCCCCACAAAATGTCTTGGCTGCGCATGATAGCACGTGCGTTGAGGTAGCCATTACGAATTCTGAATTCAATGGCCAATGTGCAAGGCACGTCCTTGGCCTCAATGTCCATGTGGTCTACATCAGTGCCGTACATGGGGATGACTGCACGGCGTGACATGGGGTCACTTTGCAAAAGACTCACAATATGTCGTACACCATGCTTGCCAAACCAATAGCTGCCGTAGTTGCTATTCAATTTGCCGTTGGCAACGATCTTGCCCCATTGCGCAGCATGCTCAGCAATTGATAAGTCACGTGGGTCGGCTTTGATGTACCAGGCCATCTCGCGCTTAAGGTACTTCACATTGAAGTTGCGACCTTCAAACGCGTTGAAGCGCACAAAAGGATTGACCGTGTAGCTAAAGTTTTCGATCTCAAGGCATTGCTCGCCGCGTGGGCTTGTCAATTGGCCATGCTGCTGCAGACACCTGTACAGGTTGATCAACTCAGGCTCGTTCTTAATCATCATGTCCATAGTCTGCCTCTGTGATGTGGTAAGGTTGATTGGGAAAGTTTTGCATGTGGTACAACGGAGGCGGCAGCTTTTGCGCCTGTACGTTGTTGTTTAACGCCCACGTGTATGCGTTGTTGCCTAACGCAAAGACGCGTGAAGGCTTCAGGTCTTTTACGATACTGACGTCTGTAGGCACACCTTGGTAGTTTTGCGTGTTAACCCAGTAGAGCTTGTCCTCGGCAATGCCTTCACGCTCCAATGCCTCGGCCAACATGCGGCTAGGTCCGTCATTGTCCAAGAAGTTGATGAAGGGTACAACGGCAGCGGATGCACGCACATTGGTACGTGGGCCTTTATCGCAAAGCATCAGGATGTTGCCAACCTTAAAAGCACCGCCACCAGAAAAGTTATTTTGTGAGGAGCTACTCACCAGCCGTGGAAGCAACTTTTCTAGCGTATCGTACTTGTAGTCGTAATGCAGGACGGGCAGGCAGGTGTGTAAGCCAAGGCTTTCATAGCCGTGGTACACAGCGGTAAGCTGCGCAGTGTTGTCAAGGTACTCAACATCAAGGCGTGACTTGAATGTCTCCATGCAAACCTCAAGGTCAGGTTGGCAATGCACAACAACGGCACCTCGTGACAAGGCAACACGTTCCAGCATACGACGGCGTGGCATATCAACGCGATTTGCGCCATTGCGGTACACCTCGCCATAGATAGGCTCCGACAGCCATGACCTATCCATAATGACGTGGTCATCATAGGTTAAGGCCTGGGTCATTGCGCGAAAGTAGATGCGGCACAAGTCCTCGGTGCCTACACCTTTATATGGCCCGTGCTTTACGACATGGGTCATGCGATCGCCTTGCAGGTACTGCCGCAAGGACTCGGCAAGGGTTGTCTTACCCCCACCGTCAGGGCCTTCTAAAATAATGATCATGTAAGAAAGCTTTCAAGTTTAAGCTGCGTTTGCTTGAGCGTTGCAATCTGCGAAGTCAATGCCACGTATTGCTGGGCTGCAATGAGTTCCAATTGCCCATCATCCATACGCTCAAGCTCACGAGGCGTATAGCTGTATGATGAATCGATTACGCCAAGCTCTTGAGGATCCCCGCCAAGAACGCAGCCGGTAAATGCAGCGTGCAGATATCTAACTCGCCACCATCCGCATCCGGCATGGGCGTAGGTCGGACATAGAACTCCTTTGTAAGAGCCGTACTGCCAGACAACGTCACTTTCAAGAATACGCGGCTGTCCGAGAGATTTGCCTCCGACACTGTGAATTGGCCATGTAAGGTTTTGTGCTGTCGCCCAGTCATGCGCGTCCTTAGAAAGTGATGCGTTGTACCACTCAGTTTTGCGTTTGCCCCAAGCCATTTGATAGCTTGGAGGCATTTCATACAAAGGCGACGGGTCCCATGGAAGAATCACATCAACCGGTAGATTCATCAGCTTAATGTCACCCCACGGAAAAAGGGGCGCAATCCACTGATGGTCTGCAAAGTCTTCTTTGGCAATCACGTCTTCCCAGGAAGGGAGGATTTTTTGGAATGCCCAATCATCCAGACAAATATAAGCATCCATGCGTTCACGAAGGACACGCTTGGCGCCTTCTGGATGCACTGCGTTTTTATCCAGTGGGTAGACATACAAAAAGACTTTGTCGTACTTTGACAGGTCCATAGTTGCATTCACAGGGCCGTGCTCTACTTCATGGCCTAAGGCGATGTAGGCATCGCGCATTAGCTCAGGGATAGATACAAACTTCGTAGAGCTTGCACGTTGTGGATGGTTGTTATGGGTCTCGGTGACACCGGTGATGAGAATTTTCATGGTTAAGTAAGTGTGATGTAGCCTTGAGCAGCGTCGTGCAAGACATCGCCTGTGCGCCCACCTGCAGCAACGTATTCTGCCACAGTCATGCCGTCCTTGTACAGCTCAAAGCGCTCGCATGCAAGCGTGTTGGGGCGTTTAGGGTTGGCAATAACGGCGACAGTAATGATTGCTTTTTTGTTGGCGCGCTGGCGTGTTTTCTTTGTGTCAGACATGACGGATCCTTGTTAAGAGTTTACGTGTAAAAAGTTGTGAATTGCATGTATACCTTTCAAATATCAACAGTTGCTATTGTATCACGTGAGATGTAATCACGTACTGCATTAAGCAGTTTTTGTTGCGTCTTGTCCTTCCGTTGCACGGCCATGAGGATGGCCTCATCTACGGTGTCTCGCGCAATGATGTGATGCACAACAATGTGGTTCTTCTGACCTTGACGCCAGAGCCTACGAATGAACTGCTCGTAGATTTCAAGACTCCAAGTCAGCGAGTACCAGATGACAGCATGGCCTGCACCTTGTAGATTAAGGCCGTGGCCTGCAGACATAGGATGCGCCAGCAAGACAGGTATATCTCCCGCGTTCCAAGCAGCAATAATAGCATCAAGCTTAGGGCCAACAACCCCAGAGCCAATAACAGGAGCGTTTGGAAAAGCCTCTTGCAGGCGTTGTAGATCGTGCTGAAAGTGGTACCCAATGATGCAGGGCTGGCCTGACAGCTCTTCAACCAGCTCTTGAGCAACTTCAGTTTTTGCGTCATGTAATTTTGTAGTAATCCTGTCATTGCCCGTGCCGTCATCGTCCAGATACGTACCGCCATTGGCGATTTGCTGACCTTTCATAACAGCAACGGCAGCGTTGGCCGCTGTAACATTGCCACTATTCAACTCAATGGTTAGGTTGTCCTCAAAGTGCTTGTAGATCTTTTTGGCTTCTGCAGGTAGATCTACCTTGATGTCGTTATACGTTAGCTCTGGCAGGTCCAGATGGTCCAGAGCCGCCATTCGCAAAACCTTGCCTTCCAGCTTTTCATGGATGCGTGCCTCCCCATCATGCTGAAGCTTCCATTCATACCCGCCGTAGCCTGAAGGGTAGAAGAACTCAGTGCGAAAGCGAGACACAAACGGCCCAAACGTTGCGCCTTGGTCCACAATATACTGTGGGCCAAAGATGTCAAGCAAACTATTTGGTGCAGGTGAGCCTGTTAGACCCCAACGGCGATCGAACTTGTTTAGCAAAGGCTTCAGACACTTAAAGCGCTGCGTTTGCGTGTTCTTTAAGTAACTGATCTCATCGATTGTAAGGATTTGAAAAGGCCAGTCCTTGCCATTCAGTTGCGCGGACAGCCACTGCAGGCCTTCAAAGTTAATGACATAGATGTCGTGGTGTTGCTTTAAGACCTTGGCCTTGTTGCCACCATGCAATACGCCGACGGAGTAGTCTTCAAACTGCTCCATGCGTAACAAGAAACTTTACAGCTTCTTTTTGGTATTCATGAGGTTCCCAGTACATAATCAATGCCTTCTTTAGAGTCAATCACATGCACTATGTGCTTGCGCTTGCGCAAGTCGTTATGCAGCAGGTCTTGCAATGGCGATGTTTTACCGCCTGGGCGCTTCAGCTCAACCCATAGCACCTTTTCATTAGGCAGCACAACGATGCGATCGGGCCAGCCTCTTGCGAATCTGACGTTGAGCTTCAACGTTAGCAAGCCTCGCTTTTTACATGCCGCTGAAAAGTAGCGTTCCAGATCGCGTTCAAGGATAACTTTTTCTTTTACCATTGGCAAGGTCCGCCATTTGATTTGCGAAAGTGACACCACCGGCAGCCGTAGTCAGGCTTTGGCGCAAAGATGTCGTCATTTTCAATCTTGCTAACGCGTGCTGACAACCATTGCTGCAATTCTTCAAAGTTTTCACGTAAATACTCACGACCTGGCACACGCTTTTGCAGGTCAATGTAGCACACCTCGGTTGTCACGGTATCTACCTCTGTGTAGGTAGCCAAGATGACTGCAGCATACAGTTTTAACTGGTCGCCGTAGTCACGTTCCTTGCCTGTTTTCCAATCCAGCACATGGGCGTGACTGCCGTCAATGTATACAGCATCGTAAATGCCACGTACCCACGCCACAGCATCATTAAAGCCACACACGTTCCATTCTTTTGTGATGGCAAACTGCACCTCACTGGCAGCGCGCTTGCCATGCAGCGTTTGCATATAGTCATTCCAATACGCAAATTCAGCAGGCAGCGTAGGCACGGCCAATGCTTTTTCAAACACGGTATGAATGTTGGTGCCACGCACTGCGGCATCACCTGTAGGCTCTTTTAGCTTGTCAATGCGAGTGAGTTTGTACTTGTATGGGCACTGCTCATACGTTTTGATGCTTGAGTTTGAGTATGTTGTCATTTGCTTGCCTGTGCCTTTGAGTAAATTGTGAAAGGCTTACCGTGTGTAGTGTTTTTGTATACGTGTGGGTACAGCTGCTTGATCACCTGTGAAGGCTGACCACGCCAATTGAACACATTGTTTTTTGACTTAGGCACGTCTGTGCCAGGCCAGTACTCGACCTTAGGGGGTTGCGACAACACAAAGCATTTTTTGTCTACGTTGTACCGCACTAAGTCCATTACGCGTAAGCTGTTAATCATGCGTAGTGTCCTTCATAACCACAATGGCGTTGTAAGCCATGCGTGTTTCTGCAATGGCAATCAGAGCAAACTCTAGTGCCTGGTCGTACTGTCGCATTAGCATGGCATCATGCAAATCTTTTAAAGCTTTTTCTGCCATCATGGTAGGCATTGCGTAGTCAATCATTTGACCTCCTGATAGGTGTTGCCAATTTTGTAATCACTGACCATGGGTACATCCATGGCGATTGCGTTGCACATGGCTGCAACAAGACATTCTGCCTCACGTACGGCGAACTCTTCAGGCGCTGAGATAACCAACTCATCATGAACGCTGAGTAGCAGACGGCTGCCTTTGCGTGTCTTTTGATACAACAACATGGCGGCTTTGGCCTGATCAGCTGCCGAGCCTTGAATGAGCAAGTTAACGCCTTTGTAGTCAAACTCACGGAGTCTGCCGTTGATGATCTTAGGCGGCTCCATCTTGATCAAACGCCCGCCAATGGTTTTTAATGGCTGGTTCAATTTGTACCTTGTACGCATGGTGGACTGCATCGTCTTGAGGCCTGGAGCCACCGACGTGGTATATGCATCCATTAACGTTTTGGACAGGTTGTAGTCGATCTCCAACATTTCACTGATTTTCTTTGGCCCAGCGCCATACAAGATAGCAAATGACACGCCTTTGGAGTAGGTGCGGCTAACTTCTTGTCCTGCAGCCTCAGTCATTAGCTTGGCGGCGTAGGTATGCAGATCAGCTCTAGCATCGGCCTGATACTGCTGCATCAGACCACCGCCTTCAAAGTGAGCAAAGATGCGCAACTCTTGAGCGTTAAAGTCGCATGCCACCAACTTGTGACCCTCATCGGCTAGCAGAAAGCTACGAATGAGAGGCAGAGGCGCAACGTCAAGACCTTCAGGCATCACAATCTCATTACGCCCCATGCTTGCATTAGCAGATGCCGCCACAATCTTTGGATAACGTGTAGGTGCATTTTGAAAGTTAGGCGTAGAGCTTAGGCGGCCTGTACGCGTACCACCCCGCTCACCACGTACGGAGTTCCAATTGGTGTAGATGCGGCCTGTCTTTGTGCTGGTCAAAAGCCAAGGCTCAATGAACGTTGACAGGCAGGTTGATAGGTTGGCGCGATAGCGCAATACGCCTTGCAATGGCAAATACGTAATGATCTCTTCAAAGGTTTCCTTGTCGGCCTTAGGGGAACCCTTATCCGTGGATGGCCAGCCATTTGTTTTATCCCAGTACTCGGTGGGATAAATACTATCGACCAGCTGCCGATCGCTGTCAAGATTCAAATCAGGAGAACCTAACAATGCGCGTACCCAAACGTTACACTTTTCAATATCTACTATTGCTTGCTCTTTGGCTTTTTGTAAGCCATCGCGATCAACCCTTACGCCTAGACGTGAGTTTTCAAGCAACATTGGGATCAGCTCAATCTCACGCAGGTAAGGCACAGCCTGCGCAGGCAACACGGCGGCGTTAAGGTAGTCATATAGCTTGCTGGTAAGACGTACGTCTGCAGCGGCGTACTTGCCAACCAATTCAACTGGGCCACGGGAGATGTAAGCACCCCAGGTAGACTTTTTACGTCTTGCTTCCTCGACGTTGGCAATGATCCATTCCTTCAGCTCATCTCTTTCGCTAGGGGTATCCAAGCCCCAGGTAACGACCAGATCTTTTAGAGATAAAGACTGTACATGAGGGTCATGCAGAAAAGCAAGGATAAGAGTATCGTGTACACGCGTGGGGTCCTCAGGGATGGGCATATCCAGATGAGTCGCAGCCACGTCAAGGTCAAACATAGCATTATGAAAGCAGAGAGCTCGACCGCTGTCATACATTAGCTCCATCATAGCTTTGACAGCTTCTTTGGTTGTGTTGTTGCCTTCGGCGTGGCCAAAAGCATGATAGCCATCTGGGTACTGGCCCTCGGGGTCATACACGGCCAAGCCTACAGGCACGGGCGGGTAATCAGGCCGAGGGCCAATGGCCATAGTCTCAAAATCAAGAAAAATAGGCTGCATGGTTAGGCACGTGCCGTAATGGCTTTAACAGCCCACATGGACGCGGTCTCGGCATTGGTGATTGCAATCGAAAACATACGCTGCACCTCGGCGTCGTGGTACGAATCACGCAAGATGTGGATGTACTTAATGGTCTCATCAAAAACTCGCTTTACATTGTTGACGCGGCGAATCTCATCATCCGACAGCTGACGATAGCCGGTTAACTGCGCAGGCTCAAAGGGCATTTCCTGCTGATGAGGAATAATCTCCAATGGTGAAGCTTTCGGGGTCTCTGGCGCCACGCCTGATGGCTCGGGTGTTTTAAAAGCTTTGCTGTCGACTGCGGTTTGTTGCTTGGTTGCCATGATAATTCCTTGTAGGTGGGGGCTTCGATTTGGGTTTCAACAAGTTGCGGGGAAAGCCAGAAAATCCGCAAGTCACCATCCTCGAACGCTGGCTTAACAGCCCCCGTATTGATTAAAACCGATCGGTCTGCGCTGTAGTGGCTTCACCGCTTTCGTCATTGACGGCACCTGCCGTTGCAATGGCGCGATCCACCTCACCCTGAGCACGAGCCATGATGGCTTGCACGATGGCCATGTCATCAATGGCCCTTAGCATTTTGAACTCCACCTTGAACTGAGTCTTGGCATCCGGCACAACGGAAATCTCAGTCACCACAGCCAAAGGTGGGCGCTTAAGCGTTGCAGCCAAAGTTTGGGCGTAGCTAGAGTAGTTCTTCAAGCTAGTTACGGGTGGGCGCAAGGCAGCGATCTCGGCAGCAGCCACAGCAGATGCTGAGCCAATGCTATCGGCGGGGATAAGCAGGAGACGGCGCGTTTCGCGGCATGCTTTGCCTTTGCCACCGCTTGCCGAGGAGCCCCACTCGTTTTTAGGGCAACCTTCACATGTGGAGTGCTCAGGCTTTTCAACGGAAGGCGATGGCCCCATGCCGGTTTGGATTTGCGCAATGGCAAAGCACTTGGGGCCTACGATTTTGGTAGGGTCGTAGCGTGAGTCATAGTACAGACGCTCAACAGGCGCGGCCAAGATGACGCATGCCAGCTTGTTGTCGGTAATGACATTACCGCGGTAGGTCAGCGACCCACCTTTAGTGGAAAGGAAAGCAGCGCCGGTTTGCTCGGCCTTGACAGTTTCCAAAGCCATTGCGGCCAGTTGATCTTCAAAAAGAGCGATTTGATTCTTAGACATGAGAGTAGTTCCTTAACTAGTTACTTGCGACGAACAGTGAGTTCCCAGAGATCCGATGCTTCGGTTCCGGGGATAACCTCGCCAGCTTCCCACCGTTCACGGAAGGCAGTCGAGGAAAGCCGCTTATGCAGCAATTCGAATTGGCCAGTCTCTTGGACGTAGCCATAAAAAGCTTGCCAATCTTTGATGGCAGGGTGTTTGCTCAATTTCATGGTGCAGCTAGCTTTATCGCTTGCAGCCTGATTGATGCCGGCCGCGGACATTAATTTCATAATGTCGCCTTCAAGGCGGCCGAGCTTCTCTGTCATTTCTTTGACACGAGTGGATAGCTCTTCACGAGCGTTTTTGGTTGCGACGAACTCGTCAATCAGGTCTTTGATGTTCATGATGTTTACCTTTCAAAAATCAATTAGAGGTTTGATTATAACACGTGTCTTGAGCTACGTTCAAAAGAATGGCGCGCATTTCATCTTCAGGTGGCATCCAGCCTACGGGCTTGACCACGTCGTATTGTGAACCTCGCAGTGAGCGAATGTAGCCATTGGCAGGCACTTTGTTCATATTGGCCTTGTGCACAACGGCGAAAAGCTTATCGAATGGCAAGCCCATGGCATGTGCACAGCCTAAGGTGACATACACAAGATCGACAAGGGCGTCGGCAGCGTCCACCAGCGTGCCTTCTTCACAGGCTTTAAGGTACTCACTTAGCTCCTCCATGATGAAGCGAGCAAAGTAGCTGGTTTGCTCCGGTGTGAGCAATGCAGGTGTGGTGCCCATGGGCAGAGCCATTGTGCGGCGGAACTCACCAACTTGTTCAAACATACTGCTCATACAAAGTCTCTCCCATGGTAAGCATGCTGATGAGGTTGACGTACTCTTGACGCGTAGGCTCAGACATCTGCAAAAAGGTTTTCATAATCTCTTCTTGCAAATGCAAAGCCAAGAACTGAAAGTACATGCCATTGACAGGGTCCTCAGCGGTTACGGCACTAAGCATGTTTCGAGTCATGTCGTTTTCAAGGTCAAGCAATTCGATAATTTGATTCATACACACTCCAAAGTAAGTAAGTCACGCAGCCACTGCGGTTGCTCGTTTTTGCCGCGGTTGTACACAAGCGGCATTGTGGCAGCTTTGCTTGCGTAGTAACGACGGTAGGATTCGATGTGATCATCTGACTTGTATTCGTCAGGCATTGCCAAGGTGGGTGGCGTAAAGAGTGAGGGCAAACTCCACATGGCATCGGGGCAATCGACCAGCTCGGCCATAAGCACATCATGGCTTTTATGACCGTGGCCATAGCGCCATTTGAATTCGCGGCCAAGATATCTGGCCAAGTCACTGACCCACATGTAATGGAGACGTGATTGACGGACCCAGACTGCGGAGGGGTGATTGACATGCGTGGCGCGGTAGGAGACTTTGTCGCCGTTGCCGAAGTGGTGATGCGCCGCTGCCAGCAGCTGGCAAGACTCGATGAGCATTTTGCCAACATGCTTGTCGCAGTGCATAGAAGCAGCGATGGCAGGCATGTGATGGAGATAGAAGATGTTCATGGTAGATACCTTTCAATGGTCAGAAACGTGGAGGACTAGTAACGTGAGATTTGATTATACATCAAAATAAGCTGTTGCTCAACCTGGACGCCACACAAGTAAGTCAAGCAGCAACACGGCAATAAGCGCTGCAAGAAAAAGCGTACGTGATACTTTTTGTCCTGTTGTGAGGTTCATGTCTTCTCCACTAAGATTGTCCAGATCACCTGCTGGCAGCGTCTGCACTGATACCAGTAGCTGCCCGGGTTACGGTATTTGATGCCGAATGTGGTCGGCTCCCATCGGTGTTTGCAGGTCATACGCAACTCCTGATTGTCAGTAATGACAGCATCACGGCGATGAATGCCAGCGCCACCCAGATCAACTGCCCGTCAGCCGGGGTTGGTTTGTCTTCGTCTTCGTTCATTTCTGCTCCTGTGCGATTGCGTAGTCATGGAATATCACACCC
>Ga0315907_10007398_pt1 | contig 11452 bp, 22 predicted proteins | sample LakEriMetagenome_3_FD_203525 | JGI IMG/M metagenome (GOLD analysis project Ga0315907, IMG submission 203525) | Freshwater fungal communities from buoy surface, Lake Erie, Ohio, United States - Buoy 12 MA123 | ecosystem: Environmental > Aquatic > Freshwater > Lake > Lake biofilm | place: USA...
TTAGGAAGAAGACCAAGAACAAGACCAGTAGCTATGAACCCTGTTGATCACCCTATGGGAGGTGGTGAAGGACGTTCATCTGGAGGTCACCCACGTTCTAGAAAAGGTCTTCCTGCTAAAGGTTATAGAACTCGTTCTAAAGTTAACCCGAGTAATAAGTATATTGTTGAACGCAGAAAGAAATAATTAGATAGACATGGCACGTTCATTAAAAAAAGGACCTTTTGTACACTATAAATTAGATAAAAAAGTTCAAGAAAATATCGAAAAAGGAAACAAAGGTGTTGTTAAGACTTGGTCTAGAGCATCAATGATTACTCCAGATTTCGTAGGACAAACTATCGCAGTACACAATGGTCGTCAATTTGTTCCAGTTTATGTAACTGAGAACATGGTAGGACACAAATTAGGAGAGTTTTCACCAACTAGATCTTTTAGAGGTCATGCTGGAGCAAAAAATAAAGGTAAAAAATAAGAAGCAATGGGAGTTCGTAAAAGAGAAACAGCAGATGCGAGAAAAGAGGCTAATAAGTCTATAGCTTTCGCGAAATTGAATAACTGCCCTACTTCACCTAGAAAAATGCGCTTAGTAGCAGACTTGGTAAGAGGTCAGAAAGTGGAAAGAGCTTTAAATATATTAAGATTTAGCTCTAAAGAAGCTTCAAGAAAATTAGAGAAATTAGTATTATCTGCAATCAACAATTGGGAGCAGAAAAATGCTGAAGGAAACGTTTCAGAAGCAGGCTTATTTGTTAAAGAAATCCGTGTAGACGGTGGAATGATGTTAAAAAGACTTCGTCCAGCTCCACAAGGAAGAGCACACAGAATTAGAAAACGTTCTAATCACGTTACAATCGTATTAGGACAATTAGATAACACACAAAGCAATTAATTAAGATGGGACAAAAGACAAATCCAATAGGAAACAGACTTGGTATCATCAGAGGATGGGACTCTAACTGGTATGGTGGAAATGATTACGGTGATAAAATCGCTGAAGATTATAAAATCAGAAAGTATATTCATGCTCGTTTATCAAAAGCTAGTGTATCAAAAGTAATTATCGAGAGAACTTTGAAACTTGTAACCGTTACTATCACTACTGCTAGACCTGGTATTATTATCGGAAAAGGTGGTCAAGAGGTAGACAAGTTGAAAGAAGAACTTAAGAAAGTTACTGACAAAGAAGTTCAAATCAACATCTTTGAAATTAAAAGACCAGAGCTTGACGCTTATTTAGTTGCAACAAGCATTGCTCGTCAAATTGAAAGTCGTATTTCTTACAGAAGAGCTATTAAAATGGCTATCGCTGCATCTATGAGAATGAATGCAGAAGGAATTAAAGTTTTAATTTCGGGTCGTTTGAATGGTGCTGAAATGGCACGTTCAGAAGGTTTCAAAGAAGGTAGAATTCCATTGTCAACTTTCAGAGCCGATATTGATTATGCTTTGGCTGAAGCACATACTACTTATGGTAGAATGGGTATCAAAGTATGGATCATGAAAGGTGAAGTGTACGGAAAACGTGATTTATCTCCACTAGTTGGAATGGATAAAAAACAAGCTTCTGGCGGAAAAGGTGGAGATTCTCCAAGAGGAGATAGAAAGCCTTTCAACAAAGGAGGTAAACCAGATGCACGTAAAAGAAAGTAATTTTTTAAATTAAAGAAAAATGTTACAGCCTAAAAGAACAAAATACCGTAAGGTACAAAAAGGTAGAATGAAAGGACTTTCTCAAAGAGGACATGTACTTTCAAATGGAATGTTTGGAATTAAATCTGTACATGAAACAGGTATGTTTTTAACTTCACGTCAAATCGAAGCTGCGCGTATTGCTGCAACTCGTTACATGAAAAGAGAAGGACAACTTTGGATCAATGTATTTCCAGACAAACCTATAACAAAGAAGCCTCTAGAGGTACGTATGGGTAAAGGTAAAGGTGCCGTAGAATATTGGGCTGCCGTTGTTAAACCCGGAAAAATTATGTTTGAAGTTGGAGGTGTACCTTTGTCAGTTGCTAAAGAAGCATTGCGTCTTGCAGCTCAAAAACTTCCAGTTAAAACTAAATTTGTTATTGCTAGAGATTTCGAAGCATAATATAAAAAACTATGAAACAATCAGAAGTTATTAGTCTGTCTACAGCTGAGTTACAAGTGAAACTTAGTCAAGTAAAGAAAACCTATGCTGAATTAAAAACCGCTCACGCTATTTCACCAATTCAAAACCCGCTTCAAATTAGAACAATGAGAAGAACGGTAGCGAGATTGGCAACAGAATTAAGCAAAAGAGAATTGTAATCTGCTGAAAGATGGAAGATAAAAGAAATTTAAGAAAAGAAAGAATTGGGATAGTTACAAGTAACAAAATGGAGAAATCTATTGTTGTTTCTGAAACTAGAAGAGTAAAACACCCAATGTATGGTAAGTTCGTGTTAAAAACTAAAAAATATGTTGCACACGACGAAACAAATGACTGTAACATTGGAGATACAGTAAAGATCATGGAAACAAGACCTTTATCAAAATCAAAATGTTGGAGATTAGTTGAAATCATTGAAAGAGCGAAATAGTTATGGTACAACAAGAATCAAGATTAAAAGTAGCAGATAACACAGGAGCAAAAGAAGTTTTGACTATCCGTGTTTTAGGAGGAACGAAACGTCGTTATGCCTCTGTTGGAGATAAAATTGTAGTATCTATTAAAGATGCAACTCCTAACGGTAACGTAAAAAAAGGAGCTGTTTCAACTGCAGTAGTTGTACGCACCAAAAAAGAAGTGAGAAGAGCTGATGGATCTTACATCCGTTTTGACGATAACGCATGTGTATTGTTAAACGCTGCAGGAGAAATGAGAGGAACTCGTGTTTTTGGTCCAGTAGCTAGAGAACTTCGTGAAAAACAATTCATGAAAATTGTATCATTAGCACCAGAGGTGCTTTAATTCGATTAATGATGACAAAATTAAAAATTAAATCGGGTGACATTGTAAGAGTAATTGCTGGAGACCATAAAGGTGCTGAAGGTAAAGTTCTTAAAGTGAGCCGTGAAGATAATAAAGCGATTGTAGAAGGTACTAATATGGTTTCTAAGCATACCAAACCTAGTGCAAAAAATCCACAAGGAGGAATCGTTAAGAAAGAAGCTCCTATTCACATTTCCAATTTGTCTTTGATAGATCCAAAATCTAAACAAGCTACAAAAACTGGAACTAGAGTAGAAGGAGATAAGAAAGTGAGATTTTCTAAAAAATCAAATCAAGTATTATAGTTATGGCATATATCCCTAGACTAAAAGAAGAATATAAGAGTAGAGTAATCTCTGCCCTTAAAGAAGAGTTCGGTTACAAAAACGTAATGCAAGTTCCTAAACTTGAAAAAATCGTTATTAGCCGTGGAGTTGGTGCAGCAGTATCTGATAAGAAGTTAGTTGACTACGCAGTAGAAGAATTAACTAAAATTACAGGTCAAAAAGCATTAGCTACTATTTCAAAAAAAGACGTTGCATCCTTTAAATTAAGAAAAGGAATGCCTATTGGAGCAAAAGTTACTTTACGTGGAGAAAGAATGTATGAGTTTTTAGATCGACTTGTTACTTCTGCTTTACCACGTGTAAGAGATTTTGGTGGTATTAAAGCTACTGGATTTGACGGAAGAGGTAATTACAACTTAGGAGTTTTGGAGCAAATCATTTTCCCAGAAATTGATATTGATAAAGTAAACAAAATTGCTGGTATGGATATTACTTTTGTAACTTCAGCAAATACAGATAAAGAAGCAAAATCATTACTAGCAGAATTAGGTTTACCTTTTAAAAAGAATTAAGATATGGCTAAAGAATCAATGAAAGCCCGCGAGGTTAAGAGAGAAAAAACGGTAGCAAAGTATGCTGAAAAGAGAAAAGCTTTATTAGAAGCTGGAGACTATGAAGGATTACAAAAATTACCTAAAAATGCTTCACCTATTCGTTTACACAATCGTTGTAAATTAACTGGTAGACCAAGAGGGTACATGCGTCAATTCGGTATTTCTCGTGTAACTTTCCGTGAAATGGCTAACCAAGGATTAATTCCAGGGGTTAGAAAAGCTAGTTGGTAAAAAATAATTTTTAACTGGTTTCAGGTTCGATAGAAATAGTTTTTATTGAAAACCGTTACCGCAAATTTATACATATGTATACAGATCCAATTGCAGATTATCTTACAAGAGTTAGAAATGCAGTGAGAGCTAACCACAAAGTGGTTGAGATTCCAGCATCTAACCTTAAAAAAGAAATCACAAAGATTTTATTCGATCAAGGATATATCTTAAGTTACAAATTTGAAGATACAACCGTTCAAGGTTCTATCAAAATTGCTTTGAAGTATGATAAAGATACCAAAGAGCCAGTAATTAAAGATATACAAAGAATTAGTAAACCAGGTTTACGTAAGTACGCAGGTGCTTCTAAATTACCAAGAATCTTAAATGGTTTGGGTATTGCTATTGTTTCTACATCAAAAGGATTGATGACAGGAAAACAAGCAAAGCAATTAAATGTTGGTGGAGAAGTAATTTGTTACGTATACTAAATAAAAGCTAAACGATGTCAAGAATAGGAAAAAATCCAGTTGCAATCCCTGCCGGAGTTACTGTTGAAGTAGCAGAAGGAGTGGTTACAGTAAAAGGAAAATTAGGTCAACTTACTCAAGAGTTTTCGGACGTAACAGTAACAGTTGAAGAAGGTCAAGTAATTGTAGAGCGATCTACAGATAACAAAGATCATAGAGCTAAACATGGTTTATACAGAGCATTAATCAGTAACATGGTTAATGGAGTATCTACTGGTTTCACTAATGAATTAGAACTAGTTGGTGTGGGTTATAGAGCTTCTAATCAAGGTCAAAAACTTGATTTAGCTTTAGGATTTTCTCACAATATAATTTTAGATGTTGCTAAAGAAGTAACAGTTGAAACTATATCTGAAAAAGGAAAAAACCCAATTGTTAAACTAACTTCATATGATAAACAACTTTTAGGACAGGTTACTGCGAAAATTAGAAGTTTCCGTAGACCAGAGCCATACAAAGGAAAAGGTATTAAGTTTGTTGGAGAAGTATTAAGAAGAAAAGCAGGTAAATCAGCTTAAAAATAGAGATTATGTCATTAACAAAATCTGAAAGAAGACAGAGAATACAGTATAGAATAAGAAAGATTGTAAGCGGTACTGCTGCAAGACCAAGACTTTCTGTATTCAGAAGTAACAAAGAAATTTATGCTCAATTAATTGATGACGTAAATGGAGTTACTATATTAGCTACTTCCTCTAGAGATAAAGGAGTAGATTCTAAAGGTACTAACGTAGAAGTTGCCAATACAGTTGGAAAACTTATTGCAGAAAAAGCGTTAAAAGCCGGTATTGATACAGTAACCTTTGATAGAGGAGGATACTTATACCACGGTCGTATTAAATCATTAGCAGAAGGCGCAAGAGCCGCTGGACTTAAATTCTAATATATTATGTCTAAATACAAAAATGTAGAATTAGTAAAACCAAGTGGTCTTGAGTTAAAAGATCGTTTGGTAAGTGTAAATCGTGTTACCAAAGTAACAAAAGGTGGTAGAGCTTTTGGTTTTTCTGCGATTGTTGTGGTAGGTGATGAAAACGGTGTTGTTGGTCATGGACTAGGAAAATCTAAAGACGTTTCTGAAGCAATTGCGAAAGCAGTAGAAGATGCTAAGAAAAATCTTGTTAGAATTCCTTTGAGAGGACAATCAGTACCTCACGAACAAAAAGGTAAATTTGGTGGTGCTCGTGTATTCTTAATGCCTGCATCTCATGGTACAGGAGTTATTGCTGGTGGTGCTGTTCGTTCGGTACTTGAATCAGTAGGAATTCACGATGTATTATCAAAATCTCAAGGTTCTTCTAACCCACATAATGTGGTTAAAGCAACTTTTGATGCATTATTACAAATGAGAAGCGCTCACACTGTTGCAAAACAAAGAGGAGTTTCTTTAGAAAAAGTTTTTAAAGGTTAATTCAAGGAAATTATGGCTAAATTATTAGTAAAACAAGTTAGAAGCAAAATCAACTGTCCACTTACACAGAAAAGAGGATTAGAGGCTTTGGGTCTTCGTAAAATGGGACAGGTTGTGGAGCATGATTCAAATCCAGCAATCCTTGGAATGATAAATAAAGTTAAACACTTAGTTTCCGTAGAGGAAGTTAAATAACAATTATAGTTATGAATTTAAGTAACTTACAACCTGCTGAAGGTTCTACGCACAATCAAAACAAAAGAGTTGGTAGAGGAGAAGGTTCTGGTAAAGGTGGTACTTCTGCAAGAGGTCACAAAGGAGCAAAATCTCGTTCAGGATACTCTAAAAAAATTGGTTTTGAAGGAGGTCAAATGCCACTTCAAAGACGTGTACCTAAGTTTGGTTTTAAAAATGTTAACAGAGTAGAATATCAAGGTGTAAACTTAGATACGCTACAAGCTTTAGTAGATAACGGAATTGTTAAAGATACTGTAGATTTTTCAGTATTAGTAGAAAACCGTTTAGCTACCAAAACCGAATTAGTAAAAGTATTGGGTAGAGGTGAACTAAAAGCAAAATTAAAAGTAACTGCTCATAAATTTACTGCTACTGCAAAAGCTGCTATTGAAGCTGCAGGTGGTGAAGTAGTAACCTTATAATTCTCTATTATATGAAGAATTTTATTGAATCGTTTAAGAATGTTTGGAAAATTGAAGAGTTAAAGAACCGTATTTTATTTACTTTAGGTTTACTTTTAGTATATAGATTTGGTGCTCACGTAACACTTCCAGGTATTGATGCTGAAGTTTTAGAAAATCTTGCTAAAGCGGGTAAAGGTCTAGCTGGTCAAACAGAAAAAGGAATTGGATCAATTCTTGATATGTTTACCGGTGGTGCTTTCTCTAAAGCTTCTGTATTTGCATTAGGTATCATGCCTTACATTTCTGCTTCAATTGTTGTTCAATTAATGGGGATTGCAATTCCTTATTTACAGAAATTACAAAAAGATGGTGAAAGTGGTAGAAAAAAGTTAAACCAAATTACAAGATGGTTAACAATAGCAATCACTTTATTACAAGGTCCTGGTTACATGTACAACCTAAGACAAACAATACCTCAAGATGCCTTTTTATTAGGATTTGATTCGTTTGCATTCTTATTCTCATCAGTATTAATTTTAACCACAGGAACAATTTTTGCAATGTGGTTAGGAGAAAAAATTACTGATAAAGGAATTGGAAATGGTATCTCCCTATTAATTATGGTAGGAATCTTAGCTAGATTACCACAATCGTTAATTCAAGAGTTTACCTCTAGAGTTACCAATAATAATGGTGGACCAATGATTCTTGTTTTAGAGATTATAGTTTGGATGCTTGTAATTATTGCTTGTGTATTATTAGTAATGGCAACAAGAAAAATTCCAGTACAATATGCAAGAAGAACAACATCAGGTGATTTTGAACAAGATATGATGGGAGGTAACAGACAATGGATACCATTAAAACTAAACGCATCAGGTGTTATGCCAATCATTTTTGCACAAGCAATTATGTTTATCCCTGCTGCTTTAGCTGGTTTATCTCAGTCTGAAGCTTCACAATCTATTGCAGGAGCATTTAGTAATATGTTTGGATTATGGTACAATTTGGTATTCGCCTTATTAATCATCATATTTACATACTTTTACACGGCAATTACAGTTCCAACAAATAAAATGGCAGATGATTTAAAAAGAAGTGGTGGTTTTATTCCAGGTGTTAAACCAGGAGTTGAAACGGGCGACTATTTAGATAAAATCATGTCATTGATAACTTTTCCAGGTGCCTTATTCTTAGCTTTAATAGCTGTGTTCCCAGCCATTGTAGTAAGTTTAGATGTACAACAATCATGGGCAATGTTCTATGGTGGAACTTCTTTAATCATTATGGTTGGAGTTGCAATTGATACTATTCAACAAATAAATTCTTATTTATTGAATAAGCATTATGATGGATTGATGAAAAGTGGTAAAAATAGAAAAGCAATAGCTTAATTTTTATGGCAAAACAATCAGCAATAGAACAAGACGGATCAATAATTGAAGCATTATCAAATGCTATGTTCCGTGTAGAATTAGAAAATGGACATGTTGTAATTGCTCATATTTCTGGTAAAATGCGAATGCATTACATTAAATTGTTACCTGGTGACAAAGTTAAACTAGAAATGAGTCCTTACGATTTGTCAAAAGCAAGAATCACTTACAGATACTAAAGTTATTAAAAATGAAAGTAAGAACATCAGTAAAAAAACGAAGCGCAGAATGTAAGATTGTGCGTAGAAAAGGAAGATTATACGTTATTAACAAAAAGAATCCTAGATTTAAACAAAGACAAGGATAATTATGGCAAGAATAGCAGGGGTAGATGTACCTAAAAATAAAAGAGGTGTTATAGCACTAACCTATATCTTCGGAATAGGAAAAAGTAGAGCAATTGAGATTTTAGAAAAAGCTCAAGTTAGCCAAGACATTAAAGTTCAAGATTGGAATGATGACCAAATCGGAGCAATTCGTGATGCGGTATCTTATTACAAAATTGAAGGAGAACTTCGTTCAGAAACATCGTTAAACATTAAACGTTTAATGGATATTGGATGTTACAGAGGAATTCGTCACAGATCTGGTCTTCCATTAAGAGGACAAAGAACTAAAAACAATTCTAGAACAAGAAAAGGAAGAAGAAAAACTGTTGCTAACAAGAAAAAAGCAACTAAATAGTAAATAGTATGGCTAAAGCAAGTACAAAAAAACGTAAAGTTATTATTGAATCTACAGGGGAAGCTCATATTAATGCGACTTTTAACAACATCATTATTTCGTTAACAAACAAAAAAGGTGAGGTTATTTCTTGGTCTTCTGCAGGTAAAATGGGATTCAGAGGTTCTAAAAAGAACACTCCTTATGCTGCTCAAATGGCAGCTGAAGACTGCAGTAGAGTAGCATTAGAAGCTGGTCTTAAGAAAGTAAAAGTTTATGTTAAAGGTCCGGGTAATGGTAGAGAATCTGCTATCCGTTCTATTCATAATAGTGGAGTAGAAGTAACAGAAATAATTGATGTTACTCCAATGCCTCACAATGGATGTCGTCCTCCTAAAAGACGAAGAGTATAATTATAGTATAACAAGAAAAAGAAACAAGATTATCGAAGGATTTATTGACCTGAATTCATAATCTCTTTTTCAAAACAATTTAAAAATGGCAAGATATACTGGTCCTAGTACAAAAATTGCTCGTAAATTTGGCGAAGCAATCTTCGGAGCTGATAAAGCTTTCGAAAAAAGAAATTATCCTCCTGGACAACACGGGATGGCTAAAAAAAGAGGTAAGAAATCAGAATACGCAATCCAGTTAATGGAAAAACAAAAAGCGAAATATTCTTACGGTATCTTAGAAAAACAATTTAGAAACTTATTTGAAAAAGCATCTGCATCAAAAGGAGTTACTGGTGAAATCCTTCTTCAATTATGTGAGTCACGTTTAGACAATGTAGTTTTTAGAATGGGTATTGCTTCTTCAAGAAGAGCTGCGCGTCAAATTGTTTCTCACCGTCACATTACTGTTAACGGAGAATTAGTGAACATTCCTTCTTACCACCTTAAAGCCGGTGATGTTGTAGCTGTTCGTGAAAAATCAAAATCTTTAGAATCTATCGAGCGTTCTTTAGCTAATTCAAGTCATGTATATGAGTGGATTACTTGGAACAATGATACAAAACAAGGTACTTATGTTTCGGTACCTGCAAGATTGCAAATACCAGAAAACATTAAAGAACAATTAATCGTAGAGTTGTACAACAAATAATAATTGACACTAGTCTAAATTATGGCAATATTTAATTTTCAAAAACCCGATAAAGTTATCATGATCGATTCAACCGATTTTGAAGGTAAGTTTGAATTCAGACCTTTAGAACCTGGTTACGGATTGACAGTTGGTAATGCACTAAGAAGAGTTTTACTTTCTGCTCTAGAAGGTTATGCAATTACTTCTACTAAAATAGAAGGTGTAGAGCATGAGTTTTCTACTATTCCTGGAGTTGTTGAAGATGTTACCGAAATTATCCTTAATCTAAAACAAGTACGTTTCAAACGTCAAATTGAAGATATCGATAATGAATCAGTAACCATCTCTATCACAGGAAAAGAGCAAATTACAGCTGGTGATTTTCAAAAATTCATCTCTGGTTTTCAAGTATTGAATCCAGAATTAGTAATTTGTAATCTAGATACAAAAGTTAATTTCAATATGGAATTAACAATTGAAAAAGGTAGAGGATATGTTCCTGCTGAAGAAAACAAAAAGCAAAATGCTGCTATTGGTACTATCTTCACAGATTCTATCTTTACTCCAGTTAAAAACGTGAAATATTCTATTGAAAATTTCCGTGTGGAGCAAAAAACAGATTATGAAAAATTAGTTTTTGAAATTAAAACTGATGGATCTATTAATCCAAAAGATGCCTTAACTGAAGCTGCAAAAGTATTAATTCACCACTTTATGTTGTTCTCTGATGAGAGAATTACTCTTGAAGCAGATGAAATTGCTCAAACCGATTCTTATGATGAAGAATCATTACACATGAGACAATTGCTTAAGACGAAGCTTGTAGATATGGATTTATCTGTAAGAGCTTTGAACTGCCTTAAAGCAGCTGAAGTAGACACATTAGGAGACCTTGTCTCTTTTAATAAACACGATTTAATGAAGTTCCGTAACTTCGGTAAAAAATCTTTAACGGAACTAGACGAACTAGTAGCAGTTAAAAATTTAACTTTCGGAATGGATTTGTCAAAATATAAATTAGATAAAGACTAGTTTCTTTATTCAAGTTAAAAAGCATTTAAAATGAGACACGGAAAGAAAAATAATCACTTAAGCAGACAGACTGGACATAGAAAATCTATGTTAGCTAATATGGCTTGTTCACTTATTGAGCACAAGCGTATTAACACTACTGTTGCTAAAGCTAAAGCGCTTAAACAATTTGTTGAGCCACTTATTACAAAATCAAAAGAAGATACGACACACAATCGTCGTGTGGTTTTTGCTTACTTAAGAAATAAATATGGTGTTACAGAACTTTTTAGAGAAGTAGCAGCAAAAGTAGGTGATCGTCCAGGTGGATACACACGTATTATTAAAGTGGGTAACCGTTTGGGAGATAATGCTGATATGGCAATGATCGAATTAGTAGATTTCAATGAAATTTACAATGGAGGTAAAAAAGAAGAGAAAAAAGCGAAAAGCCGTCGTGGTGGTAAAGCTAAAAAGGCAGAGACTGCTCCAGTAGTAGAAGCTGCTGCTCCAGTTGTTGAAGCTGTTGAAGAAGCGCCAGTGGTAGAAGCTGCTGCTCCAGTTGTTGAAGCTGTTGAAGAAGCGCCAGTGGTAGAAG